>Ga0210059_1017763_pt1 | contig 10099 bp, 10 predicted proteins | sample Ectturendosymbi2_FD_188042 | JGI IMG/M metagenome (GOLD analysis project Ga0210059, IMG submission 188042) | Ecteinascidia turbinata endosymbiont from Florida, USA - Sample 2 (SPAdes) (version 2) | ecosystem: Host-associated > Tunicates > Ascidians > Unclassified | place: Key West, Florida...
CTTCTGTGCAGTTGAGATTTACTGAAAGATGCTTTCACAGCCGTGTTCCTGACACATGTGCGTAGTTTCAAGTTTACGCTAAGTCAGCATCTGAGTAATATCAAGTGGTTTACGTCTTGCTGTTTCAGACAGAACAATCCTTGACCTGTGCCACCGGTGACACCAAGAAATTCGTCAAATGGAAAATCCTCACTTTCCCACTTTTGCGTCGACCTGCTGTCCCGTAAGTGTTTGTATCCTGTTAGGAAAAATTTCTTTACTGCAAAGACAAATGTGTGAGGTTATTACGTTTGCCTTATAGTAGTAACTGGTTTATTTCAAGCGGGAGGTGAGCGGCAACAGAAATCAGACTGCCGAAAGTCAGGAAAGCGATCAGGGTCGTCAGCTCTGAGGGGCCGGTGGCTCCACCGCTCCGCCCCCATTTGTAGGTAGCAACGACCGCTTTTCCGGGTTTTCGCTGTCCCCTCCAACAACGAACACCTTGCCACGCGCCTGCCAGAGGTTCGATTCCCTCTGAAACCGATCTTCTTCGTTTTCGGTCCCTGCGCTGTTAACCACTGAGAAAACTAAACGACTTCGTCTGAGCAGCTTCGCATCGTAAATTTGCTCCAACTCGTATCTAAGTGACTTTTAATGCACGAGACGTCTTTATACCGAACGCAAGAATACCGTCAAGATCTTACGGGCGGTTTTCACGACAATCGCGTGTAACGAACAAGCACTTATACCGCCGCGTAAACGAACTGTCGCGTACAAATAAACGTGTACAAAGAAACAACGACGAAAAATAACAAAACACGAGACGCCAAACGTCACACCATATTGCACAGTTGAGGACCCGGGACGTCTAGGTTTGAGGGCGAAGCCAATCTACCCAAAAGAAAGCGAAGCTTTCTTGCAGTTGTGCGAAAAAGGAGATGTATCGAATAATTCTTGTCGAACTTCCGAAAAAACTTTACCGGTAAGCCGAGGAACTATTTCGCAATCACGAAGAACGGTTCGAATGCCCAGCATCTCGAAGAGAACTTCCATTATACTTACAACCCCTTCGACTACCATCGGTGAAAAGAAAAAGCACGATCCAAGACACCACGAGCGCGGTAGATTAACTGGGTCAAGAAGAGAGTGCGCGGTTCTGCAGACAACGCAGTCAAGTCATCCGCAGCCAATAACTGCAGCTCGGTCGATACGACGTACACATGGGCGTCGGAAGGACTTTTTCCAAAGATTTTTTTTTATTTTGTTAAATCAAATATTTTGGCTCCCAAAAAATTAGGCTAGCTACGCAATTGTCCCCCTGCCCCCCTTTCGACGTACAGACGCGGACATAAAGATTACTTGCTGCCGGGCGCGCCGCGGGAAACAGCGTGATCACGATTGAAATTCAACTGCCGAGTTCAACCGCAGCTGCGATGCATATAAAGCGGAGTATTCGTGGATGTGTCCTTGTTTCGCTAGTTGCCGTCCACCTGTGGCACCATGATCGGTTTCCCCTTCGGGTCGTCAAACCGGTCCATTGTGGTCACCTGGGCTATCATGGACAGGCCGTACGTCATGACGAACAGGATGATGAGGCCCACAAAGATGCCGGTCCAGATGGCCCCGGTGAACCAGCCAGAGCAGTCGACCGCGTCGGCGAAGGTCGCGTTGGTGAAGTTCGAGTTGAACGGCTGGATCTGCGCGACACGACCAGTGACCTTTTAAAACTTACGCGAAGATCGCATGTTCTGGTGGTGGGGGGAAGCAATTCCGATGAGATGCCGACTTCGGGAGCAAACGCGTGCTCAGTCTCGCGCAAAGGAAAAACTGTTGTCTGGACAGACTTGCGACGAATTCTCGAAAATCGCCTCGCAAAGGCACCAGAACCGATAGTTGAGTCAAACAGACAAGCATAGTGCACTGGCAATATCAAGCACTAACCAAAGTATGTTCAGGTACATTCACTGCAACAGCAAGATGAAAACTACTGAAACCGTGATGATTTATTCTTAAAAGCAAGCAGATGATGACTTAAAAGTATGGCATTGTCAGCCACTGTAATCAAAGAGCCATTTTCGCACCATCACAAGCAGATTTTAGTTTCGCACTGCAAGTTAAACACCGCACGGTTAAGCCGGACGGGTAAGTTGAACGGGTAGCAAACGAACCTGCAAGTTTTGGAATTCGAGCGACAGCAAAGCCTTGGTGAGATTCGCGTAGTAGGTCATGTTTGACGGCGCGGCGCAGACCCACGACCACTGTCGCGGGGCGTAGACGGTGTTCGCGAATGTTCGGTTGGTCAGTGTTCGGGACATTGCGCCGTTGATCGCGTGGGTGTAGTTCACGGTCACGCTCTTCAGGTACCACCATCTCCGCGCCGACACGGGAAAGAACTCCAAGGCGAACTCCATCCTGAACGAATTTCAACCGATAAGCGACGTTCGCTGATCGCTCGAAACGGCGAAACCGCATCAAAAAAGTGTTTCAACCGGAGTTGTTGTCCGTTCGGCCCGACTCTTGATTCAGATATTACAGAAAAAAACGCACGTTTTCGTGGCAGTCGGCGAAAGAAAACTCGATCGTATATACTGTCAAAAACATTTACGCGCAATATTCCAGAATCAAACAAACCGCTGGCTAGGTGACGCTAGTGACGCTTGGGCAGCGGTTTTTTAAGGTGTTTTGAGAGAAAAATTTGAGATACCGAAACGGTCTCTGAAATGTTTCCAACGGTCCGCCAAAATACAAAAACTCGGTTTACTACCACCATCGAAATGCACTAAAGCCTTGCTTTACGAACATCTCGGTGCTCAGACAAAATAGCTGCGGTCTCTCGAAATGTCTTTGCGGTCAGCAAGATTAAACCTTAAAAAGCCTGCGTTTGGGCCTTGCAGACAACGCAGCAGGAGTAAAACAAAGCCCCAAAATACCACAATCGTTCTCGGAAAAATTACTTCTTTTAAGCTTCGTTGAAATTCAGGTCCCACGACGCTGGTTGTCGCACGAGCAACAAAGCGCTCGCAGTGCATGAATGTCAATACTTGTAGCTGTGTCAAAGAACGGTGCAATGGGAACTCTGCCTGTTGCTTTTGAGGGTAGGGTCAAGATCACTGACTTGCGCAACGTGGAATGATTTCGGTGCGAAACATAAACGCTATGACACAAGGCGCGCCGGCATTTCAAGCTTCGCTGAAAATGAAATTTAACGCACTTACGCGATTGCAACGTTCGATAGAGAGCTGTTCTTGGTCGTTACATTGAAATTCTTCTTGATTCTGAAAAGAGAAATCGTAATCAGGTAAACAACACACGGCATAGATGGCGTGTATAACTTAAAAAGCCGGACTGCAGCGGTAGAAGCAACGGAAGTTCAAGTTCTGCCTCAGAGCAATCTGGTTCAATTGGAATCACTTGTATGTTGCGGCAGCATGCAAACGACAGCGGCTTTCAATTGCATCAGGAATAACGACCAACGCTTTGCCAATACCACAAGCAATAGTCACTGTCTTTACTTGTCTGGGGAAATTTTTTTATGGAAATAAGACTTTGAGATTAAACTGAGATAAAGTCGTCAGTGCGACACTAGCATTTCCAAATGAGCTTATTGGGCACATAGCAGCAAAACAACATGATGATGTATTTGGCCGTCTGATTTTACGTACCACCCCACACATGTGTCTCACAAAACCCATACAGACACTGACATGTTGGTTGCATTGGCAGCGGATGCATTTCCACAAGTTTCTTCGTTGAAGCCAGTTGTGTCTGTGGATAGCTCGGTCATATTCCCGCCTTCATAAATCCGCACAGATTTGAAAGTCATAAAGACGCATTTTCCCACCAGGTACGTTGTATTCTGAACAGCCTCCGTAAATGCGAGAAGATGCCTTCCGCTCGCACTACGCTTTTGGAATCCAGCGTTACTCTAAAGATAAACATTTGTTTCAGTCAGTTTTTCCCAATTAAAACAAGAGCTAAAGTGGCGGAAGTATGTGGATGAACTGATAACAAGTAAACCACTCCACGCGCACTACGCTTGGTAAGCCACCCAAGCTCGTAACAAAGCAAAGATCTTATGCCAGTAAAAGCATTTTTAAAGATGTGTAATACATACAACGCACCACTGTTTTTTCTGCAGTAACCGCAGCTATATAATTTCCATCCAAATCGTTCAGCGTCTTCTGAATAACATGGTCTGCAAATATAAAGGAAATAGTTAAAGAAGGTTTCCGCAAAAAATCTCCACAAGGGCAAAAGCAATCTGCTCGCAAGTGTTTCACAAGGAAATCCATTTCGGGTCATTTACACATCTTCAGTTCTATACATTGTAGGCAAAAGCTTACGGGTGAAACGATTAAATATTAAAGCAAGATTTAGATAGAGCATGCGAAGTGCAGTTTCAAACACACGCCATGACCGTAATGCTAGTTTCACCGAAGCGAAGGACATTACTGACGCCAATTACGGAACCGCGGTGGATCGAGCAAACATTTTTCGTTGCCTGTGGCCTGCTCAGCTCAGAACTGCTGACCACCGTTATTGGACTGTGAAGTATGAAGCCTGTTTCATTTTTGAGCGTTCCTCTTGCTCAACCATGTTTTTTAAGCTTTTCTCTTGCTATTCTTTTTAAGCTTTTCTGTTGCTCCAGCACATTTCAGACATTTCAGGAAAACTGAGATGGCAGGGATTTCTTCTCCACGACGTCGAAAAGTGAAGGTTCTGGGTTTGGTGTGAGCTTTCGAGGAGTTAAAGGTTTCGTCATACTCGCTTTGTACTCCCTTTGGAGCGTCACGAGTGGCCTCCAGTGGGTCATCCTCATTTGCTCTGCGCCATGAGTCACGCGCCTATACATTCGTAGCGACTGCTGCGTTGGCCACCGGGGCTGCGGAGTCGGAATCGTAAGGAGTCGGAGGTTTTTGGGTGGAGCCGTATTCCTAACAACACTCGGATTTTTTTGTCCGACTCCGGATGCCCAGTCGGATCATTTTTTACATCACACTTCTAAATTGGGAATTCCTGTTGAATTGGTACAATTTCTTTTGAAACTTCTGTTGAATCAGAGATTTCTTGCTATGTACCACGATTTCCATTGATTTTAACAGCAAAATTTCATTCCTTTATGTGAAGGAGTCGGAGTCGGGAGTGGGAAATTTTGGAAACTCGGAGTCGGATATTTTACCTCCGACTCCGCAACCCCGTTGGCCACACATCAGAGGTAGCACCGCTTGTGAACCTTTTCCTCACACTGACCGATTAAAGTCAAGCGTGAGGCCGAAGACAGCAGAGCACCATTTTCAGAAGTCTTCGGTGTGACATGAACAAGAATCGAACCCAGTCTGCCAGCTAACTGCTAACGAGACGCATACTGTACCCCGCTGTAGCACTGATGTGGCGGTAAAATAATGGTTTTCTGCAGAATTTACTCCATCAAAATACGTTAGTTTGCTACGCCAATGAATAGTGAACGAACCGCACATAATCTACGAACAATTCAAAACTAATCCAAACTGGTGCTAAACACGACATTTACGTCAAGGAACGCAAATCATACTTGTACAGCAGGTTGATTTTACGCAACTGGCAAAATCCACTTACTTTCAAACAAGACACTATCCCAAAATTTTCTCGCGCAAACCTGCACAAGCGGACAAATGGCATTTTTTAATTCTTTTTCATTCCTCCAATGACAGACGCGAACACCACGTACCATTCTTTTGAAAGCAACGGGCTGTCGACTCATCAGTGGAACGATCAACATCAGGCAAAACAACCACTTTCACATCAGAGTCATGAAACATCTTGCGTAGTCTTGCAGTGATATCACCAACCAAGTTGGATGGCTCAACGCTTGGACTTGAAAGTGAAATCTTACTTGAATCCATATTTTTCTAAAACAAGACAAAAGAGGCACTTCATGGCAATTAAAATGAACACATTGAATTGTTTGTCCATGAATTAAGCAAACTAACTAGTTTTAAAGCAGTCTGGACAGTGGACACCCCTTTAACAACTCAATGGATTTTTTAGACCTAAAATTAAGTTTCAGTTTAGGTCACGATTTCCAAGAAGCCAAATCAGACAAAGAATTACAGCAGTTTTTTCATCTGAACATTAATAACTTATACATAGTAAAAATTAGGCAAAATGATGAATGTTGGCACGAGTTGCTTTCCACTTCCATTTAATAGCTTATGTGATCCAACTGTAAAAACGTTTCTACGAACTATAAAAGCAGAGCATAGATCAAATAGGAAATTTTGAACACCATAAAAAATAAGTTAATTACAGCACAAATTAACTGTACATCACTGACTGCAAAAGTGACTAGCAAGACTGATTCACAGCTAGAATATGGACGAAGTTCAAAGATTTAGGCCATATTAACAAGCATTCCTTATTTACCCGTATGTTGGCAAATCCTTGGTACTTCCCACTAGCATACTTGGTGATATCATCAACGCAAAGCTGTTGAAAAAAAAACAAACAGCAAATCAGTCCCTTGCAGTGATGCATCAGTCTTCCACTGACTGCTTGTTACTCATGTGGTGGGCAACTGCCTACATATTGGGTAAATTAACTCCCCGCTCTGAGCTTTTTGCCTTGATAAACGAACCCCTAAATTACTTGTAATTCAACAGTATCAAGTAAAGCTACATGGTTTCTGTAAAGTAAGTTTCAAAATTATGAAATTATTTCCAGTTCACAAATTCATTTTCCATGAGTTTAGTCAATGACTATCAATCAAAGTAAATAAATATGAAATTATAGACATTAGACATGTCAAAATCGGCTCATTACACAATGATAAAATAGCATTGACACCAAACAAATTTCTCATGCCAATGTATTGTCAGGTGATTACCTGTGGCCTACACATTGTATGTTTAATGCTTATTAAAATATATCTTGACAGTGACTAATCGTACAGAACTATAGATCAAGGGTTCTTAAACTTGGGGTCACGAAGGCTTCTGCATTGGGCTGCAGAGCATCTTTGGGGTCACACTTTTTTTCAAACCACAGTGAGATTTCTTACTTTCATTTACTGTATGCTGCAGACACCCAAATGCTCCACGTTTTATAGCATTACAAAAATTCTTCCCAAGTTGAGCATTGAAGCATGTGCTCTGCAGGCTCACTTTCCCAACCACTGTGGGTTCTGATAGTGACATATGAGAACATTGTCGAAAAACCTAAGTGCTTTGTTCAACACGTATATTTCACCAGGATTAGTGGTTAATTGAAAGAGTATTATACATTTGTTGAAGGGTGACTATTTGACATGGCTAGCTGTTTCAAGTTTCCCGTCCCCTTTGAAAAGCAATAGCATAACATTGTTGCTCCAATCTGCAAAAGTTTTAGAATTGCTGATTTCAACAGTAAAGCAGTATTCAATGTGTTTTCCAAGTAAACAGTGTGGGAGTCGAAAACTGAGTTCTACTAGTAATTTATGCTGCTTTGCGTTTGAGAATACATACAACATACTAATATGAAAATGAGGTCAGCAAAAACTTTTATGAGAACAGTTGATCAGGCATCTCCAAACTACGGTAAGGTAAAGAAAAAAAAGTAAGCTGCCCTTGATTGCAATAAATGATGAAAAAAACATAAACCATGCCTTACAATCAAATAAATAAGGTATGCATCTGTTAACACTTTCATTGATGCACTACATGGACCTACGTGTACAGTGAAAGCAACCAGATTTACCAGGTGACATGGATCAGCATTTTAATTACAACAATTGTAGACGTGATTGATGTGACTGCAGTAAAGCACATTTAATATCCTCATGATGATCAACAGCCATGTTGGATGTTACCGACAACTTTGCACCTTGGCTGTGTAACAACATGGCAGCTGCCTTTGATGTATCACTGAATTTCATGACTATTTGATATGACTGTGGCTAATTGCCCAGTAACAAACAACCATCGGATAAGTTTCTGACCTCAGAGTCATTGTTAATGAAAGTGTTAAACAATACACAGTACTTAGCAGTGCATGACTTACCTCATCAAAAACAAAAATAACAATTTCCTGAGGCTTTATATTGGTCAAACACTGCTCAAAGTCTTGAGTAAACAGCTGGTGGACAGTTGTTCCTGGTTGATGCAGTGTTGCATTAGAACAGGACATGCCTCTGCAAACATTTCAAAAACACTGATAATGGTTTGCTTCATAATTCAAACATATGCACTTGCAACATTCAATAGTTATGCAGAGTGTGGATATGCATTCCAAAAACCTTGTTTATACCAAGGCCTGAATCACATATGGTTTCAGACAACCTGGAGTCCAAGGTACAAGCACATAAACAGAGTATTTAAATTTAGTGAGTGTGGAGTTTTATTTCATGGATAAAAAGTGGTCAGGCATTTTGTAGTCAACTAATACTTTGTCAATGAAGCTTGTAATACATGTGTGGACCAGCAAAACAATCAGGTAAAGAGTTTCTGGTACACAGCTTGTTCGTGATACAGGGTTGTAGGCTAAATTGGCAAAAAATGATAAAAGACATAATACATTGAAAATCACTGTTAATTACAATATCCAGCAAGAAGAAAAAGTGACATGTTCAAAAGAAAAAAGAAACTGGAAGTGTTAATAATGAAATGTTTTAATGACGCTTTGGTAAAGCATGTAATAAGTCTTGCCACAACAAACTTTTTGACTGCATATACAAAAAAGCTGGTTGCAACATAGTTTTCAGTTTGAAATATGTATCAGTAAAATCAAAATTTGTGATACACAAAGAGAACTTGAGAAAGCAACAAATCTTTTGATGTAATTGATGCACAAGAGATGAGAATAGGCAAAAACAATTTGATTGATTAAGTGTCATATAAAACATTGGTGTGGTAGAGGAAAAAGTGAGCCATCCTTGAATGTAAGCCACACAAATTATGAAAAAAAGCTTTATAAGCCATAGCTTACAATTCAGTAAATTTGACATATGAAGCATGAGTAGAATGCTGAAGATGTGGTAGTTGAGGAACCATTTCAGGTTGACTGATGTTATGACACAATGTCAATTATAAATAAAAATCCTAGTACAGCTATGTCCAACCCGTGGCCCGCATGGGCCCAGTCAAAGGTTTTGTGCAGTCCAGATTAGTTCTTCACTGTAGTAAAATATCCTATATAATGACAACCTGCTCTTGATTTGATAATCTTGAATTTGACATGTTTTGATGTAGGTGACCTTTAGTGCCACTCTTTCACATCTGTTGCCATTGCAGTTAGGATAAGCTAAGTTTAGATTGCTAAGGTTAGAGATAGACTGATATTTTTATGTTTCACCAATATATCGGTATCGGCCAAAACAGCTGATTTTGTCGTCCTCAGTAAGTGTTGACAAAACGCTGTTATATTCCTCACGCATCCAGACAACTTGCACTAAGAAAGCACAACAAACCAAGTCAAGACAGTTATCTTGCAGCAATGCTAACAGGTGTGTTTTCATAAACAAGCAGACAAGATGAACCATGATGTACGCGTCGGCTGCCACAGCCAAAATAAAAGCATCACCATTAATCAGATAATTAAAAATAATAGGAAAATATTGAAATTGCTGCATTTTGATAAATTTTCGCTCATTAATCCTTATTTTTTAAGTTTTTCAAAATACAGTAAGGCATAGAATACATTATACTGTAGAAAATTATACTCTGTAAGATCTTAGTATCTGATTCTTTGCTGAGAAAGGATTTCTTTCCATAGACAGCATAGAATACATTATATTTTTGATGATGAAGCAGAAAACAAGATTTAAAAATTTTGGAAATATATCGACTATCGGTCCATGAATGGCTGATATATCGGTATCGGCCCCAAAAAAGCCATATCAGTTGATCTCTAGCTAAGATCCAAGCCATTCAATGTGCAGCCCTCATTAAGATGTCACTCAATGTGTGGCCCTGGGTAGTACAGTGACATAATTTTTGACTCAACAAGCCATTTGGCTTGGAAATAAATGTCTTAGTACAAGTATGTGTTTTATGCTCAAGATGAACTAACCTTGGAAATAAAGAGTTTCATGGACAAATGCACTGTACTGCTTCTGATAGATGGCATGAAAAGCTAGCATTGAGCAATGACATGTTAACGCTGATGCACC
>Ga0210059_1017764_pt1 | contig 10098 bp, 4 predicted proteins | sample Ectturendosymbi2_FD_188042 | JGI IMG/M metagenome (GOLD analysis project Ga0210059, IMG submission 188042) | Ecteinascidia turbinata endosymbiont from Florida, USA - Sample 2 (SPAdes) (version 2) | ecosystem: Host-associated > Tunicates > Ascidians > Unclassified | place: Key West, Florida...
CTGCGATGTTGAGAAAAGTGCTGTTGATAATATTTCGTGACAAATAATAGCCGACTGAGACACCAGAATTTGCTGGAAGTGGTATGAAGTAATGCTACTATATAACATAAGAGTGCTTTTAAAAACTATATCGGGATACTGAGCATGTTACAAACTTCCATAAACAATGTCAAAATTTTGCAGAGAAGTGCCACACTGCATCGCATCGTACTTTAACAGATTAACAAAATCACGGTAACGGGGGAAAACGGGAAACGAAAAACATACGTCGCGGATGGACCTGGTCAAGAAAAGTGTTCATGTGTTAAAATTTAAATACCATGTATGACATAAATGTTATAGTAAATAAGGTAGCCTGTACTTTAGTGAGAGCAAAATATTTTTCTCAAAATTTCAGGCCCCCCTTAAAATATTCCTGCCTGCGCGTCTAGTGGCTCCCGATTTCTTATTTTTACCGAGCTTAGTGAAGAAAAAGAATATATTATACAATATATTGAACGTTTGCGGACCCTTTCATAACTCAACAAAATATCTGCGAACGATCCGAATTGCGAAAAGCGATCAAGATGAACGATTTTCCGAAAGCTGCCACATTTTCTCCAAAACATTTATTTTTTCATGCAGAATCGTCGCTAGTGGTCCAAGAGTATCACGTACGTTTGTTCAACAGTAGAGATAAAAAATATGTGCAAATAATGTTTACAAGGAGGTGCACGTAATTTTTACGGTTAGTATATGAAGTCGATTTAATCAAAGAAATTTTGTGCATACAGGATGGAATATTCCCTGGATTAATTCCATTGACACGCCATTACTTGGATTGCATGGAAACCGATTTACAGACGAAATGCACTCTGGAAGAATACCTCAATCTGTTGGGCAAACGTGCTTCAGGTAAATAGCACGCATCGGACACGCAAGCCCGATTTCACGTGCAGCAGGATAACTTCTGTTTCGCACCAATTAAAACAAGCAAGCGAAAGGCAACTACGCTTCCGATATGACAGTGTCAAGCGAACCCAACTGCATGTTTTCGAACTATACGCAGCAATTTTCAACTTAGCTTTTTTTGTAAAGCTTTACGCGATCCAAATGTGGAATGACATTTATTAATTAAATCACACAAACGAGGAGCTACAGTACTTGATTTATTGAAATCCTACAGGTTGGTTCCGCAGTGGTTGTGCTGCTCTGACATGAAAAAGGATTACCCTGCGTTTTGCTGATGCTCACCAATTTTGTGATTCTCAGGTGATTACATGACCACCGCTCAATGGATGAGGCGCTTTGTGACGTCACACCCAGAGTATCAACGCGACTCGAGAGTTTCTGATTCAATCACATACGATCTGTTGATGAAGTGCAAACAGATTGGAAAAAGAGAAATCGGATGCCCTGATCTTTTCGAATCACCTCGGAACAAAAGCTCTTATGTTCCTTTTTCCCAAGTTGTTAAAACTTAAAAAGACCAGCGGTTTGACGTTGTATTCCGTAGTAAGAAATCGAACGTCACGAGAAGTGTGTCCGACCTCTCCAAAATTTACGACCCTAATACCGACTCTCGACTCCAACTCCTTAACATAAAGTGAATAAAGTTTGGCTGTCAACAATTTTGTAGCAACTAGCAATCAATGGAAATCGTGGTACACAGCAAGAATTCTATGTTTCAATAAAATTTACAAAAGAAATTGTACCGTTTCAATAGGAATTCCCAACTTACGAGTGTGATGTAAAAAATGATTCAACTGGACTTCCGGAGTCGGAATCGGACAAAAAATCCAACTCCGACTCCTAGTGTTGTTAGGAATCCGACTCTGACTCCATCCTTGCGACTCCGATAGCGACTCCGCAACCCTGATGAGAAGTACCAGCTTCAAATCTTCGCGCAGTAGGTAATTGGATGCAAATAATTACACTAGACCTCTATTTTATTTCAACAATGCACTACTATACAGTAGAAGCAAACCAATCAACTGCCAAACTTCGTATCACAAATTATCGCTGAACATTACGCTATGTAGAATTTTGCATCGTATCAAACACTGCAAAAAATGAAAAGGCCACTCTTTCATTAAATATGCGTCTCTTCTCAACTTATGTAACGTTACTAAAGCAGGGAATAGTATTTACTTGTTTCCACAACTCATACACGCTAAGCAAGAAAGCTTCAATGTATCCCCTTATAATGGCAGCAAAATTACTTTAGTTGCGGCTTTGTATAGGAGATTCGATCACGCAAAGGAAGGAACGTCAAGCCCACCAACGCAACGGTCAAGGAACAATAGAGATTCCCCACTCGATCAGGTTCACTCTATTGTTGCTTGTTCGTAGCTGCATTTTTTGAAGCACTTCCCGATTTGCGCGCTCTGGGCATGTGACCCGATGCGCCGTCACACTACTTAACAACAAATACATCATTTTACGTTTTCATCCGCACACAACTCACTTCGTATTCAATAGCTTCACTCTTTGAAAATGTTTTGCCAAAAACATTTTTGCTATTTCCACTAAAGCTCTGTTTTCGAAGGATTGTTTTGAATGCTTCCGAGCATGACGCAAAACATTCTTGAAAGTTAATCCAAAAGCTGTATTTGTTTTTTTGGTATCTGCATTGAAATAAAAATATCGCTATGATTATCATGAGTTTGGTATTCGCAGACGGCTGTGTTTACTCCTCCCTATGTACAGTGTACACCACTGGTTGTTGACCTTTTTTGTACCGCTACCCATTATAGCAACCCACTATAACCCAACGACCCCCAGATAAAACTCGAATAAAGCAAATGTAATACAGCTGTGTACGGTATATGAACTATCTAGCCTACTCGCGACCCCTCAAAGAATGGTTCACGACCCCAGGTTGAAAACCACTGCTATACACTAACCGCAAAAAAACGAAATTATAAGCGGCTTTGTGCATAAAACATTTGGATATTTTTTGCGTCTCAGAATGGTCCCTTTAAACATATTACGTATTGCAGACACCTAAATCACAAAATCCTTCACTAATCGAAGCTGTATTTTCGTTGAAACCAGGGAGTTTTTAGCAAATGTGAATTCATCTGTCGCTGTTTTGCATCTATTCTTATTTGTTTTTGTTTCTCGCTACTATTCCGGCCGGAAGGTCTTATTTTTGTCCGTTATCCTACGCGCGAAAAATTATATTATTCAATGTTTTACTAAGTTTACTGACCATCTTTGTGTGATCATTTTTTTCGAAATGAGTGTTTTGAGACTCAGTTGGAATATTAACATCAGTAATCTTATTTGCATGATGTTGCTGACGTGTTCAAGTTTATCTATTCATTCATTTCCATGCTTGCTTTTCCTCTGCGGAGGGAAGTGCAGGCAGCAACCCCTGGAAGACACAAAGCACCCATTGTCAATAGCAAGTTCAGATAGTTCTGCTGGCTCCATACCAAGATGGGACCAAGCAAGGTCGGAGACGTAGTCACTCCAGCTGGTCCTTGGACGACCTCCGGACCGCTTTCCCTTAGGTTTAGCCAGCAGGACTTGCCTCGCCGATCTTTTCTGGGATATTCTGGACACATGGACTAACCAACTTAGCTGGGATCTCTCGATTTGGAGAAGTGGCTCGACACTCAATGAGTGTTTATCAGAAAAGTCTGCTCAATGGGATGATAATGCTGTAGGTGGACAAGCCTTTATTTGTAAGATCTCAATTGCCGCAATGGTAATGATGAGTAAGATAGCCGAGCGTTGTAAACTTAAGTTGGTCTCTATACTTTTTTTGGTTAAAGACCGGGATATTACACGAAATATTAAAATACATAAACATTTACATCTGAAAAGTACGTATGCTGCCATCACTTCTTTTAGGTTTTTGTCTGATCCTCTGTAATGAGTAAACGATTAAAACAAAGTGGTGCGGCTTACCGCAGACTGAAAGGCAACAGGTAAGAAAATTTAACGAAATACACCGGGTCCATAAATGCATATGTAAAGAAGGCAGCAAAAATAGAAAAAGTAATTAGAAAGTTGGTGAACAAGCAGAAAAACCATGATCCATAATCGAGAATGAAAAACAAGACTCATTTTAGTTTGTGAGTGTTTGATTCTGATGTTCAAGATGCTTTATTATTCCTTATATATCTTCAATAGCCATAAAACATGATCTTCGTTCATTTCAACCTCTTGTAAGCAAATTTGAGGGGTTGGAAGGGGCGGCACATTTATGGTTGGCCCCTGGCGACACTTAGCCTCGCTACGCCACTATTGCCAAATAAATTTAAAATAAACTGTCTCGAGCAGGAAAATGAATTTTTAATCAGGTCATGCCATCAAAATATTTACAAAAAGAACACTTCCCTGCCATTGAATGGCAGTTACTTCTTTGTGCAGCGGCTACTTGTGTTTTCAGTGTACTTGTGTCTGCCTGCTGAACCACTTTTGAACGTGTTTCGATAAAGACATGGGGTAATCGTAATCGTCAATCTTATTCGATTACAAGCGATTAAACTTTTTTGTGTAATCGTAATCGATTAAACTGACCAAAATGACATGCAATCGTAATCGACATTACGAATTTAATCGTAAGCGAAGATTACTTTCGCGATTAAACTTGGAATTCTTCACGCTGCGTCACTGCGCGATGAACCGCGGTTTTGAAAGCCGGATTTCCTGTGTTGTCATCGGTTCTTATGTTTACGTCTCAGGCATGGGCGTCCGCAGGGGGTCAAAACGGCTTTCAAAACCGCGTTAGGCTACTTTTCACGTGAGCCTAGGATCACCACCATTTAAGTCCGTAATATTAAACTTCGTCACTTCGTGCATTCTCATTTTTTAAATCGTCCAAACTCAAACTTTTACAGTAATCATCACACAGACAAAGAAACCACACCACCTACCTTGCCAAAGTAGGCTATTTCAACCTGAAGCAAAACTCAACTGTACAAGTACACTTCAAGGAATCCAGCCGTGTTTTTAAAAAAGCTACAAATCTTTTTAATCCTACTGGGCATCATGCATGCAGCCCCACCCCTATCAAAATCTCCATTGATATCCTCTTATCAGCAGCAAAAACATTTGGCCTAAAATGAGCGTAGCCTACTTCGCAAAATGATTTCAATCTATTTTTACTGTTGGTGGGTAGAGGATGTATCCTTTCAATCTCCCCTTGTTGGCCCCTGCATACATACCCACACAGAATTGTAAAAAGGCCTTATTTTGAAGTCTGAACCCGGGCCGAACCCGAAATCATAAGCCCATAGACGGCTCAAGACCGACATTTATTTTTGAAGCCCGATTTAGGCCTGAAAGCCAAATTAACCGAGGGAGTTAGGACATAGGTGTAGGAGCAGGCAAATTTTTGCGAGTGCGAATGATTTTTGCCCGAATTCTCACAAACTTCCTCGAAAATTGGGCGCCAGTTTTTTTAAATCAAAAGATGTTGGGTGCCATTTTTGCTCATATTTTCACGGAGTTTGTGAAGGTTTTCAGAGATTTTGCCCTGATTTTGAAGTATTTTGCCAGGATTTGCACCAAATCAAAACTTTTGAGGGTGTGCTTGCACTCCCTGCACCCCAGCCTCCTTCACCAGTGAGTTAAGGTATGCGCAACTGCAGAGTAACAAAAAACGTTGTGTGCAGGTGTAGTTGCAGGTACACGGCATATCACACCGAAAATAGCAACCACCTTGACCATAACATTAGCATAATCCGGCACAAACGTAGCATATTAGTCAACCATAATGCTACTGAATGTAATATTTCTCAAGAAAAAAAGAAACTATCACGAACCTATATACGATGGCGCTATAGGCAGAAAAGAAACTTTCTAGGATAGCTATATAGATATGAAAAGCCGACTTGTAGGCTTCTTAAAACAAGCTTGAATTGCGTGAGTGATTGATATTTTCGACGCAACACCATCGCGTGCTAATTTCCTCACCGTTGTCTCCTTCTCAAAAACAGTATGAGACTAATCCCAGCAGAGAATGAAAGAACGCAGCTGTGTTTGCAAACAGAATTAGCTGAAGAAAAGTCACAATCACTTCACTCACAGAAGTTACTGTACTGCGGTGAACACAACAAATCTACGTCACGAAAGAAAAAAGTCAAAAAAGTCGTTGCTCATAATGTTACAAAAAAGTTTCGTATGCAGGCCCGAAATTGACTCGAAATATTTTGACAAACTCAAGCCCGAGCCCCGTCCGACCCGAAAAGCCCGGCCAGACTTAACTCTGCACCATGCCAAAAGTTTCATTCTGAGAGCTCTGCTTGCGTAACGACGCAAAAATATATTTGAGATTAAATCAAAATGCCCAACGGTGAATTGGCAAAAATGTACCAAGTTTCACCTTTAACACGAAAAGAATGTGCAACAAAACTAGGTGTGATTTATCTGTAAAGCAAACGTTTCGCACTTGGATGAAAACATTGCTGCATTGTGGGTTTGGTTGAACTCAAGTAAATCAGATGACTTACAAACCAATGCAATCAGCACAAGCACAAAGTGTAAGAGTCAAGGAAAAAATATCTTTTGGATTTGCAGTTCTTTTTGCTACTCATGTTGTTTCGTAGCGTTTGCCAACAGGTTTCAAATCAAACAAACAGATGAATAAGCTCTTCTGGTGATTATATTTTATTATCAGCCAACGTTTCGCCCACCTATTCAAGTGGGCTTTTTCAGGGCAACGGGCAATCGCCCACCTATTCTTGGCAATGGGCAATCGGACACAAAAATGGGCAATTCTTCAGGGCAATGGGTAATCACCCACCTATTCAAGTGGGCTTCTTCAGGGCAAACAAATCTTTTGGATTTGTTGGTCACCATTGTCGTGACATTACAAGAAGTTAGGTTAGATGTATATTTTATTCTTATTTCAGAGTCAAGTCCCTACGTTTTGAACTACAGGTCGATATACGGTTAAGTAAATACTGTAGACTACTTCTTTAATGTTTTCACTGAATCCTATTCACTACTACTTGAAAACAGTCTTTTGCTAAACTCCCCATCCCAAAACTAAGTTTCCACACTAGTGCTGCTTTTTGCCTTGGGCAAAAACCTTCGCAGAGATTTGCCTGAAAATCTAACTCTCTGACATTGTATGCACTAGCATCATTAAATTATTCGCTGTCTGTTTCTGAATACGTGACAACCAACGTTGCAGCAAAGCCCGTTACATTTCTGTACGGAAAACATTATGGCTGTACTGTGGTCTCTCACATGTGCAGCTGTAATACTCTCAATGTTACAAGAAAATAACCTTTCTAACAGTGTACCACACAGGGTAAAATGTCGGACAGAAGCAGTAAAACATCTTTCACTGTCTCTTGAAACTTGAAAAATGCTAAAAATTGTTTTATCGAAGCTGAAATCGATAAACTAACAGAATCAGTCATACCACACAAAACTCTGTTTCAACATCAACTTGGCTATGTGTGGCAAACTATCTAACATGAAAAGCTCTTCACACAAAACATGACAAATATCACTTTTATTTTTTAAACCTCTCCAAATGCAAAAGCTAAAGAGAAAAAAGCGGGGGGACATGGCATATTATGTCCCCCCCGTCTGAAAAAGTGGGGGGACACGTCCCCCGTGTCCCCCACCAAATTGCGCCCATGTACCGGTGGTAGCAGTCGGAAAATGGATGCTTCCAACATGTAAGCCAGTTGATTATTTGATTATTCTGTGTCGAAAATGCTATTTATTTCTCATCAGTGATTTCAATTGGAAAAATTTTGTCACGAGAAATCAAGTGAATTTAATCTATTCTTGTTCGTGCCCGATGCTGTCGACGTTCTAGGGTACGTGCTGCGCGTGGTTTGATTATTATGATCAACAGCCAATCTGTTCAAGTGTTCGAATGGCTTGTGGTAGGCGAGAACCACCAGGGCTGGTGAACCTTCACAGTTTTGGGCTGGTTGCGAGCCTGTTGAACACCATACCAAAATGGCCACCGTACGCCACTGTCTGCCAAGTGCATTTTGAGTGCGTGTTTCATTTCCCGAGGTGCAATCTTCAGTAGAAGCGGACCACATGGACGTGCAGATTGCTCGGCCCCTTCGAGTGCACGTCTTCAATTGCCTTGCTCAAGCGCACAGCAGCGGTAACACAGGCAGGTGTAGGGAGTCAGACTTTCGATCCGGAACCGTCGCTTTTAACCATTGCGTTGCGACGCGTTTGTCAAGATAGCCACCGATATGTTGGAGACTTGCTCAACTGGAAACACCGGCTAATCAAAACCTTATAAACTGATAAGCAAAAACCAGAGTTTCACATTGTGGCAGCAGATGTGAAAGCACGTTTCCAATCTTGTGCAGAGACACTGTAGCCAACGCTCTTGAATGTGTCCTGGAGCATTTCATCTTCAACACCAAGGCCCACAAAATCATTGTCGAACTGAAAAAAATTTGCCTTAACAACGTTGTCACCTAATAAGGCAACCAATTATATACCCAAAAAACAGAATTATAACTGGTGATAATCACTCCCTTTCACTGGCAAACATGTCTGTGCGTTACATCCTAAAGCCGGTGTGCTAAGTGAGGCAGAGCGTTTTCGCAGATTTATCGATGACATAATTTAATAACTGCATCAGAAATGTCAAATGAACGCATTCGAAAAGTACATTAACTTCAGTATTTGCCAATGTAGGGACTGCGGTTGTAGGAAGCGATGTACAGGATTCTTAGCTGGTTGCGGTGCCGATTTGTTGGTCGATTACGATTCCACAGCAATCCCTACCAGCTGAAGGGTCAACCTAGTTGTTGCAGGAGCACAGGTCAGTCTCCCAACTAAGCAACCTGACGTCTTGAAATTGCCTGGCCGAAGCAAGGCGAATTAAAAGGCTCTCACCACTTTGTCCGCCAATAACTCTCGAGTAGTGCTCTAAGTTGACTGCTTCTTTCGATTATATTCAGATATACAACAAAAACTCCGATACACTTGAACGTGAAGTCAGAAACACGTAACGTTAAAACGGTTCGACGTACAATCAGAATAGAATGAGGACGAATAAAGCGTTGAGCGTTTGAATGCGCCACAACAAACAGCGACCGACTGCGGTTATGTAGGTTTGCAGGCTATCGTGTCGACTGTCGGACTGTTCGCAAACAAGTACATCGCGTTGAATCACGAATGGAATATAGATGGGAATTGCGCAGTAAGAATGCACAAAATATTAAAGCACTAATGTGTCCACTATATAAGAATTCTCCCCTTCGAGAAAGAGGCACGGATAGGTTCGCGAGAGCTGACACGCAAAGCATAAACCAAGAAGAGGTTAAATGATGGCGTTGTGGGGGAGTAATGAGTTTTTTTAAATTTGTTTCTATGTACGCTTGCAGAGGTGGTTGCACTCAGTCATTAGGATGGGGATATTGAACACACACAAAAGAAACACATGAAAATGACACATAGCTGCGAAAAAATTGGTCTCTGTTATGCGACAGCAAAAATGTGCGCTGTGGCAGAAAAAACAAAGCCACTGTAGAACGCGCGGTCGAAAAAGATTCCCGTACGGAAAAACCACAAAACGCCGATGCATCAAGAACGCACAAAGACACAAAATTGCACAAAAGTAACTAACACAACCAAGAGATAATGATGATATATGCGAATAATACGATAGTTACAAGTAAATGATGAGTATAATAATAAAGCAGGGATGGGCAAAGAAAAAAACGCAGTACGAAAAGCAAACCGATGTGAGGTTAGCAAAACATTTAGGCTTAATTCAACGATTGCGTTTCAGCAACCTGGGGCTCAGCTACAGGGACACGAGCACTGCGCGGGAGAGGGCATAGCTCCACACTTTCAGGTTGGGTTGCCGAGTCAGCATTCTCCTGGGATGCCGGGTGTGTGAAATGACGTGTGATACGGTGACGCAGCTGGTTAAAACGTTGGCTTGTCCAAACTCAAAAATCTGAGGCCTGAGGGCGGAAACAATTACACAGATTGCACAGAGCATGATGGGATAACCGTATGGTCCAAACATAAGTGAAGATGTACTTTCCACGATGGGTGTAAGCAAGGAATCGATCAGCAAATTTTTAATAGGAAATCGATTTCACGTAAAATTACGCATCCTCAGTCCTGAAAATTGCAAGCAAAGCTTACGGGTGAAAAGTT
>Ga0210059_1017765_pt1 | contig 10097 bp, 4 predicted proteins | sample Ectturendosymbi2_FD_188042 | JGI IMG/M metagenome (GOLD analysis project Ga0210059, IMG submission 188042) | Ecteinascidia turbinata endosymbiont from Florida, USA - Sample 2 (SPAdes) (version 2) | ecosystem: Host-associated > Tunicates > Ascidians > Unclassified | place: Key West, Florida...
AATAAAATTCTAGTCCATGGTCAAATTTTCCTAGTGGTCTGTGAACAAGACCACAATTGCAGAGATACATCTGGAATTCAGAACCGGGTTTCAAACCAAGGTGAAAAATGTAAGGTTAATCAGGGTAAGTCCTAACAGCTTTACAAACTGCCAATGACAGCGTTTTTGTGAAATAAGTCATATTTTGAAGTATTAATCAGAACATAGTTAAATGCCACAAAGATGGCGGCAAGTCAATCAGTTACAGTTTATTGACGGGGAAACTAGTTTCGCGTTTTCCAACTCATCATCAATCCTGTAAATGTAAGACAAATCTTACAGGCGAAAATGTGACTGATTTACTTGCCCCAAAGTTTGTGGCCTTTAACTATGAAAAATAGATTCGCTTGCAAGTTTTAATCGTCGCAGAAGAATGAAAGCAGAAAGCAGGCAGATTCTTCAAAAGCTTGCCGCAAGGCTAAAGTTTGTTTATTGTATTAATCAGAACAGTTTGACAATACTGTTTTTCATTTGTGATATTTGCTTTTGTGTCTAGCTATTTCTTCTCGTTTTCTTCAAATTGGTGTCTTTTCTTCTCAAATGAAATTTTTTGGTTTATCAGCTTTGCTACAAGCAGCTGTATTTTTTATGACAAAAGCATTTGCATTGCACTTCCACAGACATTACGGGTTTTGCCAAACATGTGTTTCACAGTTATGAATGAGCAAAGGTGAAAATCATTTTTCAGCGATTTCTGATGTTAGATAAAAAAGCTTTCATGTCTCAAAGTAGCCTGTATTGCAAAAATGAAAGAGAGTGGAAAAACATTTCTGATCTTTGAACTCCTACATTGTTCAGGCTTACTGCGATATGTCTGCAGCTGACGGCGGATGGACATTGATTGCTTCAATTCACGAAGACAGTATCAATAGTGATTGTGGGCATGGTGACATGTGGTCATCTTCTAACGTGGCTCTGTTTAAAGGTACATGTTGTTTCATCAAAAACCACGTGTGGTTATTGTATTCCGGGGATGTATTTTCAGTTTCACGTTTCCTCAAAACAAAACAATACAGATAGTAGGAAGTTTATTGGCGATAATGGAAGTATTGCATTTAAATTTTCAAAGTAAACAGTCTGACAGGAAACCGAAAAAAAACAGGGCGGTTATCATGTCAGGTGCTGCTTTGAGACACATTTGAAAGGGCCATGCGAAAAAGTAACTAAGAACGCTGTCGAAGAAAGGGGATGTTTGCATGGTGATCCACACAGGTGGTGGTGTAATTAGAAAGACTAATCAACAATTAAGATATTTATTGTTTTCGTGGTATGACTTCTGTGTTTCCTGTGGAGCGAATTCTCTTTATTTCAATTACTAAATGCCTGATCATTTCTTTATTTATTACACGATATGAAATTGTATATTTGTTCACAAAACTATGATTTTCCAGGATTTGAAAACTGGGAGAATCTACTTACGTTCGGGGAGATCAACGCGGTCACCAGTGGAGATTTCAAGAGTCCAGCCTACTACAGCGTTCCAGTGCGTTACGCTTCGACTGATGTTTTCGTGTGATTTTGGACAATTGAAGGAGCGATAAGATTTTGAATATACATTTTAAAACAAAAACTTGTATCAAAAACTATAAATCACTACCAGGAGGAAGTGCCGATATCCACCATACGTTTATAACGGTTATATACCATACGTTTATATACGGTTATATATTTAAGCAACTGAAATGCAATGTACTTTAGAGGAGCGCTCGCTTCACAACATGGCAGTTGCTTGAACTTCGGTCAGCGTAATAAATATTCCTCAACATCACAGTCTCTAACGGACTTTCAAGAAACGCTTGCATGATGTGCAGTTTGAGGGAATTAGTTTTTTTTTCACCAAGTCAGCTAACATGCTTTGAACTCATGATGTTGGTGTAGTGCAGGTTTTTTTTAAGGAAAATGTTAAGTACCCGGTTTGGATCTGTAGGGGCCCGATTTCTCTGATTCTAGGGACCCGATTTTATCTGATTTTAGGGACCTGATGATAATTTTCTATAATTCTAGGCACCCGAATCGGGTCCCTAAAACGTCCTAATAAAAACCCTGGTGTAGTGCCTTCCTTTTATTTTGGACATCTAGTGCTAAAAGCATAACAAGAAGCGACCGAACATGAAATGACTTCATATTACGCAAAGACGTAATAAAATGTTTCCACTCGCAGGCTTCCGACTTGATGATATGGCATGTTCCCAACAACGTACAGCTGAGTTCCATGTCAGACAAAGCATTTTATAAATACTACACCGACACGCACTTCTTGAAGAAATACGGCTCTAACTTGCAATCCATGTTTGCCAAATACGTGCCACTGAAGCGTGTAGCCATAAAAGGTAAAGATGTGCATGTCGTAAATATGTTCCTTTTAATATTCATGTTTTCGTTAGTACTCCAAAAGAGAAAATACAAGTTCGTTTAAAACTAAAAACAAAAGTTAATTTTTCTTTAAGACTGAGTGATACAGTAAGATGGATTTTTCAAAAGTTGTTGATTTGCAACGGTCAAATAAGAAATCAAGTGACTTTTCCATCGAAAGACACTTTTTTGGAAAATCAGATTTGTTTTCAATCAAAATGACAGACCAATGATTTCGATAGGGTGGGGTGATCTTTCCTGGTAACAATTTCTTCCTCTGTCATGAAAAATTAATTGAGTTGAGAAAGTGTTAAGCTCAAATACGTTTCAACAACTCGTATAGAATATGATCCATATTATTACAACTCAAAGTCAGTGTCAAAAATTCACTAAACCACTTCAGAATTAGCATGAAAGCTAATTTGTTACCACTTAGATTTTCTTACAAGTTGCACCTCTAGATAGCTTCAATAAAAGTTTTATTTCATAGCATGGCATATCTGAAAGAAAAAACAACGTCATGTGGTTACAGGAGGCATTGTTGATGTATTATTTAACCTGCATCGGAAATCCTGAAACCCTGTATGAGTCAGGAAAAGGGTGTAATGCTGACCAAAGTTTGATTACGCTTTCCTGGGCCTGTGGCATCCGTTATTTTCGGACTAAACTATTTTTGACTTACTGACGTCCGTTGTATATACTTTCACAACAAAATCATACCTGCGCAGAGGAACAAAAATAGCATATACATTTAATGCACTGTACTCGCAAAAGGGGATTTTTTAGGGGAGAACATTTGTTTGGGCGTTGAAAACGCCATGCGCGTTTTGCAGTAGATTTATTTTTTCTTCACATCAAGTCGTGCTGCAGGAGGACTCTCGGCATTTGAGGTTTCCGAGGTCACATTTGGCCAAACACGTTTTCTACGTAAAATAAGGGAGTAAGGTGCACAAAATTGCAGCACATCAGTTAAGCTTGAGTAATATAGCAATCCAAGTTTCTACACATAAGCTTAAAGGGGCATTTTTGTAAAATAACTCGGGCACAATTCCCATTTACTTTGAAAATCAGAAAACGTCATGGAAACACATGTTTCTATGATTTTGTAAGTACAGAAAATCAACAAAAATGGAAGACTCTGGCTTGTGGACCACTCTGAATTCCTGAACGGGGTCTTTGTAAGGTGATAATTTTTTACCCGTTGTACTTCAAACAGTCTGCCACTAGTGAATCTAGGACAGAACACATGTGGGGCGTAACATTTCAGCATGTTCAACAATTTGTACAAAATAGTTTTTGAACTATATATCTTGCATCTCATATTTCTTGACTGCTTAGGTAAATTTGATTCTTCCGTATTTCATTGATTTGCGCATGACAAAAGAATAAATTTATAAGTTTACGGGAAAAACGTAGATAGGTATACAAAAATTCAAAACAGCCTACATTATACACCAGCAGAAGGTTGCCAAATAATAATTGAAATGAAAGTGCTTATGGCGTGTTTGCACAGTGTCATTTCGAAAACAAAAAAGATATCAACACTACAGTAGTTCTTTTTATGTCATCAGGCAGAAAAGATTGTTAAATGAAATCACGAGCTTGATAATTTGCATGCACATAGTTTCCTTCGATATGTGCTAATGGTGGCTTGCATTACCTTCTCATATCTGCCAAATAACTTGAGTATTTGCTGTGTCAGATTTCTTGCAAGTTAGCATCTGCCACATACTTCCAGTTGCTTTGTTGTTCTTCAATAGGGTTTGCAAACGGGGCTATGAAGTGTTGGAAGAGCAGCTTTAACTTTTCTGTCCTGAGGAGACGTGCAAATCAACAACCCAATAAAACCAATGAAACCATCACAATGTTTGATGATAAGGTAAGTTCTACAGAATGTTGGTTTGCCCAAAAATCACCTTAAGTGTGCGAAATGCACATTACGTATTACTGTAGTGAAAAAGGCGTTGCAACTCTTGTTGTAATCACTGCGTGCACTGATGCAGTCATACGTTCTCTCAAACCATAATAACACTGTTCATTTTTATAATTTCTACAGATGTTAATAGTAGATATTGTTCGAGTGGATATCTGCAAAAACTTAATTTGTTTCCAGAAGATATTTAAATACACATCATTGTATCAAATTTTAATTTTGCAGCAGTTTTTACGAAATGAATCCTTTCGTTTTTTCGTATATCGCCCATGTTTTGCATAACATTTGTCTCGGCAAATAACCTGAATTAACTCTGCAAGCATTTCTTACGTTAAAGTGAAAGCAATAACTCATTATCTGTTCTATGCAGATATACATTCGATTAAACGAAGGACCATTTATACAACTTCAAACGGATAAAAATAAGTGAGTTGAATAATGACACTGACGTTCAAAAATGTTGTAATATTTGCAAAATTTTTTTCTCCCAGCTTGTAAATTGTGACCATTAAAGCAAAACGCTTCATTTCTCTCTGCTAACTTGGTTCTGGCGCAGCGGACGAAAAGAGGGATAGGCAGTTGTTCAAAGCAAATGTACTGTAGCTTCTTCTGCTAATCGGGTATATCCACCTGAATGACTCGGTTTGGCGATTAACGACACAAACCTAACTTTGTTATAGAGTCAAGGGTTATGGATTCTACTCGTGATACGAAAGCAGCCTAAACATATGGCTTCAGATAACGGTTAATGTTCTTTGCATAAATCTATGATAATTCTGCGGTACGCTGAGGCGCGAAAGTCCCTAGCTTTCACGGTCAAAAAGTTCAAAGTGCAATCTTGGGTTAACTTCAGACATAAACTGGATTCCAAACACAGGCAAGCCAACAACGATTTTTGGAAAACTATCCCATGTATTCGTGGCGCAACCTATCTCACTGCTAGACCATCAAAGAACATTTGGTCGTAGTCAGCAATCAGACGTAATATCTTTGACAGATGGAAATAATATTTTATGTTTCTTATAAATCCAGTCACTATCACAGCATTAGACGCACTCGAGGTACATTTGGAGGAGGACATTGCGATCACTTCAGCCGAAGTCTTCCTAGTGGTGAAAACACTGAAGGCTTAGAATGCTTCAGCCTCCTATGAAATCTGATTTTGAATACTCAACAACTTTCGTCGGGAAGCAATTTACTGGCTGACCCGTACGAGCCAAATAACCTTGTGTTCTTGAAACGCGCCGGAAGATTGGTTCCCTGGGACGATAAGCCTCATACATTGAGTGCGAGAAAGGAGGGTTCGCTAACTACAGGTTGTTGCGCTACGCAGATTTTCTAGAATAGTCTGTGCAGTATCCCCTAACGTTAGGTGTCGAGAAGTAATAGAACTGGTTGATACCCACAGCGGTTTTCGTCGCGACCACAACGATACAGACCAAATTTACACTCTCCAGCACATTTTGGAGATATCTTGACATTATTTCAAAGATTTCTGCAAATATTTGTTAATCACCAGAAAACATATCACCGAGTACCTGCTGAAATGTTTTTCCGCAGTGTTGCGGTAGTTCGATAATGAATGCTACCTGTTGATGGGCGTCAAGATATTGTACTGCTGCTCGGACAATTGTATGGTGGCCCATGCGTGCCACCCTAAAATATTTTTGTTACTGGCATTTAAAAAAGAAAAAAAATAGTTTCAAAAACAAAAAAATACTTTCTTTTGAGAAACACTTAGACTTTTGCTTGCAAATCAAAATCGTTTCGTTTAAAACCACAAACAATTATATTCTCGTTTCGAAAAAACTCTCGTTTCGCAAATGTTTTCTAAGCAAAAACCTTTTCGTTTCAAAAACTTTTTGTTTTTGTTTCGAAAACGCTTAAACTTTTGTTTCGGTAACACTTTGTAGAATAAATCGAAAAAAATCGCATCAGTTTTTTGTAACTGTTTCCGGAACAAAAGCGATTTCTTTCAAACGAAAATGTTTTTATTTAGAATCCATTGCCGAAACGAAAGTGTTTTCACAATGAAAGTAGAATTTTTTTGTTTTTGAAACGTTTTTGTTGTTTTTTTCAAAACAATGCCATAAACAAAAAAATTTTGGGTGGTACGTATGGGTCATCATACATTCGTCTCAGTGTCGGTGTTGTTAAAGTACAACCATTTAACGTGGATGCTTTACTCTGAAAAAGTTGTGTGCTATCACCACTCCTAACAATCTATATGAATTGAATATAGAGTCACAGCCCAGACAACGAAGCTGTCTCTGCCGGAACATACAGAATCAACGGTTTGCTTTTGCGGACGATTTGAGAGTGCTAGCATCTGCTCAACAGGGTCTTCAGCATGCACTTAAAGCGATTTTCAGTTGTTTGCGATCACATTTGAATAACAGTTGGCACGGAAATTACCTAAGGAGGTCAGTATGTCTCGCCAGACATGCAATTCACTCGCCGTTGGAATTGAGGCAAAGCATTCTAGCAGGTGGAGACGTTCAAATAGCTTGGAATGGCATTCGTGAGCGACGCAAGACAATAAGGTTATAGAAACACGGATGATTTTAAGGATATCGTGATGTTTGTGAACAGTTCACTGTGTGACAGTTCAAAGTGTGCAAGTGTGAAATTCCTAAAGTCCGGATTTTGACCCACTACTCCACTGAAGAGAGAGATCTCACTTAGGATGGTTCTGCCAGGTGTCCAGAATGTCTTTGGAAATTTGAGAAGTCCTGTTGGCCATACCAACGTGAATTGTGGCCCAAAGGTTGACCAGGGACCAGGTGGTACTACTACATCACCGAACTTGCTTGATCCCGTCTTGGTGTGGCGCCAGAAGAATCAGCAGAGATTTCTGAATCAAAAGAGAGTGACATATTTCCATTATTTATGTGTATACTACGCAGTAAGCCTCTCCAGAAGAAACGCGGTCATGAAAATGAATGAATTGACAAGTTGGTTCTGCATAAATATTTCTATGTTAATTCAGATATTTGTGTGGTTGTACACATAACTTTCGTGCCACACGCGACGTCAAATTCAACATGTCGTAAGCAAACACTTAAAAACTGAAATGCCATCTTCAGAACACAGATAGCAGTACATTTATTGTCCACTTGGTTTCTTTTGTCGAAAATGATAAGATTCATAGAAAAATAAGGATTTTGCCAAATGTTTCCTCAGCAGTTTCTCATCTGGGGTCAACGTCAAATTCAACACGTCAGGCTTTCCATATGTGATGCTCGCATGGATCTCTAACGAAGACCAAAGTATTGTTAGCCTTAGCGTGAAGGTAAGAACCTTTCAGTTTCATTTTGATTCTAAGTGATCTATGTCTATAACATGATGGTAAAAGCAGTCAAACAGATTTTGAAACAACATAAAGGAAACAACGGTTCTTCATAGTGTCCTAATGAATGCAACTGCTAATGATAACTATCTATGCCATGAGAAGTATGCTGTCCAAATACTGAACAAATTTCCCACAAGATGTTAACCGCGGTACGTGGATTAAGGAGAACATACAGATAACAAAGTCCAAATGGCTCTATTGTGGCACTCTTCAGTGCTCCATGACATCGTAAAAATCACCTCCATCAGACGCTTACATTGTTAAGTTCCTAGAACAATACAGTTTCTCTCTCTGCATACTTATGAAGTTTAATGGTTTTCAAAATTTAAAAATCAAAGTATGACCCACCATCATGTGAAAAATCTTTCCTGTTGTTCGTTGACATGTTTTGGCCTATTTCACAACGCAGTGAGCCAGCAATGTTGTCAGCTCTTAACACAGCCTTTAGCACTTTTAAAATTTTAAAAGTGACCCCTGCAGGTTAATTTCTACCTGTACGAACACACACAATTTCACTCATTCTGCCAACGCTCTGATTCAGTCATTACGTCGTGAAAGCAAATATTTGTGAAAATTACAATTGCCAGTTTTTTGCTTGTCGCAGTTTGTGTTGTCATTTAATCATTTTAGCATTGCGTTTGTTCTTTTCCTCTGCTCTTCATTTAGCCTTTCGACAATTCTCACGAAATCATTGAGGGAAGATTATACAGTAGGACTGAGTATGCGTCGTATTACGTGAAATCGATTATCTATTAAAACATTTTCCAGATAGATTGAAACCAGTCGCCTTTTTGGGGCTAGACACTTGAAGATATATAACATTAATTAAAAATGCCATTCAGCAAATAAGACCTAATATCTAAGAAACAGAGCAGTGATTGAATTGGAAATGTATTTAGATTCAAATTAAAATATAACCTTTTCAAGCCAAAATGAGCTGCTCTGCTATAAACTCATTACTCGGCTGATACTTGCTTAAACGTTTCGCATAGGGTGGACGTCATAATCTTCAGTCAATTTATATTTAAATTGTTTCCTTTATTTCGAAATTCGAAAAATATAACACCTGTTTCATGTGGTTCTAAAACATCACAAATGCAAACTTTATACTCTGTTTGTTCACGAGGGTACAAGCATATGTCATATGTTGTAACAGCTCTTCAACGTTTCCATTGCCCGCAGGTAAACCGAAATGACAACGCCAAGCCCTATACGAGTTACAACAGATTTTGGGATAATCAAATACAGTATTCCTATGTTTGTTTGAGAGGTCCCTCAGTCTGCAAGGTTCTATTCTACATGTGGAATTATAAGGTAAACATTTAAAAGTGTGTCTGACGGAACAATTGCTGTAGTACAGTAGATGCGAATTGCGGTATGATTTAAAAACCACAAAGAAATTTTATGGGATGGTATAAATCAGCTTCAAAACATTTTACTGCATGATGCGTTGAATCAAGTGAGAGCAGCTTTTTTACCAAATTTTACTAGCAGTAATGTTCGAAACGTTTCTGTTGTACATAAAATACAAACAGGTACAGTGAAAAAACAGTTTGAATCTTTGAAAAGGTTTTGGTGGTTAAATAAACTATGCACATTGAAGAGCTAACACGAAATTATTTAACATTATACTTCTGTGAGACTGTACAAACCAAACTTAAGATGGTTTTCCTTGGTTTTCAGATGTGGGCGTCTAGAACTGGGAGATTTCGGTTCAATATAGGGTCACCACAAAACTTTTCTTTCACCTTTTCGCCAGATTTACATCATTTTTTCATTGGCTACATTGTTGTTCCGTGGTAGGTTGAAATGAAAGTATGTGCTGTTTCTATAAATGTGTGATTGTCAGTGATCTGTTTTTACTACTATGTTGACGAAACGACGGGTGCTTCAAGCTTGCCGCCAATTTCTGCTCTCCTCATTTTCATAACATGAACAACTTTCTACCATGAAATGCACAAAATTAAACAAAAACATCGCTTGTATGTCGTCGCGCCCACGACCAAGCCCAGTGTTAGGGCATTAGGGAGGTGTGTGAACTGACACTACTGCAGTATAGAAGACTATTCAAAGTTTAAACGGTCTTAGAACAGAACTACATGCAAAGAACAAAAGCGTTGACGACCGAGCCGACTCATGCCTCACACAACTGCCCAAATAGCAAACGCCACGCTTCCAATTAAAAGAGTGGCGATGGACGCCAAGCCAAGAACCGCGCCTTGAGCAAGGCACGTGATTAATTATTACTACATTCCACCCCTGCTGTTTAAATTGAAGTTAAAACAAATGGGTGCACGAACAAAAGCACATATCAATATGCAGATGCACAAGAAACACGACAGCAGTACATAGTACACATATTCGAAGTGCCGTATCATAACAATGTTAATACCCGTATCGCAGTGGCGGCACCCCTTTGTT
>Ga0210059_1017766_pt1 | contig 10097 bp, 4 predicted proteins | sample Ectturendosymbi2_FD_188042 | JGI IMG/M metagenome (GOLD analysis project Ga0210059, IMG submission 188042) | Ecteinascidia turbinata endosymbiont from Florida, USA - Sample 2 (SPAdes) (version 2) | ecosystem: Host-associated > Tunicates > Ascidians > Unclassified | place: Key West, Florida...
TTTTGTTGATGTTTACATAATGAGAGGATGTTTATGCATATTTTGTTTACATTTGGATGATGACGTCATATCCTGGGAGTCGAACAATCCATCAGATTTTGTGGCTCAAAGTTTTTTTGGATTCTAGACTGCAATACGAGTCTTTAAAGGGGTTTGATGGACTTTCTAGCATTTCTGGTTCAAAAGTTATGGCAAAACAAGCAAAAAATAATTAAGGGGATCCCTACTAAGTCCCTAGGGAATCCTTACAAGATTAGGGGTCTTTGGGCCATAACTTGGGGACCAGAAACGTCAGGAAGTCGATCTAGGCCTCTAAAGCTTCATATTCCAGCCTAGAATCCAACCAAAGTTTGAGCAACTATTTCGGCTCATTGTCCGGGTAATGACATCATAAAAGAATAACCAACAAATAGCAAAACCTAACCTTTTTCTAACGACACCCACCGAAAACCCCGAACTCAAACCTCAAACGATTTTTTTTAGTGCAAACTACAAGGCTTCACGAGTTTTTGTCGAACGTCGCGATTAGCTCTCGATCGACAGCTCGCGGCACTTTTTCTCTGGCAAAAATGCCGTCAGTGGGAGACTCATGCTTTTGCTGCAGTTTTTGGAATTTTGAGCGCAACGGGGTTTTTGGGCCATAACTTTTGTTCTAGACATGCTAGAAGGCCAATCAAGAACTCCATAGACGCGGATGGTCATCTAGTTTCCAAAATAATTTGGAGCTATAAAAATGGCTGATTGGATTAGCGCCCAGGGCCAGTTAAAGTGGGTCAAAGATTCAAAAACCTGCCTTCTTTGTGACGTCACCAAGAGAAAAACCCCCACCCAAATCAAACAACGTTTTTCTTAATCGAAATTAGAAGACTTGCTGAATCCGTGGATGGTTTGAACAGCTCTGTAGCTATAGTAGCTGGCGAGTTATAGCTTTTAATGCGTTTAAAAACCGCGCCATAATTATGGCGGACGCGGGACTTAAAGGGTTTTAAAATACAAGTAGTCAGTACTTTGTTCAGGGGTTTCACATGAAACATAGATCAACAAAACATTTTATGAAAATCTAAAATATTGCGTAAAAATTTCGTGGGAGGCTTTGATTGCTCGGTTTGTCCCCCACCTTGGGTGCGGGCCTAATTCAATTTACGCGCGCATTAAACTCTATGAAAAACAGTTTTGATCTTTTATTGCTTGACCATTCATCTCTTGAAGTCTTGAGCACTGCGCACACAGTGCGAAACTTGCATTGATAAAGGCGAAATATTAAACCTATAGCAATCCACTCACGAAGCTATGGGCGTTTCTGCAGTCTATGTTTCATTTATATGTGTATACACTGCAAAATAACTTTTCCTACATCATAACTGTTCAACGACTATTATTTTCAGATTACGTTTTTTCTTTAACAACATTTTTTAAAAAGAAATTCAAGGATAGGTTTTTCAAAATTGATCCTACGTCAGTAGAACAACACCAAAAAGTTATTTAAAGTGCAGCAAAAGGGAGCGGTAGCGAAGAGCGGTAGCGAAGAGCGGTAGCGATAGCTCGCTACTATTTTTCAGTGACGGATGCAGTAGCGCCGCAATTAAATTTAACAAATAGCGGGAGATGTAGCGTCGCCATTATCAAAGTAGCGGTTGCCCACCTCTGCATATGAGTAAATGATGTTGCAAATATACCTTCAGCTTAAACGTTGCAATCGCTTTTTGCAGCAGACTTTTTCAAAGATTTATCGCAATGTCATAAGCGGATCCAGGATTATTTTAGGGTGCGGCTCAAGGACGGTCCAGGATTTTTTTTTAGGGTGCGGCTTCATCCGCATGTGTACTGACTGCATAGCAGTGAAGACCCCACTGCTCAGGTAACTTTTTAACAAAACTAACCTCATACAATATTTTCTAAATCACATTCTCACCATTACCCAGGCTTACTGGGACTTTTCCGGAGAAGAAACGGCCTTTAAGAAATTAAGAAATTATTCTCAAAACATATCTAACCTTAAAAAAGTAACTTGTTGAGTGCCGGAAAAGTTTTATTGTTAGCAAAACAAACACAGGTCCACGCCGAGAAAACGCGTGGGGCAGGGTTAGAAGTGACACAAAAACTACACGAAGAAACTTGAAATGCTGCCTGTAACCTTTGTTGGCAGTCTGTGCAAAATCCATGCGGTAGGCCTATTGTGTTCGAAAATTGCAGATGTTCATGGAATGGAAGTTTATGACGTTCGGCCTTGAAAGTTTGTTTATTTTGGAAAATTCTACGATTTTTATTGCATTTCACCAGAGGTGTAACGAGGGAACAAGGGGGCACAATTCCTAGGGCGCCGAATCACTGCGGGAGGCCAAAAAGTCACAACAATGCCATAATCACTTTTTTCAAAACAGTACATCTGCTTCCGAAAGATTTCAGGCTCGAACATGGAAACGCCAAACTTGTTTCTTTCCCCAGGCGCCATCTAACCTCGTTACGCCCCTGCACATCACGATTGTCCAGCCAAAATGGCGAATTTTTTTTACAAAAATACCTGCCCATCAGTGGCAAACTATCAATCACAAACTATTTGAAACAAAATGCTCGTGATTCGAAGTCATTTGAACACAGAAAATAACTTGAAGGTCGAAAAAAGGTACATTATTTCGAAAACAAGCACAACTGTCCATCCCCGCCAAAAAACGCTTGGGGTACGCGTAGAGACAAACATACCAAAAATTTCGAAAGCAATAATTAAGCTGGCACTTTCACCGGAAGGTGTTTATTGCTTCATAAAGGCAATGAAATTGATCAGACAATGTTTGGAAACGCGAAGTTTGGAGTGAGTCAACGACCACTCTGGTTTCAACTTGTGGAAACTTGGAGTCAGTGACGTATGATGAGCTCTTAGCAGTGTGTTATCTTTATGGTGACGAATTATGATTGACAGTCGTTGATGGGGTAAACAGAAAATTACTTTTGTTGTGACGTGAATAATTACACGCTGACAAGCATTGAAATTCAACGAAGCGTGAGACGTACAGATGTGGTAAACAATTTAATGGAAGATGAATTGCAAGCTGCTTTAAGGTGGAAAGAACAATGTGCGCAGAAAGCATAAAGTAATTATGTGATAACAGAAAGTGTGCAAAATGTATGTTGTTTGTTAGATATGAGTGTGCATATATATTATGTATTAAGAAAAATAATAGCTGTTGACGGTCAAGATATTCAAACATTTCAGATGATAAGAAAGTTAATGATTGGATAGTGTGAAACAAAATGAATCTGATACAAGAGTTAAAAGAACACTGTCACAAGCGTCGCAGTATTAGGAAACTAATACGGATATTTGGAGTTAGAAAAAAAGAAGAACTTACGCACGCATTAAATGAAATGACAGATGAACAAGTAATGGCACTGGTTTTACATTGGTTAGTATGGCATGCAGAAGATGGCCATAAAATTGAATTACGTATGTTTGACGTAGAAGAACAAAAAGTCTACGCAATCGGTTTAACATTGATGAATAATGGAATATATGTGCAAGGAATACGAGAAGCATCAGAATTGATTAATCAAATCATGCATGATTGGAACGTTACAACTACATATCAAACACTAACCATACAAGAAACAAAGGCCAGTGTAACGCGTGCTGATGTGCTAAATAGCCTTGTTAACGAAGATGCGTTGGAACAATGCGTAAATGAATTGACAAGTGACGAGGTATAACTAAAAAATGTTAAATTATATGGTGTTATTTTTTAAGTGTTAACAAGCGATTATCAACTTTTGAATGGTGAAAGAAATGCTGCAGGTGTTTACGCAATTGCAACATGTCATGTTGTTAGAATGACATGATGATCGCAGCATGTACTGTTTGCATGACATGATGATCGCAGCATGTACTGTTGACAAGGCATGATGATTGCAACATGTACTGCTGTTAGCATGTAAGGCAAAATGAACAGGAATGTTCGCCTATATAAACCGCGAAATTAGGCAATGAAAGAGAGTGGGGAAACGATTTTTGGATGATGAACTTGCTGTATGGATCTGATGCTTGTTGTACTGAACTATGCCCTGGTGTTTCGGCTAAAGGCAGGGTGTGGTTGGAAGCATTCGGTCATACAAAACAGGAGAGGTGCTTGCTGAAAACGAGTTCTCCTGGGCAAGTAACTAAAATTGCCAGAAGCATGACGAGATGTTAAACACGTCACTGCTGTGGCAGGAACAATTCAAATCACTAACTTGGGATAAGGGAAACCAAGGCATGAGCGAAATTGGTGCAAAATAAATTTGGGATACGTGGAACCTATTACGAAATGGCGAATGGTACGTCATGTATAACCTAAAAGAAAGGGATTATATTAACCAATCAAATACGGGGTACCTAAGACGTCAGGAAAATCATGAAAGAAAGGTGCAGTAGAGTGGATGTTTTTAAATACGCTTGCAATAGACGATTGTGTCATTTTTCTTATGTGTAAGTAAGTGCGAAGTTAACTGTTGACGCTGCTCTTGAAAGAGTGTAGCTTTATTGACTGCATAGTGAGACTAGTGAATGCAGTTCGGTTGTCGTAAGTGACGCAGTGTGGTTAGTGAACGTCATGATGTGTATACTTTTGCCGTTGGTAAAATAAGAAATACAATAAGCTCTGTTTTAAGCAAAAATTGCATTAGTGATCCCAGTGCTTGTAAAGCACAGGTATTGTTGATTACTGTGTTAAGTATGCTGTTGTCTGCTGAGAAGTTGAAGAGGGCATTTTTATAAGAACCACAACGGGATAGTTGGAAACATGGTGTAGCTAAAAAAGCTATAACTTTTCTAACTCTTTTAATCGAAATAAATCTAGCCAGTTATTTCGACTATAAAACATGAAACACTATAAATCAGTGTAGTTTTTGACATTTTTGAGTATGTCAAGCCCCCTTATTGAAAACTTTCTAGTGATGTTCCTGAGACAGCTGCTTATTCATCTTTTGTCCACAAGAAGCCCAATCTTACTCAAATGAAACAAGAGTTTAAATACTTACATGTGCAGTGGCATGGCCAGCCCAAAATGACGAGACACTCTAAAAATTTGGAGGGGCCATGCCCCCCTGCCCCCCTGGCTACGCCTATGTACGTGCGGTTCATAGAACATATATGTAATGTAAATACATTATGTAAACAATTACATTGGGTATTTATACAACATCGCGACCATATTTTTCATATGTAAACTTGTTTATTAGAAGTTTCACTATAGCGAAATAAACACATTCAGACTATCGAAATTCAGCAAAATACGCTTTGCATTTAATATTTTCGTCCCTATCCCTGTACAAGAAATGGTTTATTTAAAGGCTATACGAAAAATCACCCCAATGGACATTTCTGTGTCGGGAACCATCGATCAAAGAACGTATCTGAAACAAAGTTAGGGGGGCTTCAGCACCCTCAGCCCCCCCTGGATCTGCCTATGAATGTTCAGCTTGCATGATGAATTGAGTGAAACCTGCTGAAATCATAGTTAAAAACAAATACTATATGCAAGTTGGATATTCTGTGTTGTGTCAAGCGAAAAACTATTGGTGATGCCACAAACGTAGCGTCGAATATGATTTTTTTACAGAAAATAAGACATGTCTATGATTTTTACAGAAATAAGACAGTTTCATGCTGATCGCAATAGTCTTATGTAAAATAGCACAAGCTCGAACAGTTGCTGTGTTTAGTCAGCAAGCATACTGACATCCACCAAGTAGGGCCTACTCATATAACAAATGATTGGAGTATTGTATTGTGTAACGTCTTCACTCCCACACACAAGGCGCTAGACTTTAAACATGCATCGCAGTAACAAGGAACACACAAATACATGACAAAAGTACGAGCGTACATACGTAGAGACAGTAGATAGTATGCGCCTCATGGCGCTAATACGTTTACTTTGATGTAACACAAGCTTTGAAGACACACGCCTGAATGACGCCTGAATGATTATTAATATGTCGTACTGCGATGACTTCCAAGTACATCGATTTATAAAATGCATGAGGGAGTGGGAGGCTGCGGAAAGACCCAGGGTTATTTAGGCTGCAGACCTCCCTAGGACGAAGCTGTTTATAGTGTAAAGGGAACAGTGCACAATAGTTTGTATAAGTTTTTGCTCTGGGTAGAGAATGTAATATGTGTAATGCGGTTGTACGGTTTATTGAAGCAAAAACGCATTGCAGGTAAGGTCAAGGCACCAGAAGAAAATATTTTAAAGTTGTCAAATTAAAGATTTACGGCACTGTTTTCACACATTCAAAAATATTCGTGAATGCTAGAGAGGAAATGCGTCAAAAGCTATGGACCGCTGCAGCACCGCAATAGTGTCACGAGATTTAAGCAGGTTGAGAACCAGTCGCGCAATCATGCTTTGCGGAAAACAACTCGCTGTCAATGCATGCTTGGGAACGGAAATTCTCTTGATTTGTGTCTACAGACTAAGGCATCCCACTACTTCATACACTGATTTGATGCGAAAAATTTTGTGAACGCAACAGAAATCAAACGATATAATATTTAACGGAGATACTGCATGATTTGACAGTTTTCACTGTAACGACGTTAAATAATTAAATCAAACCACTTGGTTTATGTACACCAATCAAAAAGAACACGAAGTATGTTTCTAGTAGCCGAGTAATACATACTTCTTATACTCTGCCAAAAAAAGTGCCAAACACGTTCTATTTTTTTTCTGAAGGAATTCTTGACCAGATTTCTATTGCACTATATTTCATTATTTTAGCACCTGAGTTTGAACGTGCTTTTGGTAAGCAAATTGTCGAGTTCTGATATTCTTGTATTATATGAATGAACATCTGAAATGAGGTTAAAATAATTGATAAACGTAGCGGGTAGCTGAGAGTTAGTATATTTGTACATGACTTTGCTCACTTCAAGAGTGTATATATCTTTTAGTTGGAGAATTTTTTGCGTTTTATAAATGGTAGTAACTTTGTTGTTCAAAAGGTTATTTGTGTTCAAGCATCTTATGGCGAGGTTTGAAACAACCGACATTGGCTGTAGATGGCATGAAGCTGCTCTTCCCCAGGCAATAATCCCATACTGTGCTCGTGAGTTTATTAAGCTGTGGTATAACATACGTAATGCTTGGTTATTAACACAATGTTTAACTTTATACATTACACCAACATATTTCGATATAGTGCAACACAACTATTTACAATGCTCTTTCCAAGTCAGTTTTTCATCTACAATTATTCCAAGGGACTTGCAAGTCAAAGCTTTTTCAATACGATTACGGCTTACATTTACTGCGAAGGATTCTGTGCTTACATGTTTGTGATTAACATATAGTTTGTTTTTGAGATATTTAGAGAGAGTTTGTTTGCAGTTTGCCAAACCATTACTTTTGTCATTTCACGATTCACCAAGTTTTGTAATTTTTCCAGATTGCTGTCGCTTTGAAGTAAAACTGCATCATCAGCAAAAAGTATAGTTTTCATAAAATTTGAATTTGGTAAGTCGTTTATAAATATTTAAAAAAACAATGGGCCTAAAATAGACCCCCAGAAGTAATTGAATTTAAAGATGATTTAGCATTTCCCCCTTGAACGTACTGTTTTCTGTTGGAGAGATAAGTCTGTATTAGTTTAAACGAATTTCCTCTTACGCCGTATTGCTCAAGTTTTGTTAGCAAAATGGAGTGATTCACTGAGTCAAATGCTTATCTTAGATCCAATAAAACCGCACATGATGTAAGTTTTTATCGAGGTTCTGAAGAAAGTTTCCATACAAGTCTGTAATAGCCAGGGGTGTGGAATGGTTATTGCGAAAACCGTATTGTTGCTGACTTGACAAGTTGTTATTGGTAAAATAATGTCCAGTCTAACGTACAGTACTTTTTCAAATATTTTTGAAAGGTACTTCAGAACTTTCAGATAATCCGAAACGTCTCAAAATAAAACATGCATAGTTTTTTGAAGGCTTTTTTAGTGTTGATGAAAATGTCAGAACTGATATCGGTCTGCAGTTAGTGGGAATTTCGCTATCTCCCGACATAAAAATTAGGTATTACTTTAGCGATTTTTAGATTGTCCAGATGGACACCGTCACATATGCTTTCGTTTATAAAATTTGATAGAAAAGGTGTCAGCAAATATTTTGACAGTTTCAAAGCGCGCATCGGAATATCATCGTGTCCACATGACTTTTTAGAGTCTAATCCGTTAATGTGCAAGTATTTCCTCAGGAGTGGTTGGTTGTAAAAAAATGGAATTCATTTAGTGTGGTAGAAGATATTCTTTAATATTTGCATCAGTAGTTCTAAATGGGCCAGTAGGTGTTAAATTTTCCTGAGCCGAAGAAACAAAACTATGATTTAATGCATCTGCAAGTAATTTTGTGGATGAGTAAACTCGTCCATCAACTTTTAATCTTTGGGGAAAACTAGATGGTTTGGTTTTGCCATAAATATCATTGATTAATGTCCAAGTTCCTTTTGAGTTTCTGCTGTTTTGGGCAAATTGCTCTTCGTAGTATTTGCGTTTAGCTAATTCCTTTTTATGAGTAAGGTGGTTTCGAAATTTTTTGTAACTTTCATGATCTGTAGGTAGTTTTGATTTTTGTAAATGCAAAAAAAGTAGTGTCTATGTTTGATAGAAGAGATGATCCCTTGTGTTATCCATGGCTTTAGTTTAAGTTTATATTCCCTTCTTGTGTACTTCCTAACAGGCATGTGTGTATCCGCAAGACTTTTCATAGACCATACAATAAAATCAAATTTTTCATCAACATTCCATTCTGAGTATTGCATCGGTAACGAATCTAAAATTTCGTGTAGGTCGCGGTCAAAAGTAATGACTTCAACATTTGTTGTATCTCCAAAGAATCTTTGTTTGACATCTTTTTTAATCGAGCTTTACTCACAGTCAAATAAGTTGGATAGTGATCACTAATATCATGCACAATATTAGAAGGCATTATTCCAGTGGACAACTTATATTTGTGCATATATGGTCTGTTTCGTACATGACTCTGTTTCGTTTACCACTCCGGTTGGTTTATTTATAACTGGGTAGCAGCCAAGACCACATAAAGTATCTATAAACTGTTGTATTTTGCTATCATTTAGTACAATAAATAGATTTATAATAATATCGCCTAGTATGTAATACGAATAAATACTTTTGCGATTTTTGTGATTGTTTCAGACAATGATTGAGAAAACTCATCTATGTTGTATTGAGGGTGTCTGTACACTGTTCCTATTATCATTTTCTGACGTTTTCCTGATAACTCAAACCATATGTTTTCGCATCCACTTGTTTCGAACTGGAGGTCACGTCGTTGAAAATACTTCAGATTTTTTTTTATGTAGGCACCTACACCTCCAGCTTGCGCTGGGAATTTTCGTTAATGAGATTATAGCCTACAAGTGGTGCTATAATTGAAGTTTCCTTAATTCTGATTTCCGACAGTGCTATAATATCTGGGGGTTTTGAACATGGTGATACGATTTCTTCAAGCTTGTCTATATTTTTATACAAGGATCTTATGATACAAAGCAGCAAGGAGAGATCATTGGACATCAATGTATCAACATGGCTCACAAAGTCAGTATGTATAGCATACTGTGAGAGAGGTAGTGATAGATCGCTATCAGAATGGTTGTTGCTACTTGTTAAGCATTCACAGTCAGGAAACAATATAAAGGCGGCTTCACACAGCATCCGGTTACGGCTTACGATCCGGCTTATGGCCAACGGCAGTCTTCACACAAGCTCCGTTGGTCGTATCCGGGTGAATTTTCTCGGTTTCGACCGGTTTACGGCTTACTTAAAATTGTTTTAAATAAGACGGATTGCCGGTGTCGTCGGTGATGATGTTCTTGCTGCATGTGGGAAGACTGCCGTTGGCCATAAGCCGGATCGTAAGCCGTAACCGGATTTTGTGTGAAGCCGCCTTAAGGCAGAACCTGCCTCGCCAATCTTTTCCAGGGACATTCTGGTCTTGTGGCCAAACCATCGTAGCTGAGATCTCTCTATTCACCCAAGATAGCATTTTGGACTAATTCACAGTGAGTGCTGCGGATTTTCGCGCCTTAGCGTACAGCGAATGCAAAGAA
>Ga0210059_1017767_pt1 | contig 10097 bp, 4 predicted proteins | sample Ectturendosymbi2_FD_188042 | JGI IMG/M metagenome (GOLD analysis project Ga0210059, IMG submission 188042) | Ecteinascidia turbinata endosymbiont from Florida, USA - Sample 2 (SPAdes) (version 2) | ecosystem: Host-associated > Tunicates > Ascidians > Unclassified | place: Key West, Florida...
CGCTAAATGCGGCCTTCTCAAAGTGCCCCCGAGCAAAAAATACTTGCCCACCCCTAGCTTAGGGTGTTTGTCAACGAGCGATTGGGTGGTGTCAGACAAGATGACCAGAATGTCTTTTTGCCGCTTTCCGGCCTTACTGTGGGTGTGCTGATAGGTTTACTAGCGTGGCCAAAATAAAAATTGTTGTTGTCGTTGTTGTCATCAGCAAATAGTACTGTAGATGATTCACATCCATATTTCCAACAGTGTATCCCGCTCTAGCTGGACCCAGCAGGCTTACTGCACGTTCATCAAGGTAAGCAACGAGTTACGGTGAACACGTCTGAACTGAAACCGCGGTTACGTTCAGTGATGTTCAATTTTGTTCTTTTTGTAAAAAAAAAACTAGCGGAAAACGACTGCAACGACGAAAACATTTACTTTTTCACCTAAGATTCTGATGTTTTCATAGTCCGCAAATGACAGTGTGTATTATTTTGATGAGGTGTGTGAAAAACACGTTGCGTGAAACACTTTGAAACCGATGTTATTTTTCTGCAAAGGAACGGATTGCTATCCTGGTGGGTTTTCTATAAAACTCAAACCATGTGTTTCAGAGTTAAGAAGGTTGCTCTTAGAAAACTTCTCTCAGCTAATTTTACTCAGGTTTTACTGTTTTCGATCTTTTGAGCTGCTCCATTTAATGCTTATATTTTTAAGTGAACATCACTGCCATAAAATTAGATTTCAAGGAAATTTTCCATAAGTTTGACACAAAAACGTTGCTTTTAATTATGGTGATGTAAACGACCAGATAACGTTCATTTTTATGGGCACATTTGCATTAACAGATTAATGCAGTAATTATGACTTTTTATTGTGAGCTTTTAATCGAGCCGATACGAGTTTCTTACAGTATCATTAATTTTTTGATGAGTATCTTCCTTTTACTGTTTTTTTTATCCCTATAGCTGAAGAATTGCTGACATCTCTAAACTTTTTCTTTGTTTCCAGCTATCTGGCAATTTTATGCTTCAACACCGGCAACTTGATTAAGAGGCAAGTTTGTCGGTTAATCCAAACATCATTCCAATGTTAGCGCAAACAGAAATGGTTTTGTACAAATCCATCAAAAACGCTAGTGTCAGAGCCTCATCTGAAGGTTCATGCTGCAAGTTTGGTGACAAATTTGCTATGTAGCTATGCGAAAGAGCACTTGGTTAACTTTTGACTACATGTCGGTTCATTGAGTGCAGGACGTTTTGCAGTTTATCGAAGAGCTGTAACCAGGGGCGCAACCAGCTCTTCATTTCGGGGGGGGGCAATTTTCATGAAATTTCATTCGATGACGTCATCGTGCTTATTCAACCATGGTACAACTTTTTCGCAAACGGTCACAGATATGTTCTTCTCGCAACATTTCCGAAAATGAGAACTTATTAGTCTTAATCATGCCATTAACTAAGGGGGGCGAAGCCCACTCTAAAATGTTTTCGCCCCTTTGGAAAAATGTGTTGGACATAGTTTAAAATTTGGGCCCCTCCCACAAAACACTTCCCTCTTCTGGTGTCCCAAGCTGGTTACGGGCCTGCTTTTAATCAAGATGCAGACCGAACGATCAGGACAGAGTAAAAATTAGTAGCCTAGTACAAACACCTGGTTCCGCATTCAACTAGTGCAGTCATGGCTTTATTGTGTCAGATGTATAGGCGACTAGTAAACCTGCCTAACTTTTTGTCTTGTTTTAGAAATTTCATCAAATCGCTTATCAAGGTTTATAATAAATACTACGGCCAAAGCAAACGATACAACTGACATCTTGCAAACGTTTCGATAACAACTGTTATCATCTTCAATGCATAGCAATGACGTTTGCAAGATGTCAGTTGTATCGTTTGCTTTGGCCGTAGTATTTATTATAAGGCTATTTAGCACTTCCGCTTTTCGTGTACCAAAGTTTATCAAGGTTTTTGAAACTTCAGTTGAATATATTTGGTGTGAGATAATTTCTGCAGACGATACTGCGAGTGGTGAAGCTGTCAGATACAAGAGACTATTGTCAGGATATATTTAATCAATGATGCTATTGTTTTAATTGTAGATACTAGACTTCGTCTGCCAACAGAAATACTCTTGAAAGGAATGCAGCAGGTAAAAGGCCCTTGAGAGGAATAAAATGTGCTGGCGTGAGAGCTATTTTGGCCCCCCTTATAAATTATAACTAATTTAAGAGCTTCACTAGCTTTTCAATACTATGACTAGAAAATGATATGCTTTATTTGGTATTTTACATTATAAACATTTACCAATGTTATTGTTAAATTTCAAAATGTCTCAGGCTGATCACAAATAATGCACTAACACACAGTTGCTTTGCGAATTTCGTAATTATGCGTCAAATTTAACATTAATAGTAGGCTGCAGTAATTCTCACAAGCAAAGCAAATTTAATACTTCTTTAAACCTAATACAGTAATAGAAAGACACGAAGAATTTTGGTACTCGCTTTGTCATGGATTCTAACAGTTTTTGAAAATTTCACTTCATTGATTTGCTGTCGCAATGCCAATTCAGGGTTGCGGAGTGGCAAGGAATCGGAGGCTTTTTGGTGGAATCGGATTCCTAACGACACTAGGGGTCGAATTTTTTGTCCCACTCCGGAAGTCCAATTGGATCACTTTTACATCACACTCCTAAGTTGGGAATTCCTGTTGAATCGGTGCAATTTCTTGTGAAACTTTTGTTGAAACAGAGATTTCTTGCTGTGCACCACGATTTCCATTGATTTTAACATCCAAACCTTGTTCACTTTATGTTGAGGAGTCGGAGTCGGAAAATTTGGAAAGGTCGGAGTTGGAGTGGAAATTTGGAAAAGGTTGGAGTCAGACATTTTACCTCCGACTCCGCAACCCTGGTTGCCATACTTGAATGATGGCCTCTATTAGCTTGGTCATGGTGGTGCAATCGAATTTTTGTAACCGGGATTTTCTTAATGATCACAAATTCTCAATGGGGTTAAGATATGGCGAGTTTCCAGGCCGATCTATCACATTTAATTTTGCTTCCTAAAAATCGTCTTCACTTTTTCAGATGAAAGACACGGATCAATATCCTGGAGTTTTCCTCCATCATCTGGAAATGCTTTTCTCATATCTGGAATGGCTTTTCTCTCCATTAGGCTACATTTATGTATTTGTATAAATTCATCATACCTCCAACTGGCATAAGTGAAGCTGCTACTGAAAGACTGAAACTGCCCCAGAACATCGTTTTGGGTTCCTTTGCTAGGTCATTGCAATGGGCAGGACTTAATTTCTCATGATTCCTGATCCTAATAAATCTGCTGTGTTGTTCTGAAACAAAAATGACTTTCATCTGGAAACAGTACTCTTTCCGGTTTTCTACAGTCCAATATTTAGGCTATTTTTTGCACATTCTTAGCCTTTCTCCCAGCGCCCAGTGGGCGGCGTCACAGTGTAGTTGAACTTCTGTAAACTCAGCATGCACCAAATCCTTCAGTAAATAAAAACTTGTCTTCTTCGCACACCTTTTGCAATGGCTGTTTGGGTATAACTTCAGTGTTACGAAAGCGTAACGATGCAACTCTTCCTAGGTGTGACATCTGGCATTAAAAATCGCAGAAATTACAACATGCACAACTCTCAACCAGGGGTGGGCATCAGACTTTGGGGCCATAATACAAATCGCAGAAAGCTGCCCCAAAACATTGTACAATTTATGATATGTCATTTGCACAATATATGGTCTTGAAAAATAGCCCATTGCCCGTATGTTTGTTCACGTTACATCAAAAAAGGGCCCGTATATTTTACAAATGCTACACAAAAATTTTACTTGCTGAAAGCAATTTAAATTTTTCACTTTGTCTGGAAATTTGCTTCTGCTTGAAAGTCCATTTCACATTGTAAGTTGTTTGAAGTTATTCAATTTTATATTGTTCTTTGCCTACACATTAAAGTTCTTAAAGGGCCCCCTTTGGCGCATATTTTTGCTTTATTTTGAAAAACATATGACTCTCTCCAGAGCTTGCTGCTCCAGAGTGGTTCATCAGCTTTCAAACAAAACAATGCAAAAACTAAATGCGAAAGTTTCAAAGAGGGGCCCCGCGACATCTCAGATAAAAGGGGGTCCCGAGACGACAGCCTTGCTCGCCTCTCCTAATATCCGCCCCTGCTTTCAACTACATACAAAAGAAAGCACTGGCTTCATTCTATAACACTGTTGAGCTGACTAAAGTCCTATGTAACGTCATAAAAACATTTTTCGATCATTCCGTCATGTTACACATTACATAGTGCCTTGGGCTAACAATGAAACAGCAGCAATTGAGATAATCCCATCCACACATCAAAAGAAATGGCGATAAATTGTAAATCGACCAAAACCACAACTTCAGCCAATTATTTTGCACAACATTGTATGAATAAAATTATAACAATAAAAACTTTGAGCATAATTGCTCTTTTCCATTTTGAACATTGAGGTTCATGAGCCCCCTAGGCTCCAGAGCTGCGCATCGGCTGCACCCCCCTCTCGTAGGGCCTGAGCAGGAATGCAACTTCAACTTTATTACGAATGGTTAGGCCAGGCTCGCCACCAGATGTGGGTGGGCCTAGCCACCTTTGCTTGGACTACCTAAACAACACCTAATAACTTTGAGGCTCTTGTGAATTTCGAATTTCCCTTGCAACGTTAGAGCTTGGCTGGAACCCAGCAACGATTAAGCATTCAACTTAAAGCAAAAATGCTTAAATAGTAGCCTACAGTAACCCCAGGCAAACGTAAAGCTAACACAATATGAACATATGAGTACGCTATGCCGTTTGTGTTACCAGGCATAGTCTACTGGGTGCAAACTTTGCTCCACAGGCGTGATAGCAATGCAGTAATTATCGTTAGCGTTTCAAGAGTGTATGCAATCTCTTCCTCAGAAGATGGCAAGTAACAAAATCAAAGGGTACACACACACTGCATTTCTGAAAATTTTCAGAGTGGTACACGAAAAAAAGGATAAAAAATGCCTAGAAGTAAGCTAATAACATTTTAAACGATCTCCCAATTTCAACATATTTGTCGTTAAATATCAATCATTTACAAAATTGTCGATCAGATGGCCTGTCTCAAGATATATTTTGTAAGATGATTAACCAGTAAGACAAAGCAATATTTAAGTAAAATTTTCTTAAAAATGATTAGATAACAAAATTTCAACTTTATTATTTGAAAGTTTCTTCGAATGTCAAAATTCCTATGCAATGTTTTGAAAATTTCGGGGGGGGCAAATGCCCCAAATGCCCCTCCCCGGTATCGCGCCTGGCTGTAAACAATGTAAAAATATGTAAGTCGTAGAGAAGTTACTAATGAGGTCAACTCAGTTTTATTAAAATTTTAGGTACAAACTGTTCAAATTGTTTTTTTCACTTTGACCTAGGATTATTGCGTATTATTACCCAGTAGCTTTAAGAAAAGTCTTACGTTTGAAAACTTGCTAAAGTTTTACTTCTCTTTGCCTATTCAACACATGAAAAAAAGTTGCAATGCTGAGTTTGTTGTTCTTTCTGAGCAAAAGAACTTTTTAATGTTGACTTTGACTTGACGCTGAAGGAAATTATAAACTTGTAGACTTCTGTATCGACTAATGCTAAGATTGACGGACTTCTTTTTTAATCTTTACCAAAACTTGGGCTTTTGAGCCATAATTTTGTATCCAGAAACGCTAGAAAGCCAATCAAGGACTCTAATGACTCGGATTATAGCCTAGCTTTCAATAAAAACTTGAGCCACCAAATCGGCTAGTTGGTTTGGTGACCAAAAACCCAAAACTTTCCAATTAAAAAAATCGAAACTAGAAGACTTTCCGGATCTGCAGAAGGTTTGAACGGCTCTCTAGTTTTAGCGGCTGGCGCGTTATGGCCAAAAATGTGGCTGGCACGATCATGGCTTTCGCGAGCGTTAAAAGGGGTTGAAGATTAAGCACCATGCTGGAGGTTCACAACCTACTGTTTTATTGTACATTGAGCTATCTGATTCTGACTTTAAGAGAGGTGCCTAAATTTCCTGCAAACACTAACGCACTAATGTAGAAACGGTTAGTTATACAGTAGGTCTCTTAACAAGTTGTTAAAATTGCATTTACTGGGTAAAAACTTTAAGTGGATTTGGAATATTGGCCAAATTACAGTATAGCCATACTAATGCTGCATTACTGAATTACTACGTCAACAAGACTAAAGCTTGATGGTAGGCAAATCATCAGCTTGCGTACCTAAAGCTACACGTCGGCAGATATTAAATATTCTTGTTTAAAGAGTTGCTTACTTTTTTGATACATCTATTTTCTATATGACCAGTAATTTTTTGTTCGAAGTCTCAAACCAAAACCTTTAGAAACTGCACAGAATAAGTGCAAGAGACAGTTGGCATTAAGAGCAAATAGTGAACGCTCTTGGCCCTGAGTCGAACAACTGTAGGATATGGCTAATTGTTAGTGAGGAACAGCGTTTCAAACACGTCACTAAGCGGCCGTAGTTTTGAGGGCAAAAGTTCAGCCAAATGATTTCGGCTGCAAATAACTTTTTGTAGTTCTTCTAAAATTTCCACGGTTGAAAAAAATTCTAACGTGAAATCGAAAGTTTGTACAAATGCTCCGATCGCCAAGCTTTCTTTGCACCTTGTCTCCAGGTATGTGATTAAAAACCAAGGAAGTGTTGACTCTGCCGAGAGTCAACATAAGGTTAGAAAACCATTAAACGAGTTCAAATCCAACAACTCGTCAAGATTTCTGAGTAAATACGCTTGGCTATTACCACATTAAAAACAACAGCGTATGTGACGAACACTCTTTTTGGTCGAAAATAATGGTACACCATTAGGTCGTTGCCATGGCCTTTAGGCAGATTTGTCGTAATGACAGCTATGCAGCTGCTTTTCCCAACTTGAATTGGATGTCTTCAAAAGTCTTTGTATTGTCAAAAATGCAACGTTTGCCTTAATTGGCAAATAGTACTTCATGTCTATCTTCAACTTATTTCGATGCGTATAATAGCAAACGTTTCGTGAAATTTCCTTTTGCAACAGCGTAATAAAATCCCAGAAACATTGTTTTCTGTTGCAGAGAAGCAATGCATAGTGCTTTTCACAGCAAGAGGTTTTCTATTGAAAAAATAACTTGGTATTAAACTGTTGAAATACGCTATTCTTCTTTGATCGCTCTATTTATATTTTTTGCCCTTCCAATCCCGACTTCGACAAAGTGAAAACTACAGTCTCGTCGAAGAGCGGCAACTGGCGTTTGTTGAAATTTCTTTTCTTTCTTTGAAGATACTTTATTGATAACAAAAAGTAAAGGTTTTTCTTGAAAACTAAATGATTCTTTTAAGCTCTTAAATCTTTGACTATATAATGTCCACAAGCATACAGAAAGACGCTTTTTCTAGGGTATCAAGGCCGTTGTGCCCTAATAATTTGGTAAATGCCCCACTTTCTGATACTGTGACGAAAAGGTCTTTCGTGCAAAGTATGATCGAATTCCATGAGTTGCCTTATAATCGCCGATTTTCCGGAATTGCTCCTTTAAATTGAATTTAGAACATCAAAAAATTATCCTTTTCTTAAGAACAACAATATCACTCGCAACAACCATTCCTGCACATTTTTTAAGCAGCCGCCGTATAAATTTGGTATAAATCTGCACTTTGAACGTTTGAATCCTCAAATGTCACTGACCTGCCTGCCCCAATCTTTTCGTTGTCTTGAAAAGTCACAAACAATCCGCTGATTTTCAAGAATTCGCCTGGTTTTAAAAATTTGTGTTGATCCGCTGATTTAAAAAAATTCACCTGATTTAAAAATACATTGCTGATTAGCCTGATTTTCAAAAATTCGGCTGATTTTAAAAAATTTTGCTGATTTGCCTGATTAAAAATTTCTTGCAGTTGCTCAATGCCTTGGGGAGACCACACCTGCTGGAACTCCTTCTCCTACGCCCTGTGATAATGTCTTATTCGACAGATATTAATATCTTACCCGTCTCCAGCCAAGGTCTGTTAAGGAGTCAAGCTGAGAGGGAAACGAAACCTACAAAAGTCCATTAAATCTTGCATTTTTGTAAAATTGCAGGGTTGAACTTGCTTGTGGGAAAGTCTTTAAGCAATGGCGTAGCCAGTCCAAAGTTGTTTTGGGGTAGCCAAAGTGTTTTACTCCAGACGAGCAACGGTAATTTTGTTTGGGATGCCGCTTCTCAAAGCACACAATGAAATTTGGGGTCATGACCCCTGGGCCTTCCCCCTGGCTATGCTAATGTTTTTAAGTCCTCCTGTGACAATAGGTCTACAGTAATTATGGATTCGTGAATGTTCGAGTCGATCAGTAGAAAGACACTTGCCAGTTGTTTCCGCGAAACGCGATTCTTTGACAGAATACGGAATGGATCCATGGAACGTTGGTGCGGTCTGTTCAACTCAAAGTTTCAAGATGCGTCTCCGCTATGAATGGTGCCAAAAGTCCATTTTTCAAAATGCCTGGATTTGCTGAGAATTTCGGTTTCTTACATGTACGCAAAAAGGCACTAAATAAGTGGTTAGACTGTGAGAGGAAAATTCGATTGCAGTTCGATCACATGCACGGAAAATGAGAATGCATTTTAAATTAAATCCCGAAGGATCAGTGCGACAGAGATATGTTAATTACTACTCATTATTCTCATATGGTCATAATAAATAGAGGCATCTGTCATAAAAACCTATATTCACAATACATTTTATAAATCGCAGCTTGTTGGTATTGAAATATGCACTATTTTATAAAAAGATCTTGCTTTTCATCGAAATCACGTTTATCACAAAATGTAACTTGTGTTCGGATTTGTGAACTTTTCTGAAGACGCAATGAGATCTACTGATTTAGTTTTACTGCAAAATATCAAAACTGTGAAACATTCGCTGTGGGGTACCATCAGCTCATTGTTTCCATGGTAAATAGTAAACAAACAAGATTCTTCTACGTAAGGTCATGAAATAATAATGACCGAATATATTCACCAGAATGATTGATGAAATCTGTTGCACAAAAAATGCATAACGAGACGTACGGTAAAGCTGACCGGTTGATTGTTTTCAACGATTTAGCGACAATAATTATTAAATTGAACGCAGCCAAATGCCATTAATTCTCCTTTAATATTTATTTTCAAATTTTTATTTATACATATGACTGATGGCAAACGTTTCCTGGGAAAAAAAATATGTTGAAAAAGTTTTGGAAAATCAGTTAAAATGCAGTTTTTATACTTTATTTGGTCTCTGTTTCGTAGAAACTGAAAATCAAAATGCAAAAGCACTTAAAGTGAAATTTTCACATGAAATGATAGATAACGCTTTAGGACAGGGGTGTCCAAAGAGCGGCCCGTGGGAAAAATTTCTGCGGCCCGCGTCTGGGCTCATAACCTACGTAAATTATATTGCTTATGGTGAGGAAAACTTAGCAGTTGTGGCCATATATTTCCCAGATTTTTTGAATTTTTGTACTGCAACTAACTCAAAGGTAACTGGCTTTCAAACCTCGTAGCCCAAGAAATAGGCCATTTTTCAGTCTACTAGACCAACAAGTCAAAAATCGTAGCTTCAAATACTTTAGTGCAAACGTCAAAAAATGTAGCCTGTAATCGATATTTTTGTAAATCGCGGATAACCCAAACAAGCCTTTTTGCTTGGCTTGTAGTGTTAATAATAATCATTTATTTTTTCTTACCATTTAATAGTCCTTAAGACAATGTGAACCGCACGTAGCGATATGGGTGGTTAGCGACGCTATTTGTATTGTTAAACGGTAGTGCTTTTTACGGCATTTCTGCTTAAAACAAAGTCAGTTTCCGTATTTCCAAACATTTTGGGGAACCAAATGAGTAAGAAAAGACACATTGAAGATGAGGGCCGCACATGTATGAAACAGACGTTTCGTTGTGTTGATATCACCAAAGAAATTTTAGTAACTTGTTACCCTGCAATATGCAATTTTAAAGCTTAAGCCGAAATTTTCGGACAAAATTTAATATACACTGCGGCCCGCCAAGACTTACAAATAGCGAAATGCGGCCCATG
>Ga0210059_1017769_pt1 | contig 10096 bp, 6 predicted proteins | sample Ectturendosymbi2_FD_188042 | JGI IMG/M metagenome (GOLD analysis project Ga0210059, IMG submission 188042) | Ecteinascidia turbinata endosymbiont from Florida, USA - Sample 2 (SPAdes) (version 2) | ecosystem: Host-associated > Tunicates > Ascidians > Unclassified | place: Key West, Florida...
TAGCACTTTCTGCATACCTGTTGGTCCTGCTTTCACTGTTAGCGAATTTGACAGGGTTGACGGTCTTGGTTTTGCTTTTGACGTCTTTTGCGTCACACTGTTATTTCTTGCGTCACAGAGTCTTTTGCTTTTGAATTGCTGGCACTGCCAAGAGTTGCTTTAGTATTTTTTTGCCTGAAGATGGATTAAGATTAATCCGAAACGTCTCAGAATAAAAATGTATAGTTTTTTGAAGGCTTTTTTAGTGTTAATTCTACTGGAAATATATCAAGAAGATATTGGTCCCAGAGCAGAGGTTGTTCCTGAAGTACAGCGTTGGGTAAATAAGTGGAAGAAGGAAGATGTTAGCACTGTTCCTTCGAGTGCCATCGAGGCACGTGCATGCCATGTTGACATTTATCCGAATGTCTACATATTGCTCACCATTTTAGGCACTCTTCCTGTATCAACTGCTACAAGTGAGCGCAGTTTTAGCACCATGAGACGTCTTAAAACCTATCTAAGATCGTCGATTGGAAATGAACGAATGGCAGGACTTGCACTGCTTTCCATATACAAAGACCGCCAGATCGACAGAGAAAAAATTATGAATGACTTTCTTGCCAGCAGTAATCGCAGATCTGATTTCGTGCTTTAGCATATATAAAATTTGCGAAAGGGATTATTTTACTAAAGCGAAATATTTGAAGTGAATATTGTACAAGCAACTACTTTGCCCATGGCCCTATAGGTAGGACCAACACTTAAGAAACGATACACATAAACTGTCCGCCGGTGTATCAGGGCTGCCACGTCCAGTGAACATAAAATGCCAAACAACTTGTAGAAAATGCCATATCGCTTCAAAAAATGCCAAACAAGCTGAAACAGGCTGAATGTTGCTGGCTTTGATATTGATGAGTAATTTGGCAAAAACATAGCGGTGCTCATGAACAACTCAACAAGGCGCTAATTATACCATATAAAGCAACAAACAACTACTGTACTTTAGAAAAACAAACAGAATTAAACTAGAAACACTCTAACTAATTTTTCACCCATTGATATAGGCCTACAAGGTTTTTTCCTTGAAGCCAGATCTAGAACAAAATATGTTACCATTTACCGTACTTCTGCTTGAGCATGCCAAAAAGAAAATAGGCTACCTATGTTTGCCGGAAACAGTAAATCAGTTCATGAAAACACACATGAACCATCATGCCCTAGTTTCTAATCACTTGATTCTTGACACCAAGCATTAGACATGTCATAATTCCACAAAATACCTACTATAATTAATAGAAAATCTATCAAATCTGGCTGCCACATTTACTTTGACTTTACCGTTTTTAAACGGGGAGATCTGCTAAATTGGCTTTATCGTGGTTTAAACTTGTATGATATCTGCAAAATCTGGCAGCACTTTTATGTGCTTACATCAAAAAGTTCAAATATTGCTGCACTGATATGCACTTATTACATACATACAAGCATGATGAAGAATACCAATACTGCAACTAACAACACACATTATACAATAGATCCTTTCTAAAAAGAAACTTAAATACTGTACACCACAACAGCTAACCTGTTTGCACAGCACAGTCTACACTGCTTAAGACACTGTACAATGTGCCGCAGTTTTCGAACTCCAAGTCTTGCCGAAAAAAGTAGTCTTTTGACCTGTGACGTCACTTAGACGGCAAAGCCGCTTGTATCTTCGAGCATAGGACCGTGGTAGAAAAGAGAGGACCTTTGTCCTGAGAAAAAGTTCTATAATTCCAAGCCGACAGCAGTCACTGAGGCAGAGGTTGTAAAAAAATGCCAAACAATGTTTTTTCACGCCACCACCATCAAAAAGGCCAAAAAAATGCCAAACTATGACGTATATGCCAAACACAATTTTTTCATGCCAAATCACTTCAAAAAAGGCCACATTTCTGGAATTTGGCCGTAAAGATGCCAACCTGGCAACCCTGCGTGGTATTCGTGCTATCGCTACGATTCCGTCTGCCGTGACGGTTTCCTTGTAAGAGAGTGAGAGATGTCACGTGCATATTTGGCCAAATAAGCATGCATGGGTTGCTCCAAGAGCCTCCTGAAGAGCATCTGTCCCTGTCCATTCGCTCATTTCAAAAGTTCTACGGCGGCATCTGTCTGTACCTTGCGCAAATTATCTGTAAAGTTTGTGATATGTCGGCTATGCTTTGTTTGCTACCACTGCCTCGAATATGTTAGATGATACACTAGCAAATCGCAAACGCTTGTGTTGCCTTTTTATGTAGAAACTGTTGTTTCATTTCTGTTTTGGTGATTTAACAAAGGTATTTTGCTTTTGGTATCGACCAACAACCATGTAGCGTGGATGTGAGATAATTCTACGATCTGTAGTGGTACTGCAGCGCATTTTGCTTGTCTGCGATGTTGAGAAAAGTGCTGTTGATAATATATCGTGACAAATAATAGCCGACTGAGACACCAGAATTTGCTGGAAGTGGTATGAAGTAATGCTACTATATAACATAAGAGTGCTTTTGAAAACAATACCTCGGGATACTGAGCATGTTACAAACTTCCATAAGCAATGTCAAAATTTTGCAGAGAAGTTCCACACTACATCGCATCGTACTTTAACAGGTTAACAAAATCACGGTAACGGGAGAAAACGGGCAAAGAAAAACAGACGTCGGCTGGACCTGGTCAAGAAAAGTGTTGATGTGTTAAAATTGAAATAGCATATAAGACATAAATGTTATAGTAAATAAGGTAGCCTGTACTTTAGTGTGAGCAAAGTATTTTTCTCAAAATTTTAGCCCCCACCCCCTTAAAAAATTCCTGCGTGCGTCCCTGACCACTTTCTCTTTTGCTTTGGGCTTGCTTCATTAGTATCTCCTTCACTTGAAATCATTGCGCCTAGCTCATAGTTACCGAAAATTGCCATAGCTACAGCTACGAATCCTAAATGTCAAACTGAGCTCCGGCTCCTAAATTTTAATCTGAGCTCCGTGCTCCGCAGCCGTTTTTTTTTGTGTATGAAATTAATGTGTTGTGCTTATAGGAATTAGCTGTGCGGTAAGAATTTTTGTGAATAGGCTGGAAACCATTTCCTGAAGTAGTGTGTTTATGCACCTGTCCGTGACGCTTGACTTTCGACATGGAAAATGCATCTGTATCGTTTGGATTCTGGTGGAGTTGTCTAAAATTTTTGTTGAAAAAATATGAGGCGAAACAGAGCTCATTCATTTTTCTCAACTACAACATTACAGAAAAACATCCATCATAATATCATTTCCTAAGTCTACTCAGATATTTGTGGACCATTTCATGACAGTCGTGCACCAAAAACCCTTTTTGTGTACCAAAATATGAACTATAATTTGCAATTACACGTTACATATGTGCATAATGTTTTTTTCTCGTGCAAGTCCCTGAGCTTGTTCCATATATGCGACTCGTTGTCTGGCTTGTTGATATTGATGTATATTCATTTAGGCTTAGTTATTATTGGAAGTGAAACAGATCATGTTGTAGGACTGGAATTCAAAATGAAAGTTATTGTTGCTGGATACTCGAAGACGGGTACTAAGTCGATGGCCAGTGCCTTGAAAATTTTGGGATACAATGTATATGATTTTATGGAACATTACTGGTTTCACAGCGAGCAGTGGATAAAAGTTCTTGCCTCTGGGAACATTGATGTTGACTTTAGACAAATGTATAAAAATGTTGATGCTGTTACAGATAACCCTCCTTACTTTTTCTGGGAACAAATTCATGAAGCTTTCCCTGATGCAAAGGTTAGTTGTTCTATGCAGAATATATCTGTTTTAAATTTCATAAATGCAGCCCGTTTATCAACTAGGCCTCTTTGAGGCCTTCGCTTATTTTCTGTATTACATTTAAAAATATTTGAATTCTGCAAGGTGAGATTTTTATTATGTTGCTAATCAAGATTATCAAAAGCTTTATCAGGAAATGAGGTAACGAAGCTATTGTATACTGTAAAGTCAACAAGAATATTGGTAAAATATTTGTATTGCTAAAAAAAGTGGTATTGCCTGAGCTTCATCGTTCCGTAGTCACAAAGCGAGAGCTTTCAAAAATTGATCTTTGTTCCTATATTAGTGCTTTAATCTTTTGTGCATTCTTACTGCGCTATTCCTAGTAATATTCCATTCGTGATTCAACGCAATGTACTTGTTTGCAAACAGTCCAACAGTTGACACGTTAGCCTGCAAACCTACGTCACCGCAGTCAGTCGCTGCTTCCTGTAGTGCATGCGAACGCCCAACGCTTTTTGCTCGCGCGCATTCTACTTCTACATCGAACCGTTTAACGGTACGTTGTTCTGACTTCACGCTCAAGTGTATCGGAGGTTTTGTTGTATATCTTAATATGATCGAAAGAGACAATTACCATAGTGTTACTGACGAGGTAAAGCGGACAAAGTGGTGACAGCCTTTAATTCGCCTTGCTTGGGCTGGGCAAGTTCAAGTGACTTGCATGTGCTCTTGCAACAACTACGTTTACCCCTTAACTACTAGGGATCTCTGTGGAATCGTAATCGACCGACTACATTCGGGACCGCAACCAACCAACCAAGAAGCCTACATCGGTCCCTACATTTCAATCCACATCAATGGTATTGAATTTTGGGCAATCACCGAATTTGCTAGAAAACTTTGGGGGGTACAAACTTACAAACTTCGTGTGATATTCTTAGCGTTTCGATGACGTCACCATGTTCACTCAACCGTAGCACGACGTTTTTGTAAATTTGGCAAAATGGGAGGAAATTTATGGAAATGAAATATTTTGGACACCAACTAGCAGTTGCACAGTACCACTTTCGATACCGACCGACGTATATACACGTCGTTTGAATTTTTTACCTGTTCCCGGCCGACGTAAATATACGCTTACCCAAATTTTCGCAGTGGTATGTCTAAATACGTGGTCCTAGGCTGAGTTTATGTAACATTAGGTTTTGGAATGAGAATCCAAACTCTTTGTGGCTCTGAGGCTGTTTAAATGCATGGCCCTTTTGAGTTGGTCCACCTAGGCGGGACCAGGGTCCGGCAGCAGTGAATGTGATTGTGTGCAATATAAATGCTTTGATGTGCTGCCAAATGCTAGAAAAGCAAACAAGAATGTAGTAGAAACGTTTCTGTAAGCATATTTAGGCATATTGATAAAGTTTTATTGCTTGATGCCAGTGTATAGCTGCTTTTATTATCTCAAAAAAGCGAAACATTTGCAGATAAGTGGCTCCAGTAGGACCAGGCTTGTTGCAGTGGTATGTAGCCTAAAATGTTTTGAAATTGATTTGATATGTTTGCAATAGATCAGTGTAAAGGCAACAAAACGTTTTACCGTTTTAGCCTAAACCTGGAAAACGCCTATGACTTCTGCAGAAGCAGGCAGCATTTGAATTTCCCGCCAAAACCGCCCGGTACCCGTTGGCAGGGACCGAGTTTGCTGAAAAACTTTGGGGGGACAAATCTTTATTGTTTGCATTTCAATGACGTCATCATGTTCATGCAACCGTAGTACGACCTTTTTGTAAAATTGGCAAAATGTGAGGGACGCATTGTGTAATTTATATATTTTGGTGGCCATGGCCCAAGTGCTTCCCCTGGCTACGCCCATGGTGGTGGAAGGTGCTATATCTAGCACTTAGCACTGCATTTACTATGAAAACACTTTAATTCTCAGAGTTGGGCTTCAGTGGACATAACTATGCCCAAAAATTTTGATAATCAATTCAAATTTGGTCAGTTCCGAAACAAAACGTACTGCTACTAAAAAACAGAACACCACACATATATCAAATCAAAAAGAAACCACAAGATCTTTTGGTAAATACTAGCAGTGGCGACCAGGCGCGTAACTAGAAATTTTAGTAAGGGGAAATATCAACCGAGTTTCAATTACATATTTTTAATGCTCCTTGTTTTTAAAGCACCATCCATGAAACGTGCATATTTCTGGCGTTTTCTCCTGAACAATTGCGTTCCGACAAATAAAACGTCTGCTTTCATTAAATTGACTAGTAGTTCCAAGCTTCTACTTTGGATCAATGCCACCATTTGCTCAAAAACCTTTCCTGCAAAAGCACTAGTTAACCTCTCAAAACTATGTGCACGATCTGCAGTATGCATTTTGCAGCCAATGATGCAGTTGACAAGACGTCATCGCGGCCGACATGACCACTGCGCTTCGTATACTGTATTTGCACGCTTCGCATGTACACCAACACAGCACGTTCAATCGAAGCCGAGCAGAGATTTTGCCCTGAGGCAATGACTTCCGACGAAGTAGGCCTTCTACAAAACTTTCGCGCATATAAGAAGTGGATCCCATTGTTATCTAATTTTTGAGCGATTAATTCACGTATGTAGTTGATAAACGTAAACGCTAGAGCCTTTCAGCGCGTTTGAAAAATGTTTGGATTTTTGATAATCCGTAAGATCTTTTGCCTATGTTCAACTTATTCCGTAAAACCTTTGTAGCTACTTTAAACTTACTTTGTTTAAATTGTTTGAGACTTTGCTAAATTTAACATACTTCGCTGAAATGTAAAATGGAATTAAACTGTAAACACAATCGTACCCACAATATTGCAAAACTTATTGACCACGCACAGCTGCATATAAAAATGGCTTAGCACTGCACGTAATTAAATCTGTACAAATCACGGGCTTCTAGAAAATACAATAACTTGTCTGCGGAATTTGAAGCCCTAATGGGAAAAAAATTCAAATTTAGTTTCATTTTATTCACATGCGCTTTGCCAACAAAACAGATTCCAAGCTCAGGGGTAAATATTAGGGACGGATAACGAAGCAGTAGCCTCGAGCCATTCTTTTCCAGAGATACCGTGTGCCCCTCTTGAATGTTTTGCACCACTGCTTACTTAAAAAGGTTATGTATCACTCTCTAGAGTCACATTTAAAGAAGCTCTGAAGCAAGTTTTCAAAATAAAGCAAAAATTATGGGAAAATGTGCCAAAGGAGGCAGCGTTCAAGTATCCAGCTGCAAAACTGTACAAATTTTTGTTCCTTTCGTATGTATATTATGCTCTTGAATTTAGTTCATAAATTGAAATGTGAAAAATTTAACTCTTTCATCCGCGTAATCCCACATTTACCTTTCGCAATGGCGATGTTTTGGGGCCTTTGAGAGCTTGCCCCTAAATTTTAATATCCACCCCTATGCAAGTTAGCTCAGTATCTGTAAGATAATGGCAGTGTCAATTCCCTCAGCACTTGCAAAATAAAAAACACCTTGCTACTTACGTTAGATTTTGCTGCTGACTCTTCTCGTTACAGTTAAATGATTTCAAATTATTTACTGCAGAATAGGGTGGGTGCAATTAACATCAAATGAAAATTGAAACACTGAGCTCATGAACAGTAGGTCAGAGTGTAAATCTTGACAAGATTGATGTTTCACTCGCCAGCAAGGAAAAGAGAAACCATTTTTTAAAAGATTAAGGCCCCACATAATTGTGATTGAACCGTCACAATACAAGTCATCACAAATAAGTATCTGGAATGAATGCTATTGTTGCTAAACAGTGACTATGGCACAATAAAGAAGACTTTTAAACTGAATCGCTTCTTAGCCAAAGTTTCAGCTTCAAGACATATAAAATATATATCACCGTCATATTCACGCATCTAGTTTTAGAACTGTGCAAAACAAAAATCTACGATATTGATTTACGGCTTCGCTGACACTGGAAACAAGGATAGGTTATATCTGTAACACTCACGGCTATCAAAGAGATGGCAATGGTTTTGAAATGAAGCTTACATAACCATTATGGATGATGTGCCAAAAACAGCTGCGAAAAGGGTTGCTCCAATTGTTTTTACTTGTGAGTCGTTGATTACAAAAGGTCAGATACAAGTTTGTATTCGACTAAAAGGTGAAGTAGGATAGGTTCTTGAAGGCAGTTTTGTTGATTTGTACTGACGTATTTCTTTGGCTTATACTTCAAATGTTTTATTAACCTGAAAACTTTGTAATTGGGGTGATGTTGCCCCCGTTGCCCTCCCCTGTCTACGCGCCTGGTGGCAACCGTATTGTGATTGCAGGCTACAGACCAGCGCAGGAACTCGTGATTGAGCGAAGTTTATGTGCACACCGATTTGGTAATTCGAATTAACCAACACAATCATCAACAATCATGACAATTCAGTTTACATAGTAAATCTGCATACTGTGTCCACAGATAGTGCAGTGACAATGTTCATTTTCCTTATTTATTTCTTGCCTTCATGCTGGGGAAACGTTTCCAGCAGTAATGTAACCACGAAGTGTGCACAACTACATTATTTTTATCACAAAATATTGGGGAGGACAAAAGATATTATGTCCACCCCTGTCCAAAAGTTGGAGGGGCCATGTCCCCCCATAAACTCGGTCCCTGACCGTGGATATCGCCGCAGGTTAACCACCCGGAATCGAAAGTGGTACTGTGCTAGTACTTGACAATGATTACTAGGTATTTGTTTCTTCACTATGTACACAAAGCTTTATTATTAACACCTAAAGAGTTCTCCTCTGTCAAGGTAGATAAAACAATTATTCTTTTAAAAACAAATAATACATTAAAGGTAGATTTTATGAACATGTATCTTTGGGATTGAATTAATTGGCAGCTACATAATGCAATTCCAATCAATAAACATATATCTCTGAGCATGGCTGCGCCCTACAGTGGCGCTAAAGCACGCCTACATCATATCGTTGTTTGTCATGTACATTTGGATATTACTTACATTTTGCCAAACACACGTCACCTTGCATCATTGGACCTCACAAATTCCTTGGTAATATCGTGGCAATTCTGCTAATATATCCCGATGTACATGACAAATAGCGACATGATTTAGGTGTACTTGGGTGATGGTAGAAATCTGCATAACTAGATTATTTTTTATCACAAAATGTTGGTGGGAAAAAAGGGATTGTGTGCCCTCGTCCAAAAGTTGGGGGAAATGTACCCCATCCTCCCTTCAAATTCTGTCCCTTATCTTGGGTAATGATCGAAAGCGTGCTATCCCAAATTCAATCGGCAGAATTAGAATTTTTACGAAGAGTTCACGCTTCGCAATAATGTGCGCAGCTATGAAAATCGTTAAAATTCTGAATTTTTTATTTAATTTTATGTGGTGTTTTGATGGCGCTTTACAATAAATTGGTCTTGTAGCGCTATGACTGAGTTTATACAAAGTCTGGTGTTACTTGACTCTGCTTGTTTTGCGTTCTGGGTAGTCCCTGCAGCTCTTCCACAAACCGTGCGCCTGGTAAGAAGGCTGCAGTACCAATTTACAAGGTCTCGAGTCACATCTCAGAATAGAGAGATGTCAGCTACGATGGTTCGACCACGTGACAAGAATGCCAAAAGAAATGCTGGCGAGTCCTGCTGATTACAATTAAAGGAAACAACTTTGAGGCTAACAAAGGACCAGGTGCCATGATTACATCTCAGACCCAGTCAGTGGCGTAGCAACAGGGGGCTGGGGGCCGCGGGCCCCGGGCGGTACCTTCTGGGGGCCGGAAAATTGTTGATTTAAAATTATTTTTTAAGTGGTTTTAACTCTTTTCAGTTTTTGTGCTTAGAATCCCCAACCTAAAACTTGGAAATGTGGTTTTGCAGTGAGGAAATCGATAAAATGATATTGTAGGGACTGAGGTTGTAGGTTATTGCAGAGGTCCCTACTGGTTGAAGGTCAACCTAGTTGTTGCAGGAGCACAGGTCGGTCTCCCAACTAAGCAACCTGACGTCTTGACGCTGCCAAGCCGAAGCAAGGCGAATTAAAAGGCTCTCACCACTTTGTTCGCTGATAACTCTCCAGTAGTACTCTAAGTTGATTGCTTCTGTTGATTATATTCAGATATACAACAAAAACGCCAATACACTTGAGCGTGAAGTCAGAAACACGTAACGCAACTGTTCGGTATGTAGTCAAATTTAGAATAGAATGACGAACCAAAGCGTTGGACGTTCGAATGCGCCACAGGAAATAGCGACCGACTGCGGTTATGTAGGTTTGCAGGCTAACATGTCGACGGTCGGACTATTCGCAAACAAGTACATCACGTT
>Ga0210059_1017770_pt1 | contig 10096 bp, 11 predicted proteins | sample Ectturendosymbi2_FD_188042 | JGI IMG/M metagenome (GOLD analysis project Ga0210059, IMG submission 188042) | Ecteinascidia turbinata endosymbiont from Florida, USA - Sample 2 (SPAdes) (version 2) | ecosystem: Host-associated > Tunicates > Ascidians > Unclassified | place: Key West, Florida...
CCCCCCCCCCGACCGAGGGGTACGGGACTGCCTTTCCACGGCACTGGTTGTTAGCAGAAAGTGCTTTTCGTTTGCATGCGCATTTAGAAGTAACGAAACGTGATATCAAGATCGACGTAAAGTTATTTGAAAAAACATAACCATTTGGAAGATGCCCAATAGTTTCCAAAATCACTTATTTGCTTTGTGGAAAATTTTCAGGAATTTCCTTGATAACAAAATTGCTCCTAAACAGTGAGTGAACATACGGCTGACAAAGGCACAAAATTCTAAAAAAATAATCAAGGGTGCGTGCAATGCGCATAACGTTTCCAACAACTGCAGCAAATAAATGATCATGGCAGTTATGGTTGTTGGTTTTCCTGATTGGTATTTCTGAAGCAGCACTAGCCTTCAACAGAACCCAAACGTAATTAGTTTAGTTGTAACAGAGCCTTGTGGACTTCCTTAGCTGACCGATTATAATAGTCATACAAGCGTTTCTTAGCAAACTTACAGGATTTCAAGAGTCTGAAGCAGCTGGCGTTGAAAGAGTAGCAATAAGCACCGTCGACAAAACACAGGAGATTGAGAAAATCGGCAGTGCGCGAAGTAAAATGTATGTTGAAACAATGCAGATCAACTCTGTTTTCGTAACCGATGCAGATGTTGCCTTGAACTGCAGATAAAATTTCAAAAACTAAGCGGATTATGTCCTGTAAAATGACTTGATCTCTATTAAGCGGATTTCAACATACTTGACATTTTTGGTCAAGTCTTAATTAATAGTCTTGATAAACTTATCTTTCTCGGGTAACACTGCCATTCAAAATCAGGCCAGGCTGATATTCCTTCCAGCGAAAGTACAGCCTTCTTTTTTCAGAGCATATTCCCAAATGTCGAAAAACCCTCCTCATATAACCGTAATTTGTGTAGATGTATACGCGCGCTTGAACGTTTGTAGCAAAGCATAACATGAAAGAAAAACAAAAAACGCAGAGAGTGAACAGTGGTGTAGAGCTGCCGAAGCTCCGCTCCACCACCTCTCCCAGCGTATGATGGGTCTTTGCCTACAAATATAAGCAAAAAATAAGCAGTCTCTGCCTCTAAGCTTTGGAACCTGCTCCAGAACCTATAAAATTGCGGCTACATCTTTGAGGGTGAAAAGCATGCTCATGTACAAAGAGAGTGGGTGAGAACCAAGAAGGGTGAATGGTACCACAGACATAAGAGGCAGTATATGCAAGCTTACAAAAAAATGAACAAACACACGAAGCTATTGATGCGAGACTGTACATATGAGAAGCTACATGTAAGGTATTTGATTACACCAGTAAACGCGCGAGTGCCATCAAATAGCATATACATATAATGGAAATGGTCGCTGTTGGACTGCTGTACTAAACATTTTTAAGCTGAAAAGCGGTTCCGTTGACGGTACCGGTAAACCCTTGCAAAAGACCATCTCAAGTATTTATATTACTTGAAAATGCTGTGTCTGTATGTCTATAACAAGGTGTTTGCAATTCGCTGTCACATCAATACCTTTTGTTCTGGTAATGATGGTCTTTGATTAAAGTTACTTTTTTCGTTTGTTTGCACAGGATGCACGCAAAATATAGCAACTGACGTGCAAGATTGACCTTTTCACAATGGCCGCAAAACTAAACACACTTTTGATTTTTCTACTATTTGAAACTGTTTATGTCAGATTTACCTGCCCCTTAAATCATGAATCACAAACGAAATGCACCAGCGACGACAAACGAAAAACATACACCAGGTAAGCGAGGTGGTATAGTATTTAACCTAACCTTTCGGTCAATTACATGTTAAACTCAATTCAGTTGAAGTTGAGTGAGTTGTACTTTGTCCCTTTTCAAAGTAAAGAGAATTGTTGCCAGCTGATTTTGATGCTTTATAATGCAAATTACATTGCTTTACGTTTTAGTTGAGAAAACTGAAAACAACATAAGCGAGGTTTACGTTGAAGTTTACATTTTGTTGCTGCAGTTCTATTTTTCGCATTGAAAATGGTTTATCAATGACATGAGAGCTGACATGGATGTCTATGGCAGTTCAACTGAAATATGCTTTGGTTCTTTCCACGCTTCGCTAGAGCCTAAAGCTGAGGTTGCGCGGGACTACTAGAAGTTGTTGATTTGCTTTACAGTTCAGTTCACACCTACGGCTCTTTTCTTGCGAAGATCCGATACAATAGTGTGATATTGGTGCAACCGCTTTGTATGGCAACAGAATGTAATGCTTTGCATGGCAACAGAATGTGATGCGTGACTGACAAGGTGGCGTCCATTCCGCCGTGTAAAATCAAAGTACCCAGCATGGCGAATCTATACTTTCGCTTCACTTTGTGAATCCCCAATAGCGGGATTTACCTCTCACTTGACTTTGCGCGAAGTTACTCCACACTTAATGCCATCCTTATTTTTCAATTGTATGGCGGTTTTGCCTAAAATATGTTTTCCCGTTTGCTCAGGCTGCTGTAAGGAACCCAATGTTGGTTTCAAATGTTATATGTAGTATATGATGGCAAACAACAGTAATTGTTAAGATTGGAATGAATTTACCTCAGAGTTCACGAATGTAACCGAATGCCTATCGCAAATGGGAAATCCAATTTTTTTAGAGGCTTTCCCATTCTCTACGGTTTTAGAAATAAAACAGCCAGACTGGATGTGTCCAGCAGAACACCTTGATTACATTTGTAAACAGCACATGCAACGTCAAAGATTGCCCAAAGCATAACTCGTATGAACAGAAACAGAACATAGCAATCAAACTTGAATGACTTCCTCTAATTCTAGTGTACAAACTCGCGTAGTGTCGAATGTCCAACTAAGTTAAACAAATAAACAAATAAAAACAATCCTGGTATCTTTAAGTTTTCAGTATTTGTGTCAACGGTAAACTCTGATGCAACCCCAGCTTATTTGCATTTATGAATTTAATTATGTTCTATAAAATTTTGCTTTAATAAAAATTTGATGTTGTTTTCAACAGTATTTGCTACTTCTGAAATAATTCATCACCAAATTTGCAGGAAAAATTGTGCATTCAGTGTTTTGATCGTGCTGAACCTTGTCTAACTACAAAACAATGTTTGTTTCAATCCTGAAAAAAGTCTTCAGGAAGAAGAATTTATGAAGTTTAACTTGTTTGTTTTAGTTGTCCTCCCTTTTTTCAATGTTCACTTTTGCTTTTTAACTCAAGCCACCCATATTATTTATGATAAATGTTCCATGTACATTGCAGCTGCGTACTGGACTACACAGTGATGTACCTGTGGTGTGATCAAACGAACTTCACCAGAATTCCTGCTCCAGAAAACATTGTGTCCTACGCACCTCCGGATAGAGCAAGAAAACTCTTTGTGAATGATAGTTGCATTAGAGTTATCAGAAAAGGTAAAAAGTTTTAAAGAAATGTGCTTTTTTGCTTGTAGAAGTTTGAACACGCATATCAATTGCAATGTTTTGTAAGACAGATGAAAGTGTTTTGAGGACGAGCAAATATACTGAATTTCAATTAAAATTCATTTTTTGCCAAACGATGAAAAGATGTTTTGAAACTTCCTCCTCTGCGTGGTAATTCCGACATTTTAGGCAAACTACAAAAAAAACTTTTTGTCGCAATGTATTGTATGAAGAAATCAGCAACACTCGAAACAAAAAGGAGTTTGGGCCCTTTCCGTGCACCTGTACTTGAACACGCTAAAAACAAAGTTTTCAGCAGTAAGACTTGAATATATCAGTAATAATCAAGTTATCAATTTTTGAAAAGAGAGTTCGAAAAAGAAACAACTATTACCGGTGATAGTGGTTCTGTGGTGACGAAGAAAATTGCTGATCTGATATGAGCAAATCTTTTTCCGATGTGCAAAGGTTATGTGAAGCCGTGAGCCATGTATTGTAGTTAGAATGACACTATATCACAAATAAGGATTTCATATTTTTGAAGACATGATTGCAGTGTTTGTGTTTGCATTTTCAGGTGATTTGGATAAATACGCAACACTGGTAATATGTTTATGTTTGCATTTTCAGGTGAATTGAATAAATACTCAACACTGGAAGTATTTGACTGTTCCCACAACTTGCTCACATCTTTGCGAAATTCTCTTTTCAATGTCAGCGCACCTTTTTTAAGAAACTTGCATTTCCAGTTTAATGCGATAAGATCTATTTCAAAAGAAGCATTTTTAGGTATGTATGTGTTGTTACAGGAATTTTTGCAGTTGCAAAAATCAATCTCCTGGCAAATTCTCCGTAAACACTTTAGCAGCAAGGAATTTGTTAAGCGTGGCGATGATTGGAGACAGTCACCATCAGAAACACGCCCGACAGTTTCTTTTCTAAGCTAGCTTCATCAAAAGGTAACTTAGAAAAGAACTGGCAGGGTTGCCAGGTGAAAATTTCATTAAATCGCCAGACAGTGCTAAAAAGGTCAAACCGATTATTTAAAGGCCAGAAAAAAGTCAAACTTTGTTTGTGGCAATGCTATTACTTTGCGACAAAAAAACTCAATTACAAGAATATCCTTAGAAATTTTCTTCGAAATTGAGATTAAGTCTTGCTTGGCCTTGTGCTGGAGCTCATTCCAACACTTCTGCACCCATGCGAAAGGCATTTCCTATTCACTCCTGTAGTTACGACCAGAATGATAAGAGCCCTTTCATTTCCTAGATGCCATTCTCGCATTTCTAATGCAGAAACGCATACCTGTCTGCGAGCGTTGAGCCTGCATAGTGCTTGCAACACACTACGCAGTCCACGAATTTCCAGTGATGATGCAAAAATTTATTTCAAATCTCCCATCCCTCAAATTATACCAAAAGCAGGACGCAAGCGTCGATCTAATACAGAATTTATCACAAAAGTTTTGCAAAGGTGTTGCCAAAAAAGTCGAATAGTAAATATTTTTCTCCAGAGGAAACTTTTTCAGCGTAAAAAGCCAAACGGTCAAACGAATGTATTTAAGGCCAATGAACTTGATACGAGGCAAAAAAGCCAAATGAAATTTTAGGCCAACCAATTGAGACAAGGCCAGGTTTCTAGAATTTGGCCTATAAACGGCCAACCTGGCAACTTTTGGTCTTTTGGGATGGGATACGCACTGAGGACATGGGCGTCGGAAGGATTTTACCAGGGGGGGAACAAGGGTATTTTTCAAAAGTTTTTCCAGGGGGGGGCAAAATTGGTAAAATTTATTTTTTCCCACTCGAAACTAAGAAAACAAGCTGTTTTGCTGGAATTTTCAAAACCCAGGTGGGGGTAAGGTCCCTACTTTCCCACGCCCATGACTGAGGAAAGACGTCAATGTTTCGTAGAAGTTTGTTATTGCTCCATTTCCTATAAACCAATTTCTTTACTTATCAACGGTGCAAAGTAGCGGTACTCTGCCGATTTGTTATTTACAGCTGTGTCTAAAAACCTTGACAGCATTTTTTTGACCAATTGTGAAAGAAACCCCCGCTTTTTCTGCAAAGGTTTGACTGACCTGAAAGTTCTGAACCTCATGAATAACGAACTTCACGCCTTGTCTGATGACGCATTTTACTATTTGCTGCAACTGCGAACTTTGCATCTCGACTCGAACAAGCTTCATCATTTAAAGAGAAACCCATTTGATGACATAAAGCGACTTGAAGTATTGACGTTGCAAAGCAACTTCTTGCGCAAATGGATTCATCCATCTGGGCGTCTGACAGCTCTAAAACGCTTGGAGCTGGACAGGAATTGGATAAGTAAAATTGTGAAGCACAACTTTCATGGAATGAAAAGTTTGGTGTAAGTTGGAGTAACAATCTCTGCCATTATTATTAATGTTTCTGCAAGTATAGATTGCTCAACTACCGCGATAACGGCGAAATCAATTTTTCCTGTACGTCAATGTGCTGATTCTAATGTTATTGACTCGATCGAGACTGGATTAATGTTATAAATTACTCACTTTGAACCCGGCATTAACATTTGCGGGAGTGACAAAGTAAACTGTTTCGAAAATATTTTATTTCAAAAAACTTTCGTCCGTATTCTAAGTGATATAGATATGTGTTGCAATTATAACATAAAAATCAATATTTCATTAAGCTTGTATCTTCGCAGGAAATTGACTTTGAGTCACAACAGAATACAATCCATTGAGGAAAAGTCTTTCGATTCCAACCTTGCTCTTCAGCATATAGATCTGAGTAACAACAAGCTCAGCCATCTGCCAAAACATTTGTTCAGACATTTGTGGTAAGTCGTGACAAAACTAGTGCTCTTTTCATTCAACATTAAGATATGCCATTGCCCAGCCGCCCATACGAGTAACAGAAAGATTGGACTTATGTAATCCATCTAGGAAACAGTATTATATGCTTGAAACCCGAAACAGATGTAAACGTTCTGTTCGGATCCGTTTTGAGTTGATGTGTGAACTATTCCACAACAAAAGCGAATTTTAGACATATTTCCAAATGTTGATGATTGTAGTAGTGGGTACCACTGTTCAGGTCGAACAATGAATTCTGTTGTCGAAATCTTAAAATGTACTCGTATGTAACAAAAATCAAGCTGAACGGGTTGAATACAATTGTTGCTCCTTCTTTATAAGTTGGCGAACATGCGCGACCTAAAACAGGTTTTGAAAAAAAAAAGGAAAAAATAGGCAATTAGTGAATGATTCCATTTGTACTGCTGCATGTAACGCATGTGTCTGATGGTGCTTTTGAAAACTGTAACACTTGTCTTCAACACTGCCAAATTGAACCATTTATTCAGTCAATTGACAACACTCATGTTGAACCACAACCGACTAGCCATTCCTCACCATCAATGGTTTTTGACTATCGCCATCAACGCTGATCTTCCGACGAGTTTCATTGAAGTTGACATCACAGACAATCCTTGGGTGTGTGACACGAGTTCAACGGATTACATGGTAAGCAACATGCCCGAAACAAGACTTGGGAGACTGGGTAATTCTAGTTGTCTGATTTGACGAATTAGAGAGAAATCCCTTAATTCTACTTCTCATTCAATTTGTGAAAAGCTTCTGTGCTCGATATTTACTTGTAATTTCCGGTTTTGCCGAAAATGCTACTTTATCCAATGTCGTTGTTCAGCAAGTGATGCAACAATGCACATCACGCGAGGAGCGCGCAACGAAAAGATGAAAGGGCCATGCAACAATTACATCACTTAAACCAGCCTTTCAGTCATAGTAGCCATTGTGACGAATAGTGGGTAGTACGAACCACCAACATACTACAAAAACACAGGACCAGTCGGAACGAGTTTTTAGCCACCTAGGCAAATTGTACAAAGCGAAACGTACAAATCTGGGGGCAGGAATCTTCGCCATTCTCATAACTATGGGAATGAATTACGATTTGGCATGAGCTGAACTAGTTTTGATTAAATATACTGTAACTCTTGTTCACAGTTTAGATTGATTCCACTTTTCGTGATAGCGATAGTTCTAATTATAATTTCGGAAAACTGAACAACTCTAACTGTAATTCTAATCTAATTTAAAAAGCTGAAAAAAATTCAATTGCTCAAGTCTTCCAAAAATAACTGAAGGCACAACCATCGTTTTTTTTGACAAAGGAGTCACTAGCAACATCAGAAGCAACTAAACGAGGTTGACTTACACGCTTTGACATAGCTCTTGAACACTTTAAAAGTGTGTATTCAATATCCATTGAAAATTTTTTGCAGATATGTTTGTAGAGTGATTCAGGCCATGTGTTCTACTGTCATGCTTTAATTATAGTTTAATAGTGAGAAACGATGTGAAATTGTGGATGGCATGCAGGCTTCACTGATGGTTTGGTGTTAACAATTTGGCATCGTGGTTCTTTCTTCTAATGAATGACTGTTATTGGCAACTCGGCCAAGAAGCAACATCACATTGCAGTAACATAACATATGTTAAAAGCGACATCTAAGTCACAGGACATTTCGGTGACACTTGGTTTTGCACCTGGTCTTACATTCCTTTCTCGCCGATTACTCATGTTAGTTTTTTGCTTTGTTGCAAAAGCGTATTCCAACGATCATGTCCCAAAACTGGCGGTTGATGAGATGTCCCTGAATGATTACAGACCTTACTTGCAATAACGTGATTGTGACTGTTTTTCCTGCGTTAGTGGATCACACAGCACAGTTGTTCTTTAGGCAAAAAGCAGTTTACTCAATTGCAAATTTTAATCCATCTACTAATTTTCCCTCAATAGAAAATATCTTAAGTGAATTTTGATTCAAGTCTGCTGGTAAATTTTGGACATATAATTGTTAACAATGTGCATTTGTTGCAGGTTTTCTTGAGCAGTCTCTCCAAGATGAAACTCTTGAATTTTGACCAGATTGGACTGTTTGATTTGATCTGTACTTTACCCCAAGCCGTAGCTGGTAGCAACATAAAGAACCTGACTCCAACAAATGTTGCCAGCCAACACCGATCCGAAGCTGTTGTGTCTAGGAACAATAAGGAAACCTCAATATCAAGAAATGAACAGGAGATTAACAATCGAAGTGTTGTTTTTTTTAAAAAGGAACTTAGATCTCTTAAAGAACACTGTAAAATGCAGCTGGTGAGTGCAGTTCAAACCACATCAGGTGTTTTTATAAAAAATGTGGATCAGTTAACAGCTGCTAACAAGTGGCAGCGCTCAGATGAGGAAATGATTGGCAGCAGAAACACGGAGCCACCACCGACGGTTCCGGAAGATTCGTTCATATACCTGCTGGTTGTATTATGTTCAATCGCTGCGATGCTTCTAGCCCTGATCATTATATTACTCGGAAGGTTCTATTTCTTACAAAGCAACATCTCAAAGTAAATTTTGGGGTTATAAATTTTTCGAAAATTTATCTACACCGATCAATGTTCTAATCTGCATAAAATTTGATAAATAAACAGCATCGGTGTTTGCAAAGGAGGTAAACAGCATTGCGACAAAATCTGGTCACATTGATTTGGTAAACAAAGGGAACTTAACAGGTTTTTTCTTTATTCAATTCGTCATGCAAAAGCACCTAATACTTTGTCCTGTTCTTTAGGATGAAAGGGCGGGTACAACAAAATCACGTTATTTTTTGATTCGTTTGTTTTTTCTACTGTCACAAAGGCAAATATTTTTAAATGACCGCGAATGTCTAGATTTTCGCATCAACTTCCATCGATTATCTTCATACCAGAGCTTTTGATGCAAGTTTCCGAAAAAGCACAACACCAAAAATTTTAATAACTCAATGTTTGCAACTTGCAAAGTTAATAAAGGTGTTATCTACGGAGACGCTGAGTCAACTGAAAGATCATGCAGTTTTGGTTATGATGCAGTGTGTTTTTATGAAAATAACCAATTTTAAACCAAGCAAAAAATATCTAAATGCTCAAACAATTTAATGTAAAACTCAGGCTCTGCTTGTTGTTATACTGGATACTAATTTCACATGAGCAGTAGAGGTGCATTTTTACTTTTTTGCTTGTAGTTTAACTTCAAATAAATTCACATTTTTTGCCTACCGTGACTGTAGCTTAAGAGTTGTTGTTTTCAAAACCAAGCGAAGAGAAGAAAGTTTTGAATGAGAGACTTGTGAAAAAACAATCATTTTCACATGAAATCTCCCAACGTTTCGGAGGAAAAACATGGGAAACGTAATGTTTTGGATTCCTTTTTTTTTATATGAGATCGTTATAAAGAAGTTACAAGAAGTTTCTGTGGTCATCTTTCTACCTGTCGGAGCTTTGTTTTCCTGACGGGGCTCTCGCTTGTAGTGAGTTTTACTACTACCTTTAACTTTAACGTGAAGTTTGAAAAAAGTTTATCTGCTATGTACTGAAGTCTTTAATTTTCAGCCTGAGTTACAGCCCAGAGGACGGAGTAGTTGTGGCTAAACCACACAGGTTGATTGGCGCAGCTAAGGACCTCAGCTTATACCCTGGCTGACGACAGCCGGAGCACAACGCGAAAGGTGATGTGTCTAAAATACACAGGTTGGTCGGCCCTGCTAAGGACACGATGCTATCACTCCTGGCTGAAATCCCTTTAAGTCCCGCGCGAACAAAATTTTGGCGCAATAATTTTCTCAGCTCTTTTAATCAT
>Ga0210059_1017771_pt1 | contig 10096 bp, 8 predicted proteins | sample Ectturendosymbi2_FD_188042 | JGI IMG/M metagenome (GOLD analysis project Ga0210059, IMG submission 188042) | Ecteinascidia turbinata endosymbiont from Florida, USA - Sample 2 (SPAdes) (version 2) | ecosystem: Host-associated > Tunicates > Ascidians > Unclassified | place: Key West, Florida...
ACAGAGTGCCCCCCCCCAATTGAGGGGATGGAGTGCGGTTGATACAGCTCTGACATTAATGCCGTGTTAACGTCAAACAATCAATGTTCTATAAAGTTGTTACAGTAGCCCAAGGGTCGGGAACCTATGGCTCGCGAGACAGATGTGGCTCTTTTGATGACCGCATCTGGCTCGCTTGATATTTTCTTAATACGATTGTTACGAATGAAACTTTCTGTAATTTTCCTACAAAGTTATCAGCAACACCATGCAGCATCAGAAGTCGCATTAACAGTAAGAAGGATGTTACTAAGGAGAATTCAGAAATTTACCATTGTTTCAAATTGTTGGTTTTGCTTAAAAATGCACACGTTGATAAGTTAGTAGCATTAAGTGTTAAAATATTATATGGCTCTCGCGGAAACACAATTAAAAACATGTAGGCTTCGTGGCTCCCTTAGGCAAAAAGATTCCCGACCCCTGTAGCCTATGTTTGATCCCACGCAACCGGCGCAGCAAACATGGCCCACAGCAACAAGTGTTGCGCGGCCCAATAAAAAGTGCTGAACGGCCCACAATTGGGCCAAGGCCCAACACTGGGAACAGTGCTATTCGTTAAATAACTGGATCTCTCATTGATGTAAAGTTTCGAGTTTTAGTTGGACAACTCTGATGCAAGATACACTGGATATTGCAGGCGCAGGCTACGAATACGATTTTATGTGATGGTATACCGGTTATTCTATTCTTCTACACTACAGTGAAAGGATACAACACAGGTCTACAACAATGGTGTGACTGACGGGGGTACAAGGGTACGAACCGCTCACCTGACAAGATAAATGCAAAAACTGAGCACCCATTTTGCTTATATTTCGGTATTCAGTACTCTTTTGGTTTTCAGTAAGTTGTTTTTTGGAAGTTTTTCGACTGTTCTTTTCGGGTGATTTCGGGTTTTAGTATATAGATATCCACATCCGGATGCACTTTCATTTCTAAACTTTTTTATGAATGTTAGCGAGGGACCCCTATGGTGGCCAGTGGGCCTCTTTCAGCTACGTTTCCCACCCTGGCTGAAACCTCTTGCTACACAACTGGTCTACAAGTGGAATAATCTTTTCTTAGGTTAAACTAAAAATGCTTACTATCAACGTGGATTCAGCAAATGTTACCTGCAGAACAGCCATCTTATCAAGGCAAATGCTGACAGCGAAGCTGTTCACAATCCATTTCGCAACGGTTGGCTTTAGGAAGATATGGGTCGTGTGAAGATCAATTTCTTTGACGTATCAGATAAATGTGAACATTGAAAGGGGAAATATGTAAAATCAGTTCTTGGTGAGTTCAGTTCTGGTGTCTCTGTATGCCGTAACAAAGGTACTCAGTCAGATTTGGGGTCACCGTTTTACCCGGTTCCCCCCCAGCAGGGGGTACTGGAGGCCTTTCCTCCGGCTCTGCATTTGAGTCTGTGCAAACAATCATGAATAGTTTTTGAACAAGTTGCCACATAATGCATACGACTGAAACAGTTGTTTTTCAATAGCTGCAATGATTTGAATCAATCATCACGTCCAACGATATTTTGCTTGCAGCAGTACGCACTATATTAGAGGTAATTGGCGGTGAACAATAAACTGTTGGATTGCAAGTCATTGTTAGAAACAACAACCTTTTTGTTAGAAACAAAAAGGTTGACCTTTTTGAAGTTCCGTAACCGTCCGTTGTTTCTTCTTTATTCACTGTGCCTGCGATAACAAGAATGCCAAATATTTTTGAAAATTACCTGTATTGCTGTGTATCACGTCTAGAACTAATCAGCATTCCTGCGAGGCCTCTTCAAAATATGTTCGACACTCCGCTTGAAAATACTTACATTACAGTACAACAGGATCAGGCTAAAAAGAGTGCTTTGGTAGTCAATTGATTGATCGCATGCAATGCGACGGAATTGTTTAACGACAATTGGCGGCGGGCTGGAGCCTGAATAATGCTTTTTGTCGGGGCGGTTGCGGTGAATGGTCTTGCACAAGGAGCGACTGATGATGTGCCCAAAATAACATGTAGTACCTTGTCCTTGCTCATTAGGAAATAAATGTACCTCACAAAATGTGGACCATGCGTCATCATCAAAAACTATAATTATCTTTACAAACTTTGGTGTTTCGTTGCACAAAAGAGTTGTCGGCATATAAAGGAACCCAAAAAAACTGGAACATAGCTGGAGCGTTGTCCATTTACATAGTTCGAATTGAACAAAATGACTTTTTGTAAACAGTCTAATAGGCATTTATGTGCTGTATCACTGTCGATTTTCAATTTTCAGGGCCGCAACCAATTGATATTCCGAGGGGGGCAAAAATATTGTAACTTGTTGTTGTACTATTTTCGAGGGGAGATGGCAAAATGACTTTAGTTAAACTAAATATATTTTTGAAAATTTCGGAGGAGGCGATTGCCCAGGTGCTCCCTGTTGCAGGCTTGTCGATTTTGAACAAATGTACTGCAGCGCGCACAGCACCATTGGAAATTACAACGGTTCGTCCTTTTTTGACCTCAAAGTTGTGCGAAACACGCATTAGCGTCATTACCAAGCTGAATGCTTTTCCGCACTGACTACAGCTCTTTATAGTGCTCGTTAGTTTTGAGCTTAGAAGTGTTATGTAATTATAACAAAAACTGACCCGTAGAATTCAGCAAATATATTCATACTGGTGCACCTAATCTTGCATATGTTCGCAGAATGTAAGCGCTCTGGCTCAAATGCTTATACTCATCAAGGCTCTAAATTTAAAAGATTACTATAAGTCAGTCACGTGTTAAGAAATTTACTGATATACATGTACGTTTGTCTAAACTGCTATTGAAACAAAAGTTAATGACGTTCCGTAGTTGTCGTCAGCCTATCTGTACATCTTAATCACATTATAATTGACAATGTTTTCTAAAAGATTTGTTATTTTTTGTTTTGACAATTTAACAAAGCTTCTTAGAGGTACGTTACTGAAACGATTGATTTCATTGCAGCGACCGTTGATACGAAATACACATTTTTCACCGTGAGCAGCCACTGCAGTATTCAGCTTTGTTTAACCCTTTGTACAAGTTCAGAAATTGAACTGGTTAATTTGCCTGAACTTCATTACACACATTTACCTTTGCTTCAAAAGTTGATTAGAGCTAAAAACGCTGTACCACCTGCTTGTATTGAATTTGTGAGCACAACTGAAACGATTTTTCCATCTCTGTTACAGAAAACCAAAATTGTGTGCCGGTGCAGCGCTCGTTTTGTAAAAGGATTCGATGCCGGTTACTTTTGATTCGATGCCGGTTTAAACATTTAAAAAGCGATCGCTGCGTGTGGTAAAAGACAAGTAGAACTTTCTATTAAAAGTTACATACTGGTTTCTGAAGTTTCCACCGGGACCGTAGTTACAGACTAACAAGGTGGCATCTATCCATGTCTTTCCCCTCACGACCACTGAAGAGCATTTGCTTGCTCCACATCCAATTTTAAAAGTGTCAGCCCACACAACCTGCCAAGAATCAGTAGACAAATTGAAAAAATAACAAATCTAAATATATACTCTGATAAGATTGTAGTTATGATTTTTGGCTGTGAAAAGATTCCTTTTGATAGATATTAATCTATTTTCAAATTTTCAGCAACTACTGTGCAGAATTCTCCAATACCGGGTGGTTTTGAAATATTACTTTGAATAATGTTCTGTTCTGTGCCATAACACAATTTTGAATGCTGTGCAATTTTAACAGCTTAAATCCTTAATTTACCTAAAATCGTGTGCTTATAACATTTTTGCAGGATGTGCCAATAGATTGGTGTGGAACAAGACAAGGTCTGACATGATTGCCAAGTCTTACGAAACAAGAAATGCAATCAAATGTGAACCTGAGTGTAATGGCCACACATTTTCCCAGGTAAGCACGACCGATTTTGGAAAGTATAAAAATGTTTTTCCTGGTCCCACGCGTGAACAGCTTGAGCAGCATATCTCGGATTAAAAATTAAGTTTCTCGAAATATAGATGTTTTCTCCAACGTAAAACCGGCTGTGACTTCTGGCCTGCAAAAACAGACAAAACACATTTCCTTCAAAAAGTACAGAATTCAAATTGTTTGACACAACATGAAACAGCAAGCAGACAAGCTTTTACTTTGACAAAAAACCTTTTAACTTCATATATTAGATGCTAGGAAGATAGCAGTCAGTCTGTTTTAAAACTCTATCGAAAGTTAAGCACTCAAGCAGCTTTTGTGTTGTTCGCAGAGCCGGTGGTTTTAAGGATATATACTGCAGAAAACTTTTGAAACAATCTCATCTGTATTTCAACATGACTGAATAAAATGAATGGACTTGCTATATTACAACTCTTGTAACTGCGGAAAAGTTTTCATTGCTGTTTATTGAGTGAAATGTTCCATATCAAATACTAAGCGGAAAAGTTTCCACCGAAAGGCGAACATCTACAGCAGTGGTTCCCAAACTGGGGTAGATTACCCCTCGGGGGTAATATGCAATTCTTCTTGGGGTAATGCGGAACCAAAACCACAATATTTGTTCTGTATTATGAGTAGGGCAACCAAAAGTCAATAAAGTCAATTTTTTTCTGCCTCTATTAAAGTTTCTGAAACGTCAACGAACCAAATTTCACACTCATGCCATGAGGGAATCCCAAGTTATTAGGTCAAAAAAAGTCAAAATTTATCATTAGGTCAAAATTTATCGATGAGTCAAACTTTTCTTGCAGCACAGTTATTTGTCTCTTTATCGATATTTTATTGAAACTACAACAACGGATATTGATATACTTTTGCAAATTTTGTTGCAATTCTGTAATAATAATGGGTTTGCTGCAATTTCTGACGTAATAATTTTGCTTTTCCCACTACTGGACGATTGAATATTATGTAGGATAGGCGTGGCAAGGCAACAAACATGGTCTTACAGTACTTCGTTTGGTAAATGCTCAATCCATTATACATATAGTGTTTCAACTCCATAATGCTTTTAGGTTAAACTCTACTGTAGTTATTAATGTACTTATCAATATATCATCCCTAAAGTTAAACACCCAATTTTTTTATCATTTCGGAGCATGGAGTGCATGAATATGTTTCTAGGTTAACCTAAAGACCTAAGGCTGAACTATTTTGCAGTTCAATTATAGGTCAAAATAAAGTCAAAATTTGTAAATTATAAAGTCAAAATTTTAAGTTTTTAGGCAAAAAAATTGGTTACCCAAATTATGAGAGATCACTGCGAAATACTGAGGGTAATTAAGACATAATCGCTACCTTGATTTGGGTAACGGCCCGAAAAAGTTTGGGAACCACTGATCTACAGGATATACTTTGCTAATTGATGAAATGTTTATTGTGGCGCTACTAACTTCTTCGGATTTAAGCAACTTCACATACGGAGTCCACCTATACCATTGGTGTTTTTTAGCGCATTCAGACATTGCAATAGTTTTTTAATTATAAACCGATGCATCTTCTAATTTCTCTATTGCAAACATCGTGCTATATTTTACCAGGCAAATCATTTTGCATATGAAAATTTATTTTAGAGACCAAGCGATTCAATAAGAATGCAAACAGGGCCGGCGCAAACCATTCCAGCGCCCTAGGCAAGATCCATTTTCAACGCTCCCTCAGCTTATGACGTCATCCTGCTCAATCAACCGTGGCACGATCTGTTTAAACGTAAACAAACACATTCTTTTTGCTCTTTGTACATTTTAAATTTGCCGGTGCGTCCTAGGAAAGGTCTATTCCAGCACCCCTCCACCCCAAAGACCCTTTCAAGGACGATTTTTACATCAATCTAATTTATTCGATGCATGTCGAGTATATTTGAACACCAAATGCATCAAAATATTATCTACACAGGTAACAGGCGTTATAGCATTCACATACACAAAAATTCTAGCATAGACCTCAAAGACTCTTTTACAGTCTAGTGTCGTAACAATCGACGAAGTTCTACATGCACAACAACGCTCTGACGTTCGCGAAGGTCACCAATAGTGGTTATGGTAAGTACCAGCTGGTGTCTCTTTATTACATAAATTAAAGTTGTGCATCCTATAATCCAAATCTGATTGGTTAACAAGGCTACTTACGCCAATAATGCTGACGTTTCGGCAGCGTTTCCTAATCTGACCACACTTGATGACTGGAACTAGTGGAACATGATTTAGTGAAAACCTCGACATAAACCTGCTCGGGAAAAAGCGGCGCAGCCAAGAAAAATTAAGAATCAAGAAATGAAACAACAGAAGTGGTAACCTTAAAATATTGCAGTGAGCTTGATAAAGTATGGCCTGAAAGGCATGCTTTGCTGATCCTGACACCCGGCCATTGATAGACCTGTGACCAGCCTAGGCAAGATCCATTCTAGTGCGCAGTGGGACAGTTCGGCGACGCCGAATTGGCGATCGGCCTTTGGCAGCCTCCTAGTTCGCCTGGTGGTAGCGCCGGCACTGAATGCAAAGATCTTCTGAAGTATAAAAACAAAACCAAGAAGTGAAACAACTGCTTGCATTTAGTGAACACTATTTCTCCATATTTTGTGATGACAAAAAATCTGCAATAAATGCCTAAGGCGAAAACAAATGGTAATTGTCACTGTTGCTAACTAGCAAGAAGGCAAGTTAATGGCATTTACTGCTGTTCGTTCTTCTCAAAGTACTAAAAATACCAATGTATTGAAGGCAGGGCACTAACACATACGAGCCTTCCAAGTAAAGCCAATGTTCTTGAAATAAACAAATTGTATGCAATGAAAACCCTCTAAGGCCCACGGAGGCCACTTAAGTGGCCACTACATTTTTGGCCATAACTCGCCATCCGATTGAGATAGAGAGCTGTTCAGACCCTCTACGGATTCGGTAAGTCTTCTGGTTTAGATTTTTAAAAATTGTTTAGTTTTGGGTTGGGTTTCTCTGTGGGTGACGTCAAAATGCGGGGCATGTTTTCGCCATTTTGGCCAAGTATACGTGACCCTTGGCGCCAACCCAATGAGCCATTTTTTGGCTCAAAACGTTTTGGGATCTAGGCTATAATCCGTGTCTGTAGAGTTTTGATGGGCTTTCTAACATATTTGAACCCACGATTATGGCTAGAAAAAAACAGTTTTGACAAAAATGAGAAAGTTCCTCGAAAAGAATGATTTGCCCTATCAGGCCAAATTTTAGTCAGTCATAACTCAGCAGCAGGTTGAGCTTGAGAGCTGTTCAAACTCTCTACAGATGGGGAAAGTCTCGTTGTTTACAAATTTAAATTTTGGGTTAAATTCTTTAGAAATACCTGGGGGATTTCCCTAATTAATATTCGGTTATTTTTGCATACGTTTTGAACCAGAAACGCTACAAAGTCAATCAAACCCTCTAAAGATTCGTATTATAGCCTTGAATCCAATAGAACCCAATAAAACGTTGAACTACGAAATCGGCTCGATTGGCCTGCTCCCACAGAATGTTGACGTCTTACAAATGCAAACAAAATGTCATAAACATTCTTTAGTTATGTAAACATCAACAAACAGCCGGATAACCAAAAGTAAATATTTTTGTTTTAATTCTAAACAGCAAGACTTTCTGAGTCTTTAGAGGGATTGAACAGCTCTTTAGCTCATTCTGCTGGCGCGTTATGACTAGTTATGGCCATGGGTACAATATACCCAGGATCAGCGTTTGTGGGAGTAGAATTTTTACCAATTTATGGTGTTTGAGCCACAGCCTTGGCTCCAGATATGCTAGCAAGCCAATCAAGGGCTCTAATAACTCGGATGATAACCTAGATTCAAAAAACATTTGAGCCAAAAAAATGCCCCTTTGGGTTGGCGTCTAGGGCCAGGTAACCTCAGTCATAAAATCGCGAAGACATGCCCCCATTATGACGTTATCCACAGAGAACCCAATACCCAAAACGAAAAAAAAAAAAATTCCAAATAAACTAGAAGGCTTGCCGAATCCGTAGAGGGTTTCAACAGCTCTCTAGCTCAATCGACTGGCGAGTTATAGAGTTGCAAGAAGTTGCAAACTCTGGTAAAAAAAGTGGCCGTTGTGGGCCTTACAGGGTTAAGCGACAAGAAAATGTTTCAAGTTGTTTTTGTTGCTGCACGTTTGGAACTGAAAATACCTAACTGATGTATGACAGAGTCAGACCGACTTTTCATTTTTGTTTTTCGTCTGACACAGAAACATCATTCTTACTTTGTTGTGGGCAAAAAGACACGCTTTTGAATAGTTTGTAGCGAGACCCTGCAGTTCATCATCCCACGACAATATTCTCATGTTGGCAGCCGGTGGTCTAGTGATACGTCTGACGGAGTTGTGGACATTCACAAATTGCCTCTTTATACTGTCTGTGGCGTAGAAACTTTTGATTACAAGACGTAACAAGTACACACAATACCGTGATTGATAAATCTAAAATAAACTTGGCTGATTTACAATAGGTGTATGGGGTTTACTAACGCCTACAACATTTTTAGTCGCGAAATATTTCAAACATTCTTTAATTTTTAAAATCCCGAAAAGTTCTACGTTATTATTCTACATCGACTCACTAGTTTGCTTTAAAATCGTTGTGAACCAGGGTTTTTTAAGGCGTTTTAGGGACCCGATTCGGGTCCCTACAATTTCAAATCGGGTCCCTAGAATCAGAGAAAATTGCGTCCCTAGAATCAGAGAAATCGGGTCCCTACAGATCCAAACCGGGTTCGTAACATTTTCCTTAAAAAAACCCTGTTGTGAACAAACATGACTAATTAAATTTATGATATATCAATGCCTCAGTCTTTGTAAAAAGGTGCAATACTCCTGCAGCCATGATGTAAACATGTTAGGCATCACATGGAACTTATAGTGTCAAGCACTTTTAGCCGTTATTGCAGCAGCATGCTTATTTGCAACTTGAAACTTTAAACCGAAGCATTTTTGGATCACACTCGATTCGTGTCAACGAGCGTCACAAGCGAGAGGAAGTGGCAAAAATGTCCAACTGCTCATGCAGCGCGAACACCAAAACAGTGCCAACAAATGTGGCACTACTTTGCAAAAAAATGAATGCTGCTTTGGCGCACAACTTTGTTGATGTGTTGCAGTGTAATAGCCGATAGAAACGCACAGGCGAAGGGGTAAGATTAGAAACATTCAGTCTGTGACCCGATTATTTAGCATTTTCAACTGATGGACATGGATTACAGGGTTAGAAAGCTTTCGTAGAAACTTTCAGAGCTAAGCCAGAAATAAGAGTTCCTACAACCAGGGGTGCATATCAGAATTTAGGGGTCCGAGGCAAATTCTCGGAAAGGGTAAAAGTCCATTACACATTGTAAAGGTTCTGGAAGTCTTTCGATTTTAAGTTGTTCTTTGTGTACACATCAAAAGTGTTGAGTGGCCCCATTACCACATTTTCACAGAACATTTGCTTTATTTTGAAAAGCAACAATTCAGGCTCTAGCTTTGCAGCCGGCTGTATGAGGAATCTCCTGCCTGGTTCTGCTCCCATCTCCTTGCAATGATTCAGCTTGTACTTATCATTCAGCATTATTTGTAAAGCCACAATAGTGACCCACACCAAGCGAATCGATCGCAATTTATTGCGTAAGGAAACTAGTTTCGTGTGTTACACATCTTCAGTCCTGCGCAAAAGTCGACATATGAAACAAAAGAAAAAAATACGCACTGTTTTGCGCAGGACTGAAGATGTGTAACACACGAAACTAGTTTCCAACACTGTTCAACAGTGTTGTAGCTGTGTTTAGTGGAGGAGTTACAATTGTGAAAAATTTTGTAATCTTCAATTTTTGTAATCTTGAGTTTTGATCTTAGCAACAGTGCGTATTTTTTTCTTTTGTTTCATATGTCGACTTTTGCGCAGGACTGAAGATGTGTAACACACGAAACTAGTTTCCTTACGCAATAAATTGCGATCGATTCGCTTGGTGTGGGTCACTGTTGCGGCTTTACAAATAATGCTGAATGATAAGTACAAGCTGAATCATTGCAAGGAGATGGGAGCAGAACCAGGCAGGAGATTCCTCATACAGCCGGCTGCAAAGCTAGAGCCTGAATTGTTGCTTTCGATA
>Ga0210059_1017773_pt1 | contig 10095 bp, 6 predicted proteins | sample Ectturendosymbi2_FD_188042 | JGI IMG/M metagenome (GOLD analysis project Ga0210059, IMG submission 188042) | Ecteinascidia turbinata endosymbiont from Florida, USA - Sample 2 (SPAdes) (version 2) | ecosystem: Host-associated > Tunicates > Ascidians > Unclassified | place: Key West, Florida...
CTTCTGCAATGCTTTCATCATCATTCATATGTATTCCATGAATTTCCAAGTTTTGTCTCCTGCCATACTGTTCCAAGTCATTGAAATTAGAGTCAAGAGAGGATATTTGTTCTTCTAGTGACCTATGCTGCGTATAACAATGCCTACCGAATTACGGTACGCATTACATACCCAGAAATGCAAGTGTTCGTCCGCACCAGGTTATCCATTGTGTCAGGACCTTTGATGCCCTGCTGAGAAACAATTTGTATCGTTTTTTATACGATGCGCATCTTCATCCGTTCGCTTCAAATGTCCGACAGTTACCGTTTTCGCGTCTCATCAGTATTGCTTCTGTGCGGTGAATAAATGAATGCGCAATGTATACAACCCAAACATACAAAAAGTAAGAAGTGCTGTTAAAGTGTTTTGTTCCTCTCAATGTTGGTCATGTGCATAACCGATTACGTAATGCGCTACTGTGTGGCGAACCATTTTTTGTGCTCGTGTCTATGATCGCGTCTGTATGGACCACGAGCCCGCAATCAACTATTAGTATTATGATGTCACAAAATGCTGCAAGTGAACAAAATAACTATTGCTTTTAATAATCAGGTAAAACCAAACAGGTAATACCAGTCGTATTGCTAGCATGCGCATCGGAAGGGGGCCAAGGCCCCCCTGGATTTTCAAAATTTGAGAAAAAAGGTTGTTTTTTCAATTTCGAGGGGTGAAAACCAAATTTCACCACTTTTGGCACCCCCTGGAAAAATTTTGGAAAATCCCCGAGTGCCCCCCCTGGAGCGGTAACTAATTGCCTAGTCAAATACTGCGTTTTCTGTCCTTGAAGTGCTTGATAAAATAATACCACAAAAGACCTTGTGTTTAGAGCGATAGATCAAGTCTTTTTCAGTAGGATACAAGTGTATCTTTACAGGTTGTTAATCAATTTTTCATTTTGCGTGTTTGTCTGACACAAGGTCTATATCACCTTATTGAAGAGAACACAGCGCTTCACTGGTTATATCAAGGCGCGCTTCCGTTTAGGTCGGCAAAACAAAAACGGAAAAATCTAAACTGATGCATTGCAGTGCTAAAATGATAAAGCAAATAGCCTACCGCTCTAAAATCTTCTCCAGCTGCATCTCAGCGGTTACTAATTGCCTAAAACTGAGCTGTGCAACCACAGTGCAGAAATACGTGTTGTTTGCGCAGTGTCGTTCACTTTGAAATCGAGCAGTGGGCATGTCGAAATTTCGCACAGAAGCTTGGATGCACACGCGCGTAAGTTCCGAAAGACTGTTGACAAAATGCCATAGAAGAAACAAGGTTAGCGATGATTTATTTAACATGCGACCTGGTTTGCTCACAAAGTTCAATAGAAAACACTGCGTTGGCAGATTTGGGCGCACTAACAAAAATATTTTCCTTTAGTTTTCTTCCTGGAAAACATACTTTTTCTGTTGGTCAATCAACAATTTAAAAAAAATTTTATGAACCAATTTTTTCTGTGATTTTTAAAATAGAAAAATTTTACACGGAGCAAACGGGCCGCCAAGCATTGCAAGGCTGCGGAACCGGAGCCAAAGCAATTTTGGATGTCTGTAGCCAGAGATAAAAACTTTCATGTGGAGCCAGAGTCTGAAATTTGGGTTCCATTTCCAGTCCAGGTCTGATACACACCTTACAGAGGTCTCCAAATTAATGCTTGGTGCGTTGGGAATGCATCTATTTTTCTTACATTGAAGTTTCTTGCATTTATGTATTAGTTACTTTACTTCTATCGCTTTAACGGGCCCCCAGATGAAGTCTGGACTCTTGGACGTTGATCCCTCACAAATGACTGACAAAAACACCCAACCATCTCTCGATAACATGCAATATAACCGGAAAATATTCACCTTTAATATTCAAAAATAAGCAACAACGCTTACAATAAATTTTGAAAACCTTTCCCCCGTACCAAACCTAACCTTTGTGGGGGGAGGAAAAAGTTTTGCATATTTCCAAAAAGTTGCCTCGATAATCGAAGGTAATTTGCCTCGAACTTGACGTAATTTAACTTTGCCGTTTCCTTTCCATCAACAGTACCTTTCCCAAGTTGGCAAAAACTTTGTCAAATCTTATATTCATTACTGGGGCAATCTGGAAACTGTTGCACAATTCCCGTTTGTTACGGCTGTATGTTTATCTGACTACGCCAGTGTTCTGACATAGCAAGTAGCCAAAAAACGTAATTTGCCGCAAAAAAATAGCAGCACGTAGCAACACGTTACCGTGTTTCCGTATATTTCGGGTAGCGGTAAGAGTAATGTTACCACACACGGTACCACGAGCCAGTGACCCAAATCCTTGTGAGAACTGCTCTTGTTCACAATCACCTCGGAGAGAAAACATACGCACTTCACCGCTTCACAGTTTGTTCGCAGAGAGAATTGTACACAGCGGTCGAAGATTATCTGCATCTTGACACGATACGAAAATTAGTCAACAGTGATTCTCTGCGCACACTTATGGTCCGCTGTCGTCTTCGCTCATATCCTCTTCCTCTGAAGTTTGATCAGGCTGGTCCGCTTCCAACAGACACTTATCGCAGCGACAGGTGAAAAGGTAGTTTTCGCTGCGAAGAAGTTCACACACGAAGTAGTTTTCAGTAAAATGGAACTAGCAATGTAAGCGGTGTCAATGAAAGGAAGGTAGTCACTCGTGACATGCGAAAATCATTGGAAACCAGCACTGACGGGCAATAAACACATTGACAATCTATGAAGATGAAATTTCTTGGGATGCGCCGTGCACCCACCAAGAAGTAAAAACACTAGGAATGCTGAACACTTATAACGCAACACGTGGCTCCCACTGCAATGAGACATGCGTGTAAGTCACGTTCGGTAAATCCTGAGTACACACTCTATCAAGTTGTTTTCCTGCTAGTTGCACAGTAAAAAACGAAAATGTAGTTCAATCGATGTCGTTACAACTGTTTCGTTTTAAAAAGGCAAATAATAGTTTCAGGTTTGGTTCTTCAAATGAAGAATTTACCACATTCACGAGAAGATCAAAGGAGCAAACGCAACAAAAAAAGTTCATTGAGGTTTCAGTAACAGCGACTTAACTCTCATTCGATGACCTGAGCGCTATCGAGCTTACTGTAGCTTTCTTCGGGATAATATCTGAAAGCAAAGAGATCAGCAGATCCCTGGGACATTTTAAGCAAATAAAGCAATCGCACGGAAGATCACGCCACACTTGTGGATTGTGGTCAGGGTTGTTGTAAAAAAAACGACCGAAAAAAACTACCTGTTCATTTTTAAAAAACCCACTTAAAAAAAACAATAAAACCCACTCTTTACTTTTCCTTTGAAAAATCTACTAAGAAGTAAGAAATAAAATAAGCAGGACACTTGTTTTTTTTTTATCAAATAAACGAACAACAACGAAATTTAAAGGACTTGAAAAAAGAGAAGAATAAATCGAACAGTTTGAGTACATTCTAATGGTTATCTTCTTCAGCGCTGCACAATCGGTATAAATATTTTAACCAATTTTTCTGCTTTCTCCACTGAATTTTTTCTGATTTTGAAACATACCAAACCATATATTGACAAAAAAAATACACTCTATAGATGCTGAACTAGCAGGGCATGCACATAAACTTGACGTGAAATTGCAGAGTTTGTGTGGGAATGGTTTTTCTCTGTTTGCTGTGCGCATACTTGCCAAGCCTTACCACTTAGGAGTGAACTGACCAACAACACATTGCGAAAACAAAGACGGGGTACATTTATTTACCCTCAATTTTGAATGCCATAATAGGTATAATAAGTTATTATTGTGTAATTCTGAAAATGGTGATATTGCATAATGGAATAAAAACAATTCAGAATATTTTTTTTCTGTTTTATTTGAAAAGGACAAAATCTTTCTTTTCAAAAAAAACTAAAAAACGGGTTTTTCTCAACCCTAGTTGTGGTCGAAGGTGGTGAGTCATCTCGCGTGAGCACGACAGCTCCCATATAGTACGAAGTCACACGGAATGTGACGTACAGTGACAACAACCAGCGCCATGCGCGAGTTCAACATTTTTGTTTGCCGTTGCAAAATAATAATTTCTATTTAACGGCATATGTAATTTTTTACAAACTGGACAATAACGCGCAACTCCACACTCGCATTTATCCGAATGTTTTATACCGGTGCGGATAAATTGTTTGTTTCACCACTTTGTGTTCGAAAAAAACGAAGTTATAACAAACTTGAGCCATAAAATCCGATGATCAAAGAACATCTTTCCTCTTTTCCAACCCCACTGACCTGCTTCTTTTCCTAACAGAGCACCATTTCTTTCTACCGAAAATGCTGCGGGAAATATGGACGTTCCTTACTCTTCCATGAGCGTATATGAAATATGTAGATGCAACTCTCCCATGTAAAGCGGAAACTCATGGCGAATGGTTCTTTTTTGCAATGGCCGGGGTCACGTTTGCAAAGCAAGGCTAGACCCGGTCTTGAAGGTGCCACGGATCAAATTAACGCAATCAAAGTCAAGGTTGAAAGAAGTCAAAACCACTGCTAGAAACGCTGATTAATCTTGGTGCACGCGGTGCTTAACAATTTAATGCAGCTAAGACCTCGCTTCATCAAAATCAAGCATTGGTTAAGTAAATGCAAGCAAGGGTAGAAGTCTGCAAAAAGGTTGATGAGCCTGATCTACACTCAAGCATTTGCTGTTTGTAACCTAGCACCACTCTTCGAGACGGATCGCAGCGTTTTGATTTGCATCGGAAAAATTTCTGTGGATATGTAACAGGGTTGACTGATTTAAACCATAAATCAACCAACAAAAATCAAGCAAAAATGTCAAAAACATCAAGCAAAAATGTGCAGTTCTGAAGCTTTGTGTGATTTCTGTGACACATTCAATTAGCATTCTGATAGGCTTTCACTGATGGTAGTATAGATGGCACTGAGTTCTTATGATGACACAAGGTAAGAGCAAGGTTGTGCTGTATATTTTACCGCCAACGGCAAAAGCTGTGCTGCGAATATTTTTGCCATTCAAACCAAAGTTTTGTCCACATATAACACTGAGTACGTGACACCAGCAGTACGGTGAGCCTGGTCGAGTGGGAAGTGCTTATTCGTGCTGTGCGAGTGGTTGTCGGTTCGGCTCTCAGCATTGTTGCTTTTGCTTTGCTCACTGAGACGACACTTTTGATGGTAGCGCTTTTATCTTGCAGACTCAGAATGTTAGAATGTCGCAAATTTGAAAGTGTAGACTGTCATAAAGTGAAAGTTACATTTAAATTTCGTCAAACATGTAGGTTGTTGACTGTAGACATAGTAGTTACAGAACATAATTTTGATTCATAACAACAAATATATAATCAATTGTTGCACAACTGATCTCACGATATTTGCGTGATGATTTCATTGTAAAATCATGACAGTTTTATGGTAACATATGTCCTGTACGAGCGTATATGAAAAAAACTAAGTAATGCATTTTTTAACATTTACTGCTTCTACAATGCATTTCTTATGAAGCACGACGCAGACTTCACCTTACAACGCGAAAGAACTCGTTTGTAAAAATAATAATTATGGGGTTTTAGTAGAACTTTGGTCGCCCGTATCTGGAAACAAAGAATATCCAAACTTGCTAAACAAGCATAGAATGCCTTGGTAACGATAGTTTTTATCCGGTTAACCGCCAGAATTTTATGTGGATATCACATAGAAAAAACTCTTAATTAATCGGTTAACCGTTATCCAGATAATCCAACCCTAGTTTTTACCGTTTTAGGCATGTAAGTTTTCGGATTTTTGTAGAAACTGAAAAAGCCTGCATTTTACAGAAGCTGAACTAGCGCAAGCTACATTAGAATAATTCATTTTAGCAACATACTTCGCTCAAAAAAGCTGACAAGCTTGTATTTATGCACAAGCTTCTTAAAATACCATGAGTGTCACAGATTTACTCAATTGATGGTTTAAGTATTGTCATAGCAATAAATATTCCGTTTTGCATACGGGTACTGGTGTTATGAACTGATTTGTGTTAAGGGATATTGCAAAAGGGCAAAGAAAGTTTAAATGAAAGTTCAGCTGTTTCTAACTGCTGTACTTGAAGTTAACAAAGCACAAAAAAGTTATATTAAAATAAATTCTTTAAAATTACAACTTAACAGGTTTAGGTGGCTACCCTCTTCACATTAATCAAAAAATTGTAAAAATTAAATAAATCTTATTCAAATCACAAAAATCCGATTTAAATCCAAAAAATACGATTTTTTTGATTAAAAAAATTATGATTTTGATCAACCCTGATATGCAAAAATGAAGTCCAGGCACCGGTGGAGATAAACAACTCAAGGTATTTCCAGATTAGCTCGTTTGATTCGTAAAATTTCCAAAGATACGGGCAAACGTTGAGCCTGTGCACAGCAATCAACGAAAAATCAATATATGCAGTCCGAGGACCTAATTTCCAAAGATACGGGCAAACGTTGAGCCTGTGCACAGCAATCAACGAAAAATCAATATATGCAGTCCGAGGACCTCATGGTTTACCGCCATTATGTAACCCTAATTAGAATTTTTAAATCATCTGGGAATTGCCTGTGCTTGATTCGTACTGACATGGTTTGTTAACTTCTCTTCTCATATTCCACCCATCTCAACAGACGCAGGCAATTGCAAGGTCTTTTGCTAGTCGCTGAATGTAACCAAGGGCATAACAGGATGCCCTCACATAAGCACGACAATAGGGTTGAACTAAGCGGACAATGCGACGTCGCGTATAAATCACCTGGTTCAAATTCCGCTGTAACCCTTAACCATTGGTTTGAACCTGAACACAACAATTTATTAACATTTTTGCCCTGAGCAATAATAAACGACCTAATTTTAAAGTTTATGCACGACTAGGAACGTGCATAATGATAGCATGCAGTAATTGCGTGGTTGTTCACCAAAGACGTCTGAATTTAAAGAAAGTGGTTTCATTCTAGCGTGTGTTCAACGAACTCCAAACAATCAAAAACAGAAGTACCAAGGAAGTACGCGGTTTCGCAATACATGCACAGTGACTTCAGTTCCGTGTTTAAAAAGACAGTACCCTATGCGAGTGGTCAAGGCTGAATTTGTAAAGTAAATCTATAAACCGCAAACACTAAAATAATCCTACCCGTACCGTAAGATTTTTTGTCTAGAATGCCTGCTTCGAGACAGATCGCATTCACTTAAATAGGATATAGTGATTTCCTCTCCGCACGCAATGTCTTTAATGGCTCTGAGAGTCAACCTGAAAAACAAATCGTGCCAAACGTTTCGTTTCAGTTTTTCCTCATTTGCAAATTTAACGTGCACTTTACATACAAAATCCTGAACGAAACCTAACAAAACAATCGTAAAAACACATGTCAAATGCAGAAGTGGTTGAACAGGAAGTGATATAGCACGAGTCACGGCCTAAAAGGTCCTAAAAGATCCTAAAAGGAATTTAAAAAACCCACGGTCAATGGTTCAAGATGTTGCACACGTTTTAAGTTACCACCAACTGCAGGCCTATCACAAGCAATAAATTCTGTTCGCTTATACGTATTGCACAACCGCATTTCAGTCAGAGAACGCACACAGGAATATGCCCACTCTTTAATACCCGTTCATTTACGACCCAATAATTGCTAAGGCTCTCAATAAGTTTTATCAAAAACTGCGACTCAACTAATTTGAAATCACAACCACTTACATCAGAACTGAAGTTCTATACACACAAAAACTGAACAGACAACTACACATATTTCTTACTCACCTATGGCTGTTGTGAAGGAAGCAGACTTCGGCGTTGGGTAAACAGCTGTGGTTGCACTTGCTCTGCGTGCAATATAGTCCAGCACCTTCGCAATTTAGAAACGAACCAACAACTGTAGAAAAAAACTTACGTTTCAGTATTACGAGCAAACCTTCACTGGCAAGTGCGTCATAAGCAGACACATTCGCAAGCAGACATTTAGAAATATATGCCTACGTAAAAATTGCAAGAAACCTTTGATACTAATTTCTGAGTGTCAGACAATGCTGTGAATTAGTATAACGGCACCTGCAGTCACGAATCTTTCTGAGCGTACCAGCGCCAACCAGTCGTGCAAACCAGAAGACCAGTTGTAAGTTTTTAATTTTTTCCAGAAACAATTCTTACTCCAACTTGCGTGATTGTGCTGCCGAGGTTACACATACAGAATGTAGAAGGAACACTGATCTGAAGATGAATCTTTCGAAAATTTCTGTATCAAACAAGTTGAGGAGACCGCTAACTATACTGGTCACCTCAACCAGGCGCTAGTAACCATCTGTGGATTACTTGTTGTCACAATCCAGGCGCCAAGATTGCCCAATAAGCTTGACAAGGTTTATGAAATGGAATCCAAGCTTATGCACCCTAGAGCTGAACAATAAAACCTTACCACAGACGGGGACAAAATATTGATGCAGTATATTGCTCAACGAAACGCATCGTACAGACTGCAAAGGTAAGCATTAACCATTTTTGCAATCCAGCATTTGACTTTCAAGTGTCAAACCTCATCCTTTGCTAAATATTCAATTTCATGAGGTTGACGAACATTTTTTCGGACCACAGAACAAGAGTTTTCGCACTGTGCTCTAATCAGTTCTAGAATGACGCAAAGCAACGCATTACCTTCAGTAACGTTTCAAATGAAATTTAATCTGCTTACCATTCTCCAGCTCTTCATACAGCTTATCGATAAATTCATCCAGCTGCTGCCGGTCTTCACTTGGAAGATGAAGTCTGTCGCAATTTTCAACCCAAACACTCAAGGCGCTCGTGCCTATTCCTTGCTGATTGGTTCCCAGCAAAGCAAACAGAGATTGGAAACCTTCCACAGTGAACCAGTGCGCCACGTCCTCGCAGAAGATGAGCGAACTCACTTGCTCACGCAAAACAAGAAGTTGATCTGCAAACAGCACGACACGTGCAACTTCGCCGTCGCCTCGTTTCAAATTAACATTCTTACCGTAGACACGTTGTCTTTCAGTTTAATTGTGGATGGAAACACACGTCGCTTAAAACCGATCGTGTAAACACACACACAGAGTGTGAGATAACAGGTTGGGACTTCAATAGATGCGAAACGCATCACAAAAAGACAACGTAATCATGATAACTTAAGACACACGAATGCAAGTATTATGTACCTGACAGGAGGCGTAAGCACCAACCTCAATCATAAAAAATCTAGCAAAAATGATACAGATATAGGCATATTCAAAAAATATGAACATAGTGCATGGCGATCATTCGAGTGCAGCCCCATCGTCAAACACAACCTTGGAAGTATATCTAAACGCGAATGGCGCTCCGCTATATAGCATTCCAACAACGGCAGGTTGCTACAATCAAGTTTCCACCACTTGAAGTCAAAACAGAACGTTTTAATGCCCTGAATTCTCCGCGAAAAAACATGAAGTTTCAGCGGGTTCTATGACCAGACACTTTAATTCTGACACCTTAGTATCATTTCTTTTTTTTATTTGAAGCAGCGATTTGCCATTTATCATTGACTCGTTATACTTTTTAATACATATGCACCAGAAGCAATATTTCAGCTGTACTTCGTTCATCCTGGCTCTCCTGAGATCCAACATTAATTTTCTCCTAGGACAGAGCCTCAAGTCTTTTTCGAACGTACTATAGCCTACAGCACCTTATTCTATTTTAATAAGGTGCTGTAGGCTAGGTGCTGTTACTGATTTCTGATTTCCTGCTGTTGCTGCTAGAACAAAGGAGTGGACTGAATACAACAGCCAAGAAGTGATATGGCACATCAAAACAAGCAAGAAACAAAGGTCATGGAGCTACATGCATTCATTGTGAGGAAATGTCTGGGAACATGGATGTCCTGATTGCTAACATGGAGAATCTCAAACACTTACCACATCAACTTAATAACATGCAAAAACAACTTGCATGTATGACTGAAGAGATGCAAGGAATCAAACTTGCAATGCACAACCTTGAAACTGAAAATAAAAAACTCAAACAACAAAATGTTCACCTTGAAAACCAAGTACTCAATTTAGGAAATCAAA
>Ga0210059_1017774_pt1 | contig 10095 bp, 4 predicted proteins | sample Ectturendosymbi2_FD_188042 | JGI IMG/M metagenome (GOLD analysis project Ga0210059, IMG submission 188042) | Ecteinascidia turbinata endosymbiont from Florida, USA - Sample 2 (SPAdes) (version 2) | ecosystem: Host-associated > Tunicates > Ascidians > Unclassified | place: Key West, Florida...
AACTGCATACCCTTCTCATTTCAGAGATCCCTGCAAGATCTAGTGACAATATTTTTACACGATGATAATTGCCGGAAGAGCCCCAGTACTTTGCTAGCTGAAACGACAGCCAACCCTCCTATTCGTGCATGAATACACAATGCTTCACAGGACTATATTGTGTGAATCAAATCACTTTCGCATAAGTACATTTAGGAGGAAGCAAGCCTAAGCTTGGTTGAGAAGAAGCTTGAGTGATAAATACCACCGCTACGGAACCAACAAGCAATGTGGCACATAACGGTCGGACGTAGTCACTGGCGTCAGCGCAGGCACATCGAGGACTCGAGATAAACAGTTCACGCGACAACAAAATAGCCTACTTATTCTCATTGTAGGTTACGTTTGTTACAGCACAGTTACCGGTGGCAGTAGCCAGCATGGTGCAGTAGTGCTGTTTGACTTGTATGTTGCGCAAGTGAGCGTATGGTCACTTGGATGCGGTTTAGATCAGTGCTCTTCAAATGGGAAACTTCAACCTTACAGTTTTTAATTGTCGTTTGCAATCAGTCTTGCCAGATGTGCTATTTTCCGGCAAATTTGGCTATTTTTTTTATTTGGTTGGCGGTTAAAAGTTGCGTTTGGTGGGTGGCGGATTTTTTGGCTATTTTCGCAATATTTCGGCGGGAGATTTGGCAGGTTTTTGTACAAGATTCAGACCAGTGTTTAGTTCATAAAAAGTTGTAAAAATCCACTTAATGTAGTATACTGTGCTCAAATTCATTTATCCGGTTGTGTAGGTTGTTTGCACCAGACCAGTGCCGGTTCTTTCAGTCCAATGGAAAACCTGTGTTTAGTTAGGTTTCAATGATCAGCTCGATGCTCGTCACGTGATAGGTCGATGTAGTAGAGGTGTGCTGGACTGCATTGAATCTACCTACTCAAAGAATGGATGCGGGAAGTCCTAAGTTGTATAAATACGAATAAGATCTTCCAGAGAACATGGTTAAAAGTGATCCTATTAGATTTAACAACTTTATTTTTGATGTTTTATAAGAAGCTAAATGGAAGAATAGGACACTTGTGTCCAGTTTCGGATAAAAAATAAAAACAAGGATACTGTAGATCAGGGAAGTCCAAACTACGGCCCACGGGCCAAATCCGACCCGCAAAGGTATTTCATCCGGCCGCACAGACATTTTTTCAATAGTGAAAACACAATATAGCCTATTTACGAAACATTTGTTGATTTGGTAGAATGTAACTTATTTCGAAAGAATCACAGTAGGCTACATAAGATGTCTGGCCCTCGAACTGCTGTGCAGTAGCTTATGTGGTCCTCTGGCAAAAAAGTCTGGAGACCCTGTTGTAGATTAATGAGTTGTGAACCACTATCTGTACAGATTGTTTTGTGAAATGCTCAATTCTGGACAAGGTTCTACAAGTTATTCGAAGTGAGTCATCACCTTGTTAATGCGAGGTCTCTAGCTTAGTTTGTTCTAAAACACTCAGATGTTCTTAGTTGCTTCTTGTGCTGATGGTATTACTGATAAAAAAGTTGGTAACGCTTCAAAGAATATGAACGGTTGGATTCGAAAAGAGCAAAATAAGGCTGAGAAAGCCTGGTGCAAGTTTCGTCACTGCGAAATCAGAGCACATCGATCAGATTGATACCGCCATTACGGTTCTAGTAAACACCAGCGTAATGTCGTATCCCGTTGTAACATGCGGCACCAACTTTGCTCTTTAAGAAAGGTCTGACAGCAGTAATCAGTTGTTTCGTTTTGCATTTGTAAATACAGTAGTCTTGTAAATGGCGGAGGCTGTGGATGCATTCTTATAAATCTTTACGTAAGGTGCGATAATATGTACACCATTTGCAGCCACTGCCTTTACAAATTGGTTTTGCAAACATCTGTTACAGGCAAGTTTTGCCTGAAACAAGTAACTGCTGTACAGCAGGCTAGACCTGAAACAAGCAACTGCTATACAGAGGCTAAGCCTAAAAATGAACATTTTTTGGACAAAAATTAGACATGAAAACGTGCAGTAATCTCGAATACAGTCGAACAAGATTCAAAGCAACTTCAACCAATCAGAACGTTTCACCTGATCACCCGAGCCTGAAGTTAGTCACGAAAATCGTGACATAAGACGCAATGAGCCACGATAAAGACAGCTAATGAGACAATTAGAGGTGGTTCCGTCTCAACCAATGATAATGCAATGACCTAATGAGATTTAATTAGCAACCAATCAGGACACTCAAACGAATGGGGAGTGTCTGAAAATTCGGGTATAAAAGGTCTCGTTTTCGCACCTAAAATTTGAGTTGAAACTAACTGCGGTTGCGACTTGTTTCACTCCTTCGGTTTCTCAAACTCTTAAACTTTGGATTCAGGAGTAAAACATTATGCCTCACGACGTATCGTCACCGAGGTCAAGTCGAACGTGGTACATGTGTACGTCCCTTACCACCTCGATCAAGAGTTTTACAAACTGGTTAAGTCCTAGCAGGACCCCGCCAGGCTATGAAATGGCTTGTCCGGGGAAATCTCTGCCAAAATGGATAGTAAGATTTGGCTTGTCCGGGCTAATCTCTGCCAGTTTATTGGGCGATTCACATTACGATAAAAGCGACATCTGATCAACCTCTAACAGAAAGTAATGTGATTTATGAGTCCTACACATTGTGAAATACCAAAGCGAACAGCTGTAAGTAAAAATGCTATCCACTTTGACTAATGACAAACTTCCGTTGAAAAGTTTCTTGCAACACTCTGAATGATCAAAGCTTAGTACCGGGAGTCGAAGCCTGATAGTTAACAGAATACTTGGCAAAATAGTGAGTGTTATCGCACAAGCAAAAATTGAATTAGATTTAAGTTATTTTATCATAAGGAAGTTGCATGAGAGTTCTTGTTCGAGAAAAAGTACAATATTGAAACACTATAATTGGTGAGTGTTATTGTCTGCTTATTATCGCATTGTTCTTTTTAAGAAACAATAAAAGTCATTGAATAAAGTAAAATCCAAGAGTGATGTTATTAAAATGAGTAGAAAAGTATCAGAGACAAATCGGTCTTTTAAGCAGACTAGTTTCTGTGACAAAGGGCCGTGATACAGTAGCAAAGCGACCCACATTAAGAATATCTACCGTATCTAAAGAAGTTCTTATCCTCCCACCGTAGAGCAAAGAATCTTCACGCATCGCATGGTTCCTATATGCACCAGAGAGTAATTTTTTACAGTGAAAAGAACTGACAAACTGCATTTTTTAGTGACTTTTAATGTTTTTCGTTAGTTTTCAGAGTTGGCTATTTTTGGCTGGAAGATTTTGACAGTTTTGGCTGCTTTTGGCTAATTTTTGGTGAAGTTTGGCTATGAAGTTTTTTAAAATCTGGCAACAACACTAAGAGGTCACTCACCAAGACCACTTCATTGCAGTGGTGTACAGACAGATATAGAAATTTTGCAATACCAATCCAATCCAAAACTTTTTCATGAACTCCATATCCAAACCATATTCGATAAGTAAAAATTATGGACCCCGATATCCAATCCGAATCTGAAACCCCTCACTCAGTTGCACATTAGCCTACAAATTCAGTAGCGTTTATTTTGCCTCATGAGGTGAAATCTGTGGTTATTTTGCCTTTTGTCAGACACGACTGGTTGAAGTGGTCATGTGAAAAGGACGATAGTCTACATAAAAAGACAACTGTTAGGGTTTAGAATTAATGGTTACAACTAGCCTAAATTTGTGTAGGTATAGGCTACCTGCTGGAATCCATGCAATGACAACAGCTATTGTACTTTATTCTATCAGTGACAAAGTGAGCACCATAATTTCATGTCCAATGAAACCACATTCACCTATATCGCTTTTTTACTTGTGTTGAGATTGCAAGGCAAACTTGTTTGCCTTGCAATCTCAACATGAAATATTTTCAGACTTCAGAATACAGCTCAGAAGTGACTTCAATGACTGAGAAAACGAGTCAAGAAGAAGACCCTAAGGTTTCGTGTCACTAATTGTGGACAGTTGTGATGCGGACGAATACTGAAGAAACTAATGTCTTGCAGAAAACAGGACTTTCATTAGAATGAGGACTTTCATAAGAGTTGGAACCAAAGGATGAATAAGACATTCAATTCAACATTAGTGTATATTATGAACAGTTTATATATGAATGTAGTGGACATAGATTTTGTAAGTGATTTGTGAACCACAGTGAGGAAGAGAGCGACCTACAAAATTATAGAAATAATTGGCATCAATATTTAATAACAATTTGTAAGCAACATTCCCGATTTAAACAGATAAAAACGATTTGCATTGTTAAACGATTTCGGAGTTCATCGAAACGCTGAACGTGACCACTGGTGTCACTCGTGAGTTAAAAAGAATTAACGAAAGTCAGAATGGTACCTAGAGGGTTTTCCCCCATGGGAGAGAATTACGTCTCGAAAAACCGCGAGTGAGAGAAGATGACGTCACGAAGTGAGCACACATTGTGTCGACCTCAGAACCAGAAAAACTTCACTTCTGGTTCAGTCTTCCTCTGGCCACTGCCGGAGTAGCAGCAAGATTCCCACTGGAGTCTTGACCAAGGGAATTATAGCCCACTGGCTTGTTTTATCCCTGATGGTCTGCTGCGGGTTACCCTCTCCTTCATGAAAGAACCTTGAACTCGTGTTAGAACCCTTGTTTATGTTTATGTTAATGTTATTTTAATGCACATCCGAATTATGGCACGCTGCTTAAAACTATATTATTAAAACATTGAGTGAATACAATTTTCTCATTGTGATTTACTGAGCGTAAAGTCGAATGACAAAGGGCGGGTCTGATTTTCTTCATTGTAATTTCGGGCGCGCCTCGGACATGTTCCTGTTATAAAGTAACCAGTGCTCTCGAGGAACTGTTCAAAAATGCAGGTCGCAAGCCTGTTACACTTGAAACACTTTCCAAATGAACTTCTGGCACTGCTAGGCTCAGAATGAGCATGGAAGTGGCTATGGAACCACTCATGGATCTCCTTATTTCAAAACTTACTTAACTGCACTGCCTCACATTACGCGGTTGGAATAACTCGGTCAGTTTGTCACTCGAGCGGCATTGTTGTGGTAGCTTAGCAGATGCGTTTCAGGTCTGCTGTGGTAATGCTTTTTGGTTCGCCTCTCACCTTGGCAACTTACGTTTTCGTAGTAGTGAATGGTTGCACGTTTCAATTCATGGGACCAGTTTTTCTTTACTTTTTAAAAAACTTTCCCAAATTTCGGTTTAGGGGTTACCGTTAGGGGTTAGCATTAGGGTTAGGTTAGCGTTAAGGCTACGGTTAGGGTTAAGGCTAGGTTTTAGGTTTACCTTTTACGTTTAATATGTCTTTACCACGCCTACTGCATTCTCATCGTGCGTTGCTGTCCACGTTACAGGAGACAGTCGAATAAGGTTTCAAATTTAAGATCCAGGGGTGGTTCTGTAGCAACTGCCTAGGAAAATCCAACACTTCACAAATTTCCATTCCCACTTCAGGTGTATTTGTACCTATTACAACAACATGGTCAAGACGTTATTACGCTTTCACCATGCTTAATGACTAAGTTTTTAGGTGAAGGCCACTTCTACTTAAAGTAGTGAGGTGTGCTGTTGAGAAAGAAACTCGTGTACTTCGTTCATTGCTCAAAAAACTCTGTTAATGACTTACATTTTACAATGATCTACTATAACCATATTAAGCACCAACATTTTACTATGATCTACTTCTAATAAATATGTTTAAAAAATGAGACATGTTTTATCAGGAAAACGACGGGATTCCTTATATTAAAACAACAGAATCATGCTCATCTTTACACAGTTCCAAAATACAAGCTGCCTGAAAATTGAGATGTCCTCACCAGTGGTGTACGGACACGGAAATTTTGCAATCCTGATCCAATCCGTAACTTTTTCATAAAATCCATATCCAATCCATATCCGAAAGTTAAAAATTATGGAATCCGATATCCAATCCAAATCCGAAACCGCTCACTCAGTTGCACGATAGCCTACATATTTGGTAGCGTCTGTTTTGCCACAAAGCTAAAGCTGGGCTCTGGCTATTGCGCCATAAGTCAGATACTATTGGTTGAAGTGGTTATGTGATAAGGACGATACATTAAACGACAATTGGTAGGGTTTAGGATTAAGGTTAGGATAATTTAGTGTTGAGGTTCAGCCTACAGTTCACACAGACAAAAAGCCACTAACAGCTTGCCAGCACTAAAACCATGACAGCACTTACCCATTGGATTTAAGCCATTACAGACGTCGTGGTTAACTAAGCAGGTCATGCGTTCCGAACTTGTCATGTAACCATTTCAATCAACCGTGTTGGGCTAAAGCAAAATAGATCCAGCAGTGCTTTTTCCTCATGAGGCAATATGTTCACTGCCAACCTGTTTTGTTTTGAATTCAATAAATGCCCTGGCTACAACGGCCCGCCACAATGAACTTATGATTGATCTTGACGAGAAGTGCACAATTTTTTTCTAAACGTAATAGGATTATGTTATAGTTGTACGCAATTCTCATATGCTCCAATGTATATGTTTAAATCAAATGATAACCTCCTAAATTTGTGTTGACCAACCAGCTGGACTCCACGCAATGCCAACCGCTATTGCACATTATTTTAACTGTTTATGTCCAATGAAACCATGTTCACCTAAAACCCTTTTTTGAAACTCTTTCCAAACTGAACTTCCAGCACTTCTAGGCTTACAATAAACAACCCAGTAACTCTTTTTAATCCACCCTTCACAAGTTTTCATTGCCAGTTAGGTGTATTTGAACCTATAACAACATGGTCAAAATGTCAATAGACATTCACCACGCTTATTACCAGGGGTGTAGTGGGGTGGGAACGCGTGGGAACGGCGTTCCACACCTCTTTTTGGTGTGAAAACACGTTCACACACCTTTATGCACTAGAAACGTTACTTGAAGATTTAGATTTTTATTTCAATTTCTAAACGTAGCGCCTGGAGCAGCATAAATGAATAAATGACAAGTTATCTCGTGTATAGCACCATAGCAGTAGCATGATTATGCAATTACTGTGTGTGACATCAACAATGGTATTTGAGTACTCGACGATTCATCTTATTGTTTGCATTTATGGTTACGTCACAGTGCGCATGGTTCCTCAAGCGGCTGGCTTTTGCAGAAGAGGGAGAATTGACCTCCTCTTGGCACAAAAATATGAAATGCTACAGAGCAACAGTCGTCTGCTTGGATGCGAAAGGGTTATGGAAACCCGCGCAGAGTTTCATTTTAGCTGGGTTTACACTTTTTCTGCCACGCTCAGCTCCTTGCGGAACTGAGCAAACAACGATAGATACCGGTTGCAACCCAGCACTCCCGTGCAACTGTGTTGATCATCCAGCAGACTGCAACCTCTTCAAAACTACAACCTTATTAAATTCGCACTAATTCGGCCATCAACTTTAAACCACGATAGAAATTTATGAAATTTTCGAGGGGCGCCCGACGAGACAATCTGTTTTGCAGGTTTTTTTCGGTGTCCCAGCGCCTTAATTTTATTTTTGCATGAAAATGTTTAATGTCTGTGCCAATAAACTCTCTCTCTCTCTCTCTCTCTCTCTCTCTCTCTCTCTCTTACTCTGCTGCAGGGCAGGTTTTAGCTAATGCGAGGCCCTAGGCTAATCACCATGTGAGGTCCTTCTCCTACTGTTACGAGGAAAAAATGGAACAGGGTTAATCATTTTCTAGAGCCGAATATAATGATACTGACGCTCTAAAAGTACAATCAATAAAAAATTATAAATCATTACCAGAGTGCCGCACGATCACTGCGCTTGTTGCTGCCTCCGACACAAAAACGATCAGTGACACGGAATTGTTGAAATCGTGCTTGGATGGCGGGAACAGGGTTATTAATTTTTGCAGGAAAATCAACCGAAAACGTGTTGGTTAAATGTTTGACAAAACACATGCCCTATGTACTGTATTTTATAAGTTTCACATCTCTTTTGTCTTATCTGTGCTTAAAAAACGAAACACATTCCACATATGTTTGGCGGCGTAAAGTCGCTAAAAGCACGACGTGAGGACCACGTTGCGATTAAATGGCGATTCTAGAAATTCAAAAATGGGGTGGCACTTTGGGGTCAAAGAAGAAGTAGGGGCCAACGTAAATGTCTATCTTGCGTGGGAATTTTTGATGTTAACCAAAAGAACTTGAACGTGAATTCGAGACACAACTTGGGGGCGAGCCAATGGTCCACCCAGACCTCCCTTAGAATCGCCACTGTTGCGACTCGCGTACCGCGACTGTAAAAATCTCACACACACGAGGAAAATACGTCAAGTACAACGGGCCCAAATGGTTGCAACTGCTAGGTTCACGATTCACGTGTTAGTTACTTTTTCAGACTGCTAATATAATCGAACGCAACGAAACCGTCGCGCGAAAGGATATGAGATTTAAACCAGAACGGTCGCCAGAACGTTTTCAATAGGGGACTTTACATTTGCGCAGGGTCTTGACATTCTGAAAGTTTGTTAAAATTTCCACTGATTTATATTTAAATTTGGAGGGGCTGAGCCCACCTATGCTCCCTCGTGGCGACGGGACTGGTTTAAACCTCCCTTTTGTTGTCATTAAAATACGTACAAAAAGCTACAATAATCGAATCTATTAAGGGTGAACAGAGCACAGCAAACGATTTAAAAAGGTTTTGTCCTGGCCTTCTTCATAACAAGATCATTCAGGAATTCTTTAAAATGAAGTTTTCCACTTTTAATGCACCGAATGCTTAGTGCGGCAATCTCTGCTGGACATTGCAACTTCTAATTCATTTTTAATTCTTTTGATACACCTTCCTCCTGAGCAGTTACTGAACATCACGCTAAGAAAAAAAGGCCCGCGTGGTTGGATAAATTAAAAACCACTAATCTAAGGCATCATACTCAAACACTCTTTTGTCATTTTCTTGCTGTTACCCTTAACTTTGTCTCTTTGAGGTAGAGTTCTGTGGTTGCCAGCTGGCAAAGTCACTTTTGCTTGCTTTTGAAGCTCCTTAAAATCTTCACTGATTGGCTTAGCGTGGGAGCACAAACTTGCGCAAGTAGTCAACAGCAATGTGATTTTTGAATGACTTTGTTAAAGAAAATCAAAATGGAAAAAATCATAGCTAAAAACACCAAAGGAGCTTTACGTAATATAAACGCTAACAAAACTGCAGTATTGCTCAGCAGCAACTGTGTTTTTATTGCAGGTTAGTACTGCTAGCCCTACACATGGCTCTTATCTGTAATAGTACAACTTCAAGCTTTGAGCAGATGCATTTCAAACACGAACAGCCAATAGTTCTTTCGCTTAATTCACACATATTTCGCCTAATTTACACAATCGGTACGATTCGGCAAAGACACGACGCAACCAACGTGTTTTGATTATATCGACATGCCGCTTGACCAACGGTCATATTGAGATTCATGGCAACTCGTTGGAAGTCCCCGGCGTTATCAACACGGAATCTGATTAGGTCAGCTCTGTCCAACCCAAGTGGCTTACTGAGCCAAAAATTATTTCACTACATAACCAGTGCCGCACATTGAATGTCATATTTATGAGAGCTTTGATCTTAGCAAACTGAATTTAGCACAAGCTAATGTACTGAAAGCGTCCGAATCCTAACTGCCATGGTAAAAGACGTAATAAAGTGGCACTGAGTACCACCAGCATCAAATATGTCAAATTCAAGATTATCAAAATAAGGACAGGTTGTGAGTATGCAAGATACTTTTACCAAAGCGAAAACCTAACCTGGGCCGCAAAAAAACTTCGACTGGGCCACATGCTGGCTGCGGATTGGACATAGCTGGGTTAGGTGAATAAAATTAAATTTAATGAGTGAATGCAAATTGTGGACGAATATTTGTCGAACTGATCATATACTGGCAATTGACCCTGTGGGGACCATAGGTTGCTGGAGGACCTCTTGGACCTTGAGGCCCTAGGCTTAAGCCTACATAGCCTATTGGTAAATCCGGCCCTGCTCTGCTGTCTTGGTTTCAGTGGAGTAATTAGTCTTGACGTTTTT
>Ga0210059_1017775_pt1 | contig 10095 bp, 7 predicted proteins | sample Ectturendosymbi2_FD_188042 | JGI IMG/M metagenome (GOLD analysis project Ga0210059, IMG submission 188042) | Ecteinascidia turbinata endosymbiont from Florida, USA - Sample 2 (SPAdes) (version 2) | ecosystem: Host-associated > Tunicates > Ascidians > Unclassified | place: Key West, Florida...
CCACGCGCACGAGTTTCGTGATGCGAGTTTGCATCGTCACGCGCACGAGTTTCGTGATGCGAGTTTGCATCGCCACGCGCACGAGTTTCGTGATGCGAGTATGCATCGCCCCACGCACGAGTTTCGTGATGCGAGTATGCATCGCCCCGCGCACGAGTTTCGTGATGCGAGTTTGCATCGCCCCACGCACGCTGAGCGAGTAATTGTTATCAAAACCATCCACTCGATCACTTGGCCTGCCTACAACTTGCCGACATTTGCTGAAACTCAGCTGGTGTTCCAACAAAACCAAGAAACGTCTCGGTCTTAAAAGTCGACACACTTCTGCATAGCTCTTATTGAAGTTTAAAGTTTACATGATGCTCGTTGCCCCCTCGTCTCAGTGTGAACCACTGCTGGTCTCTCTCACGGGCACGCTTTCAAAACTTAAGCAATTCTGTTTTATGTTTATTGATAACCGGCTATAACCAACCTGACACTAACATCGTTGGCTTGGTCCATGGAAAACCGAAACCCATTGTATTGTTGGTAAAACTTGCTTGTCCCACAAACTAGGGCTGTGGAACCGGAACCTAAATTTCAGGCTCCACCATCTAAAATTTTCCGGCTCCGGCTCCAAAGTCCTGTATTGTGTATACGCTCGGATAAGTCCGTCATGCGAACACTGTTTCAGGCATGGGTTGTGTGCTGGTGTCACTAATCAGTTTTCTATTATTTTGCCGGTCCAAGCACAATTGGTTTACATGTTACTGATAGTGTGAAGTGGTATGCATCAGCAACAACAACGCGTTTGCGCATCGTTGCCTGTTGAACAGTGTAAAAATATATGCGAAGTGATGCTTGCCGAAGTGCAGATTTGCTGTCATTTTAATGAGTACTTTCACTGGGTGTGAGCTATGCAGTTGCGTCATTGGATGTGAACTATGCAGTTGCGTCATTAGATGTGCGCTATGCAGTTGTGTCCATTAGATGTGCGCTATGCAGTTGTGTCATTGGATGTGAGCTATGCAGTTGCGTCATTAGATGTGCGCTATGCAGTTGTGTCATTGGATGTGAGCTATGCAGTTGCGTCATTAGATGTGCGCTATGCAGTTGCGTCATTGGATGTGAGCTATGCAGTTGCGTCATTGGATGTGAGCTATGCAGTTGCGTCATTGGATGTGAGCTATGCAGTTGCGTCATTGGATGTGAGCTATGCAGTTGCATAATTAGATGTAAGGTATGCAGTTGCGTCATTGGATGTGAGCTATGCAGTTGTGTAATTAGATGTAAGGTATGCAGTTGCGTCATTGGATGTGAGCTATGCAGTTAACTCACTGGATGTGAGCTATGCAGTTGCGTCATTGGATGCGAGCTATGCAGTTGCGTCATTGGATGCGAGCTATGCAGTTGCGTCGCCCACCGGTAATTTTCTCAGCAGGTGCGCCTGCAGGTAATATTTTGCTTCAGTAAATCCTCGGTTGGATGAGTTCCTGTTATAAACTTTACAAGGAAAGCAGGAACTTAAGTATAACCCGGTTGACATCATATTACGTCGCGTCGCTGTTTCTAGTGCCCGCCCTCGCTTTCCGTCGCATGTCTACGAGTAATTACTTCTTTTCTGCCATTTTTGCCACTCCCCATCGTTACACCTCCGTACGTTATTAGTGTCTCAGTTTCTAGAAAAAGTTTTTGACGAATGTCGTCACGTGTTGCAACACTATGCTGCCCTGGTTTAGTAATTTTTCTTTTCTTAGATCCACCCCGCCACCAGTGTAGGTTGGTGCAGGCCCTTCATGTCCAGCTCATAACCTGTGCACCGTTCGTTACAGAACTCACGGTGTTTTGTTGATGGAGCTGCCAGATGTGAAGTTTGAGGAAGCCAGCCAAGCTATGCATGGGCTGCCAGTGCAGACATTCTGCGACGGTGATAAAAAAGACACAGCGCTCTATAATAAAATACTTCGGGAATCTGCGACACTGTGCACTTATTACAAGCGATTCCAGTGATAAGTTGAGTGCTTCGTGCCGATATATTGCAGTGTTTGCAGCAACTTGCCAGTAGTAGCTGTGGAAGGGGTGGTTGCTTAAAACCTGGACAGGGTCGATGTAAAACGCCACCAAGCGGTGGCCTGGTTCAATTTAACACGAGTCAGCGGTGGAAGTAGAACAGGAAAGTTCTTAGATATCTCACTGACTGAAAGAGCAAACAAAGGAATATTGAGGGTGAGTGCTTGCATCGTGTTAATGTGCGGCTGTGAAGGGATTGTCATCAGAGCTGAAAAGTCGTAGAAAGGGACAGAAATACTTCAGAAGTTAGTGTTTTTTTCCTGAAGATCGCAAAGTTCGAGTTGTCAGTCAGAACTCTGATACTTTGCAACTACTGCAGGTGACAGGGCATTGTAAAACTGCCTGCTGTGTTTGTGTTTTGTGCTGGGGATCATTTTTGCCAAGAAAATGATTTTTTTTCATCAGAAAATCGTCTACACACATCTGGATAATCTTGACTATGACTTCGCGTCACGCTCTGTCAATGAAGCGAAAAACCGCCCGGGAGCGATCCTTCCGGTCTTCCGGTCACGTGTGTTGCTATGCAACAGGACAAGCGCCGAAGGGTCGGAATACATCAACGCGTCGTTCGTGCAGGTCAGTGACTGTGTTGACGAGTTGTCAGTGACTGTGTTGACGAGTCGTCAGTGACTGTGTTGACGAGTCGTCAGTACTTGGTGTAACTTGTCAATTCTCAAAGGTTTACAAACAGCATCAGTGTTAAAACTTAAACAAACCCACCAGGGGCGCTCGTGGGCCCGGTCCTCCAAACCGGTCACGGTATCTTTTGTGCTGGGGGTGACTGTTGCTGCGTTCTTCCTAATCCGGGCCGGCCTTTACCCTGAACAACAACGATCCGAAACTTGCACAGCCATTAAGTGTTATTACTGCAAAACTAAAAGCTGAAAATATTCAAGTGGAAATCAAAACAAACGTCTCATGTTGTTTATGGCCTGGCGCATTGTTCAACAATTTGTTGATATTTGAATATTTGAAAGTGTCTGTTATTTGCAGGGTTACCGCAGCAGCCATGGCTTCATCATAACTCAGCTGCCACTGCACAACACTAAGAAAGATTTCTGGCGGTTGGTCTGGGATCACAACTGTCCTGCTATCGTCACACTGATTGACGATGATTGGGTGAGGAGTTGTTGTCATGGCAACAGGGAGTCTTCTATTAACGACATGTTTTCATTCTGCGCTACTCTTTAACATCTCCAGAAAATCTATTTAGATCTTAATTTTGTTTTTAAGTTAACAAGTGTTAAGTTAACAAGTGTTAAGTTAACAAACTTATTTTATTTTTAAGGTAAACATAAACAGGGAAAACTTTCCCTCTTTACAAAATATTTCGAGACGAAGATAAACCTTGCTCTTTATTTGCGGCTTAATTTTTCAATGTCAGTGATTTTTCCGAAACAAAGCTTCTTCGGGCGCTTGTTTATTACGTCAGCTTTTGCATAGTCGGCCGTCTGGTGTTCACTCATCTGTAACGCGTTTATACGAAGATTCGACTTTTGATCTAGATCGCCTGTGGTGACGTTTTTAACTGATAATCCAGAAAAATAGCGTTTGCGAGTAGAACTTCCAGATATAAGTGTGTGTTTTATTCTTTCGCAGGACGCATCGAGCGACGTGTACTGGCCCTGTAGCAAGCACTCACTTCACTGCTCATCGTTCAACGTAAGCTTCGCCTCAGAATCGATCCGACCTCTCTCATCCAACGTGACGCTCACCACACGTGACTTTATCCTGGAGGCCACCAAGGTACAAAGCTCCTGTGCTTTGAACAGGTTGCAAATCTTTGTAAGCGGCGATGTTGGCCAGTGGCAAGGACTGTGACATGTCAATATAATATTACTTTTACCAATATGATATTACGCCACCTCGCCGGTGACGAGGACTGTGCATGTCCCCATTGTAAAGTCGTTTTGTGATATGTCGACAAATCGTCGGAGCAACACTGGCGTGTGCGGGGAGTGACCTGAGTGTTGATGTCTTTCCTCGTGAAAACCTTGACGCTGCCGGCAGGCAGAGACGTATGGTTGCTTGTTTTGAACAGTTGCTATCGTTACATCGCCTTCTGACGTAGAATCGTGGTTGTTTACGTAAAAAACCTTCTTGCATGTGAAGTAATAATTGATTGGAGCTGTCAGCAAAGTTTGAGACGAGCTGTGTCGTGTGCTTCAGGATGATTACGTGTTGGAGGTGAGGATGTTCGAGCTCCGCAAGTGGCCGGTCGACCACCCCACGAAGGGCCAGCTGGAGGCGCTGGAGATCATCATGGAGCACACTTCGAAAAAAGAAGGCAGCACAGTGATCCAAGACAGGTATGATTTTGACACACACCTGTTTGCGTGTTTCAGTGTGTTCTGCACAGCTGTGTGTTGTGTGCTGCACCCTGACAGGGTTAAGGATATTCCCTTGAATGCTTTCGTTTCATGAAACTCGTTTTGTTTTTACATCTCTGCGCAACATCGGCGGCTTAATTAACGCCCGCCACTACAGTAGCCGGAACTTTTTCGGCCATAACTCGCCAGCCGCTGTAGCTAGAGAGCTGTTCAAACCCTCTACGAATCCGGCAAGACTTCTAGTGTTGATTAATTCTTTTTTTTATTTGGGTGGGGGTTTTCTCTTGGCGACGTCGCAAAGAAGGGATGTTTTTGAATTTTTGACCAACTTTACCTGGTCCTGGACGCCAATCCAATGAGCCATATTTTTGGCTCAAAATGTTTTGGAAACTAGATGATCATCCGCGTCTTTAGAGCCCTTGATTGACCTTCTAGCATGTCTGGAACCAGAATTATGGCCCATAAACCCCATTTTGCACAAAAATAATAAATTTCAGAAAAAGCATGAGTCTCCCACTAACGGCTAGTTCGGCCAGTGATAACTCGCCAGCAACTTATGCTAGAGAGCTATTCAATTCCTCGAAGGACTCGTGAAATCTTGTAGCTTGGACTGAAAAAAAACTTGAGATTTGGGTTTGGGGTTTTCGGTGGATGTCGACAGGGTTGGAGTACGTTTTGCTTTTTTGGTTTTTCTTTTATGACGTCATCTCCCAGGCAATGAGCCTAAATTGTGACTCAAAGTTTGTTTAGATTCTAGGCTGTGATATGAGTCTTTAGAGCCCTTGACCGATTCCTGGCGTTTCTGGTGCCCAAGTTATGACCAAAAGACCTCAGATCTTGTAAGAATTCCCTAGGACCTAGGGGATTAGTAAGATTCCCCTAATTTATTTCGGCTTATTTTGTCTTAACTTTTGAACCAGAAACGCTAGGAAGTCCATCAAACCCTCTAAAGCAGCTATGTCCAACCGAAATTGCTTACTGGGCCAGAAAGTATGTCACTATCTTAACGAGAACCGCACATTGAATGACTTATTTGATCTTGACAAAGCTAAATTTAGTTTAAGCTAATACTGAAACTGAAAGCGTTCTAACCCAGAATGTGCGCTACTTGTGCTGAAGCGAAAACTTAAACTGGGCCGCACAAAACATCGACTGGGCCGCATGTGGGCCGTGGGTTGGACATAACTGCTCAAAAGTCTCGTATTGTAGCCTAGAATCCAAAAAAAACTTTGAGCCACAAAATCGGCTCGATTGGTCGACTCCCAGGGGATGATGACGTCATCCAAATGTAAACAAATATGCATAAACATCCTTTCATTATGTAAACATAAACAAAAAAACAAGATCTCAAGCTGAAAACTTTTTTCAGCTCGACTGCGAGACTTACATAACTTGCGCTACCGTCTCGTGACTGGTTCGTTTTGCTTGTTCGTTTGCTGCCATTGATTTATGTTCGTTTTGTTTATTCGATTGCTCCTGTTTATATCGTGGCCACCAACTCGATTAGACAAGAGGCATCGATCAGACCTCGGCCTGCCGCCAATTGTCTTTAAATAAATTCGTTGCATTGCATGCGATCCAGTCAAAAAAACTACAAGGCTTCACGGGTCTTTAGAGGCCTTGAACAGCTCTCTAGCCTATTCTGGCGGCGAGTTATGGCCATATTCAAAACGGGTGTAATTCACCCCAGGTTAGAGTTTGTAGGGGTACAAATTTTGACCAATTGTAGCTCCAGATATAAGGCCAATCAAGGGCTCTAAAGACTCGGATAATAGTCTAGTTTCCAAAAAAAACATGAGCAAATAACTGGCTCATTGGATTGTCGCCTAGGGCCGAGTAAAGTAGGCCATAAAAACGCTAAAACATCCTCACTTGTGACGTCTCCCAGGGGTGTCCGTCGACCGTTTTTTTCAGTCGGAACTACAAGACTTGATGGATCCGCAGAGGGTTTGAACACCTCTCTAGCGGCTGGCGAGTTATGGGCAACGGGCGCTAAAGGGTTGTGTTCGACAGGATGTCAGTGATCGGTTTTCGTTTTATGATATTTCTGCAACCAAACTGTTGCGTAATAATCAGTGATCAGTGTTGCGTAATAATCAGTGATCAGTGTTGCGTAATAATCAGTGATCAGTGTTGCGTGTTAATCAGTGATCAGTGTTGCGTAATAATCAGTGATTGTTTGCACCAGGCATGGTTCAACGTCAGCCATCCAACTTGCTTGCTGGCATTCACTGCGAATGCAACTGGAGCATGAATCAATCGTCGACGTGTACCAGACAGCAATGCTGGCGTGCCAGATGAGGCCTAGGGTCCTCACCTCCCCCTCACATCTCAGCTTCCTCTACGAAGCTCTTCTAATGGAGGTAAATGTCACTTCCCACAGCCATGTACACTAACGTACAATCTGCCTCGTGCTGTCGCAAAGTAATATTAGATTGACTTCGTTTTGGTTAAATTCGCAATCATCAAAAATCCTGCTTCTGATGCGGTTGCCTTGGAAACGGTCACGTCACCGCCAACCTTGACACTTTGTATGAAACCATCGTAACCCCCCACCACATGAAGCTGCCTGCTTTTGTTTCAGATGAGGTTACGCATGGACCCCTCAGCTCCACTTGATGGAGTGTTTGCTGAAGGGAGCGGCTTGGCCGGAAATGACGCCCAAGTCGCATCTGAACCTGACGTGAGAGCGACGTCACGTCCGCAAAGATTCTTTGCACCGAACAGTTATGACAGTGAAACGTCCGGTGAAGAGAAGAAACTCTTGCTTGATGAGGAGGATCCCGCGCCGTCGCCGCAACGGTCGGATAAAACGGAAGTGAGCGTCGTCGATGACGTGTCAGCGACGGACCTGGGGGAGGAGCTGGTGTGAACGACGTCGGATCCACGTCGGCCCGACCATCGTGACTGAAGGGGTTCTTCACTGTGATGATGGTTTGTGGGACAGAGACTTGTTGAGGGGGATGCCCCCCACGAAGTTCGCTGCACCAGCACGTTGTTTGGTGACGTCGTGCGTCGATGACGTCACCCGCACCTGACGGCAGCAAGCACTTGCAGGAGCACAGACACCCTCGTTGAATTGCTACACGCTTCAGCTCCTGCCTCTTCTAGATTCGTTTCATGCGACGCGTTTTCAGTTAACGGATGTTGTTGCTGACCCCTACCTGTTGTTTGTTGTAACCCCCTACGTTTTGTTTTTTCCTAATGTCCTAGCTATCCCAAAACGGGTAGCAAGGGAGTATTTTTAAGCGCCATCCCCACCGTGCTTGCCTCATGCGTGTATTGAGTGGCAGAGAAATTATGTTGAAAAATTTAAATATTGCAAATTTTTTCTTTTAATTCATATAAAATGTTGTGCTTTTTGCTCCTTTTCCTCCTCCATTCGCCTTTAAGTGACGTAGTCATCCAGCGAAAAACGTCATTTTTCTGACGTCACATCCTGCAGTGATGTTGAACGTGAGGGGTGTCCTTGTAGGCGTTGACCCCCTCCCTTATCTGCACCCCCACCCCTGCGTAAGGTTCCGTGCCGGGCATTTTGGGCTCTGCAGTCACGTGCACAACATACTACGTCGTGTCCAGGAGGGCCAAGGATTTATCTTCCGTGCTTCCCCCCCAGTATTAAGCACTTCTTCGTCAGCTTGCCTGCTAAGTTTGAAACTGTTTCTTTTTATTGTTCTTCACAACCGGTTTCAATGGTACTTTTTGTACGTCACAGTGCGTATTGTTTCGTCATCGCCGTTGCATACAAAGCTTTCGCCCCAACTCATATAGTGACCCCGCATGACCCCGGCACGTTTTTTATTTGCTTCTCTTTGCGGTGTTTTTGCGTCACAAACACCTGGTGCTTTCGTTTGTGATGCAACAATGGAAAACGAACTGTACAATGACTATAATCGTTGGAAGAAGTTATTTGCCACCAACCGTCTGTTGCTCCAATCAATAAGAAGTTGTCATTTCCTTCCCCTGGGTTTGCATCAGGTTCAAGTTCATTTACAACGATTTGAGATTTTTTCCAAAAATGTTGGAAAAAAGTTTTTCATATAAAGGATCAAAGTATTTCGGCCAGGATCGTTGTAAAGCTCGAAACATATTTAAGCCGGTTTCGCCAGATGCGGGTGGCACGAACTCCGTGTTGTCCATGCAGTCTGCACGACAACGTCTGCTTCACAACCCACTTACCAGTTAAGACAACGCCTTGTCCTTGCCTTAAATCAGGTTTTGATTACAATCAGTCTTAACGATCACACCCTCCATAATGGCTGAGGTCTAAAGCGTAGTGCGAAGACAATAGATGCTTAAACTAAGTGGCAGTGTTTGGCATTGTTGACGTCTTCTAAATGTGTGCATTCTTTCTAAATAAGCCTTGTATCAACGTGAGGGGGTCTCGGAATGCTATGCAGGGGCCAAGGGCCAAGGCGCAACCATCAGGCCTGTGGCCGCAAGTGACAAATATGGAGGACATTAAACTACGTATATATTGGAAAAAGAACTACACTTCTAATGCTGATAACGTGTTAAACCCACCCGCATGATCATCGATTTGGACAGAGATTACATGTCGGCGCTTAAAGCCAGTGGTGTGTGCTGTGCATAAGGGGAGGCGAGCGAGGCACATGACTCGCCCCCCCCATTTTTCAGGGTCCCCTCGAGGTGTATCGCGGGTTTTCTTCATTTTTGGTGAAAAATTGTAGATTGTAAGTAAGTACTCTGCTTTCAAAGGGGGCCCTCAACAGCATCTGTAAAATGCAAGTAGGCCTTAATCTGGGTTCAAAGGGGCCCCGAATAACAACTGTAATGTCTACTCCGCATTCAAACACCCTCCCAACAGCAACCGTAAAACTAGAGAAGTGGGGGGCGATTGCAGCTTGCTATCGCTCAACGTTTTTGTGTTGCAAACTTTGTCTTCTCAACTCTCAGTGTTTTTAAAGCTGCGTATCATGAATACCCTTTTGCATTTTCTGTTATGTCAGTCATGCCGTGGACTCGGTCAGGTGTGCAGCCAAGAATTTTGATAGGGGGGGAAAACAACTACAACCAAGTCTCAATATTTAATGGCCCTTGTTTTCAAAGCATCATCCGCGAAATGCGCATTTTTCTGTCGCATTTTTCTGAATTACTGAATAAATAACATCAGATTTAAACCGGCAAGCAGAAAGTCTATTTTGTTGCATGGACGCGTTCTAAAAGTTTGTTTGTAGTGAAGTTCCTAGCATCTACTGTGGATCAAAACCACCATTTGCTCCGAAAGTTTTCCTGTCAAAGTTCATGTGAAATTTCGATGCTATAATTGCAAGACCTGCAGCATCCTTTTTGCAGCCAATATTGTAGTTGAGCAAGAAGTCGTTGTGGCCGCCATGATGATTGCGTTTTTATATTCACACGCTTCTGATGTACACCAACACACGTTCAAACGAAGACGAGTGCGACTTTACGAAAACCGACTTCTGAAGTAGGCTTGCAAAACTTGCGCGTATGTAAGACGTCGATTTTGTCCAATTCTTGAGCGACTGGTCGCCCCCCCCCTAAAACCTACGAAAGTAACTTTTTTCACCATGATTTTGTACAGTTCGTAAAACAGCATTCGCGATATAAGGCCATTTTGACGTCCATTAATTTGTCACAGCAGTGTTGTGAACTATACCTCATGTCTCTTGCAGTCGTGAACTCGTAATGAAATTTAACTGCCAAATATTACTGAAATCGACCCCTCTAAAAT
>Ga0210059_1017776_pt1 | contig 10095 bp, 7 predicted proteins | sample Ectturendosymbi2_FD_188042 | JGI IMG/M metagenome (GOLD analysis project Ga0210059, IMG submission 188042) | Ecteinascidia turbinata endosymbiont from Florida, USA - Sample 2 (SPAdes) (version 2) | ecosystem: Host-associated > Tunicates > Ascidians > Unclassified | place: Key West, Florida...
CCCACAAACCATGAAGATTGAGAAACGCTGTTTCATGACATCTTCCGAATCTAGAGAGCGCACACATGAAGTTTCGATTGACGACATGGCTAATGAGGATAGTCTGCTATTTGTAATATGAGGCCTGTTGAAGGTTCTGATCAGCTTCAGTTTGCTGAAACTCCTTTCAGCGCTGGCAACAGTATTGGGGCAGTTTGGCATAATCTGAAGTGCAATAAATACGTTAGGATAAACTTCATCAAGACGTGTCTTAAGAACAGAGCTTAACAGAGGAATTGGGTCTTAATCATTGTCATTTAATTACCGACGATTATTTAGACATGTTGTAATGAAATGCAAATATTAACAAATTTTGCAGGAAATCAGAATCAAGCCTATCGTTCAGTTATTGTTACCGAAGGAACAAACCTGAAGCCGATCAAAGCAATGTGCCGCAATGAACGTTTTCGTTCATTAGCGCTTAAGTAAATCTTGCTTGAAAAGCAAGCGCATCGTGCTTTTAACTGGCCGAAATACGCATGCACAAACCTTTCTGATGACTAGACTTGTTAATCTCCTGGTACACGGCACATGTTTAGATTAATAACATTTTGCATCTCAAATAGGTTATAAATGTTGACAAATACAGACCAAGGGGGCCTACGTGGACATGGGCGTCGGAAGGATTTTTTCAAGGAGGGGGCACCAGGGGATTTTTCCAAAATTTTTCTAGGGGATGCCAAAAGTGGCAAAATTTGCTTTTTCTCATTCAAAACGACGAAAAAAAAACTTTGTTAAAATTTTCAAAATCCAGGGGGTTTCAAGACCCTCCCCGCCCCCCTTCCGACGCCCATGTACGTGGACGCAACAACATGGCTAACATCCATAACTGGGACAAGCTTAGCAGTGATTGCTAAAAATACCTTCTAACTACACAACTCTATCGTGCTGTCTGAACAGCAGGCTGCGCAAAATTTGTAACTTTGGTCATAAGCACCAAAGGTATCTTGCTTCTATGCAGTACAAAATATGAGAAGACTACCTGAGGTAGCCACAATACATTTTTTCGCAACAACCACTACACAAAATATATTGATCAGGTGTAATTCTGACTTATGGACCTATACAACGAGGCACATAGGCTAGCTTCAGGCTCAACACTCCAAGCAATGAATGATGCCGCTTTACGATCAAGTCTCAAATTCGTTTATTACCTCACAAATGTACCAAAAATGATCAGGCGATGTTATTCTAGGTAACAGCGGCAGGTACTGCTCTATGTATGACAGGACAAAACAGAACACGAATTGATAAAAACTACATTGATCTGTAATGTTTCACATTTCAATTTGGGGGTTGAAGCCTTGTTTGGGGAGCTAACCCAAAAAAGCCTTCCGTGGCCACGGGACTGAATATTTGGCCCCTGTGTCGCTAGGCGGTAGACTTGCGGATATTCGTCTGGTACAGATAATCGCATATTCCGCTTAAACACATACAAAAATCTTGGCAAATTGGTTATGTGATTAACTAGATTCGCCCGCACTGACACCCGAAATCACCGGAAAACACTCCGAGAAATTTTTGAAAAACGCTAGAAACATAAATAAACCTACCAAAAATGAAAAGAATACTAATTACGGAAATACAAGCTAACAGGGGGGCCCATTTCTTACATTTTGCCTGCCAGGGGGGCGGCGCGCACCCCTGTCCCCCCGTCAGTTACGCCACTGGTCACAGGCTCACATCTTTATGAGCCAGACCGACCCATACCCATGAAGCTGCATGTCTGACCAGCTACTGATGTGACATAACGCTGCATATTCAGTATATTATGCACAACGTCAAGTAAGGGCCAGCCTATGGAATGCGAGAGCCTATAGTAGGAGTACATATATTAAAAGTGTGTACAAACATTACCCTATTGCTGACATGAAGATTGCAGAGCTGACATAAAGGTGATTGCACTGCAAGCGCTCACGACCACAGTTTGTGACAAACTGCTCAATGCGAACGCCACCTGCTGAGAGGAGCACAAGCAGATGCTGCCTCCCTTCGTGACTGTCCCCTGACTTGAAGAAGAAATATGCAAATTCAGATGTATTGACTATGAAAATGATTAGAATCATACAATAATGGCACCTTTTCAACATGAAAGGACATCTTTTTATTCAATTTGTTATTTTGGATCCCTAAGTCGTTTTGCACATTTCATGAATATGCTAGGGGAGGAACTCCCTTCCTTGCCTCCCCTGTCGGCCCGTCACTGATTTTTGTATCATTCAGATTTTTGAGCAACTTTCTTGCTCTGTAAAACAGCGTTGCCATGAAATTTTTCACTGCAGTGTTGAAATATTTTTTATCTTTCAGGACTTTTGAGCAACTTGTGGCTTGCCCTGAAAAACAGAGTGTGCCCTGAATTCACTGTATTGAATGTATGTTTTATCCTTCAGAATTTTGAACAACTTGCGCTTGCCCTGAAAAACAGAGTTTGCCCAGAAAATTTTCACTGCATTGAACATAGTTTTTACATTTAGGATTTTTGAGCAACTTGTGCTTGCCCTGAAGAACAGAGTGTGCCCTGAATTCACTGTATTGAATATATATTTTTTATCATTCAGAATTTTGAACAACCTGCGTTTGCCCTGAAAAACAGAATTTGCCCTGAAATTTTTCACTGTATTGAAATATTTTTTATCTTTCAGGATTTTTGAGCAACTTGATCTTGCCCTGAAAACAGAGTTTGACCTGAATTTTTCAAGCCGGGGGGCGGCCGCCCCCCTCGCCCCCTCCGCCTCGTACGCCACTGCAGTTCCCAGTGTACATCCGGCTTAACCTCGGCTATGTGAAGCACAAATCTTTTACGACCAAACAGGCACGCAGTTTTAGTCAAGCGGCCAATCGTTGATCCGTAACGGGTGTGACGTAAAAATGCCATCAAGGATTGCGCCATCAGCAGCAGTTGATGCAAATCGTTACATGAGTTGTACTGCAGGCTACTGCATTAGGGATTGTTGGGATTGTAGTCACTTTGATCACTAGTCTTGGTGGAGCACTGCGCAAAATGCCGAACAAATGAAGCAATATCCCGTTATGGAAAATGCACGACACCGGTGTTTCGTTCAATAGTAAAAATGGTACGAAACTGGCAAAACTTGCAAGAGATTTCGATAACCCAACAACGACGTTTACCACAATTTTGAAAAATAAAAACAACATAATTCCTGACTATCAAGACGTTATAGCGAAACATTTTGCGCAAATCGTTATCAAAGAAGCCTTTTAACCCTTGTCAGGTTCTGCACTGATTTAAACGCCATTTTAGGAACAATTTATTGCAGTTCGGCTAACGACATTTTGCCTATAGTGACGTTTTTTCTACGGTCCCATGAAGTAACGTTATAGATCTCTGCTTTATATGAAAGGACAAAAGCTCGATTCACAAATGACGTATAAATTTATACTGCAACAAAACTTACTACTTGCACTGCACATTCCAGTTATTTCATATTAAATTGTAACACTGACAAAAACTCAGTCAACTTCACAAATGGCCCGCACTCGTCCTGAAGTAGGACAGATTCCTAATAACTTTAACTGTTGTTTGCAGATTTAAAAATGATTCTACATAATCGTTTGACTGAAACGTCTGTTAATATGATATTGACTGTTTTCTTCGTAACCTAAAACATAAAAATGTTCGATAAACAACAAAACAGAAGCTGACCCAAGACAAGAACGCACTATTTTAAACAAATGCTTTTCACAAACGTTGCTTTGTTATTGTGTTCGAATGCGAAACGACTTCTGGGGACATTGGCAAAAGACAATAATAACCACTCGCTGATGCTCGCGTGGTGCTTTTTCAATAGGCTGACTGACCAAACCGACCAGTGACAATTACTGGTTTTAGGGGTGACGAACAAGGTCCTTACGAATGATTGTAAAGGCATGCTAAGTCGCTATTGTGAGGATGCAGTGGAACAAAAGAGACCTGAATCCGTGTTTGGTCGAAGCGGATGAGCCACATGATCGCGACAGACCAACTTTGGCGTCAAACGTTCGCTACCTCGCGAGCCTTGGCACTAAACAGTAGTTTATCATTGACTTAGCTTTTAAAAGCAAGCAAAACGACGATACACTTCGTTGTGGAATGCCTGGTTATTGGCGGTGGGCTTTAAACGCTCACTTGACTTTTGATTGCAAACTTACGACCTTATTCTCACAAGCAGTTTGATCAGAGCACTTGTCTATAGCATGATCTTAGCTGTCCCAACATCATTCCAACACAAACGGCAGCAAAGATGTTTACAAAAGGAATTTATTCATTGAAAGGCACGCTCCTATCTTGGTGTATGTTTTGCAGTGCGTTTTATTGATTCAGTGTAAATGCCGTGGCATGTTTTGAATTTTATTCATAAACAGCCTAGCAGACATTTTTAGGTGGTCATGTTGAACTTCCATCAAACGTCACTATCTATCGAAAGGTGCCCTTTTACAGCCAAGAATCAGACACTATGGTCTTATCGGAATTCATATTTCGTCTACTGAATAAAGTATCAACAGCTCTTATTCAAATAGAATCATGCAACGTTATTTACAATTCAACAAATGGAAACATCTGTGTTCGTAAACCATTCCCTGTGCAGACAAAACTTGGTTCATTATTGTGAAACGAACTTCATTTTCGCAAATGACAGTATATCAATAGCAAATTGTGAGTGGTAAGCCTAAAGATTACATATGTCTATTTGAGAGTTGAGAATTACATTATTGCCACATTGCACAATAATGTTTAGAGGGATACCAGTCACTTTTGAACACCACACTATTTTCATAACGCAATCCAATTTAAATGCCTGTGTCTTGTTTCGTAAATGGTTCATTTGCCAGGTACTGTTGTTAAAAGTTTTGCTTTGTTTAAAACAAACAACTTTCAAAAATTTGCAATATAACTTAAGGAGACAAGAGCGTTTTTACCCTGAAAAGTCTGTTGTTTCGAGCAACGTCAAACTTGTTCACTGTCTCGCATTTCAAACTAAGCTGTCTGAATGTCTTACTTGCACAAATTTTTTTTGAGTAACAGTATTCGAAATCTGTTGGTCTGGCACTGATCTTTTTGACTGCTTCACACCTGAGAACTTCCTGGCACGCAAGAAAAATATACAAATGAAAACATTATTATTGATTGTGATCCACAACATAAGGTTATATCTACTAAAAGGAAGTAACGAAAGTTATAAGCACAGTTAAAAACCGCAGAACCTTTCCTCGTTATCGCAAGCCAGTCCAGCTACACATTCGCTCCTACCGAGAGTGCTGCAGCAAGGCCTAGAGAGGCTGCAGTAAGGGCTGCAGGCGTAACTTCATATCAAAAGCTCCTGTTGCGCTGACATACGCAACAATGTTTTCTGACAGGAAGAATGGCGTCGCAGGGAGTATGAGTATGAATACCTGCGGCATGAATTTACGTGGCGTGCAACGCGCTGAACCAAAACTAGTCGTTTTGAAGTCGTCGATTTTCAAGTAAAATCGACAGGAGATTTTAACAGGGTCGATTTCCACCAAAAATTAATCACACATCTTCATGGGTGAGGGGAAGATAAAATAGTTATAATTTCACAGCACATGCCTGTTCTTACTTGACAAACCGAGGCGCTGCCGTGAATATAACAAATTTTGTCTGGCTGGCTTGGTTGCGTCATCGTGCGTGATGCAGTTATTTGCGGTGTTCCACGCTTGAATGATCTGCAAGTCCGAACACAAGCGGTGCTTTTGTGAAACGTCACAATGCTTGAATTCATGCGACGTCTCTGTTGCGCTACATGACGCGTTGCTGTTCGCAGTTTTCAAAATCGTTGAGCTTTTTTGGGATTGCATTGGGATTTTATTTACCATCAGCCAATGATGGCTGGCCAAGGCCTGGAATAATCATTGGCAACGCAAAGCAGTGGCGCAATTAAGACGGGGTGCAAGGGGGGACTTCTCTCCCCGGGCGCAGAATTTCGGGGGCGCCAAATTGAGGTCGGGGTGTTACGTAATAATTACGAAATGTCAAATATCAGCGGATTTTAATAATTACGATTTACAAAATGTTAAATGCCAGCGGCCGAAATCTTTTCAAGAGTTGCGAAATCTTATCATGGTTCTCAAAGCGAGCGGATACAAAACTTAGTGACGTTTTCAGGCGGGGCTTCTGACTCCAGAAATCAGCGCTCGCATGAGTTTATCTCACGCGAGCGTCACTATGCTTTCAGAATGAGATAGCCGGGGTTACGAACTTTCCGATTCGTTCTCACTCTATAATTCCGTCACAATGCGACGGGAATTCAACGTTCACAGTGCATGCAGTATGTTAATGCACATACTTTTCGAGCAGCAATGAAACTTGCAGGATGTTGTTATGACAACAGATCCGATGTTTAGGAACAATTTTTATCTTTGATGGTTTGACAAACTTCATGTTGAAATGGATTTGATGTGGTTCTGAAGTTAGTTATGAGGATTTTTGTTTGTGGAATATATGAATGAATGCTGACAACTTCTGCAAGATTCTAATTGCAACCGCGCAACAGCGTTGAACAGGGCCTCTGGAAGAAATTTTTCCAGGCGGATACCGGCCCCCTAGTTTCTGGGGCCCTTGTTGAAACTTGTATAGCTTGTTAGTATAGTAATCAGAATATAGATAAAACAGCTTCCATGCTAAGATTTGGAAAGAGATTACCGGTAATTGTTATATTGGCAAAGCCTTACACTTGGGCCTGATTACAGCAAACTAGGCTTGCGTACTTTCATCCTCCTGGACCCCAGTACCCACAGGACCCGAAAACGATGTACCTCATGTACCCCCTCTTGTAGGCCCTGGCGTTGAGTATATTAGTTATAATTGTGAACTTTTCAGTTACTGCTACATGCGTTTTTTATTAATTGGACCTATAAATTGAGCATCACCGTGGACATGACTGTCGAAATTCAGGTCACAAGATTGTTAACGTAGAACTTCTCACGGAACGTCACTGCCCTTAGATATTTTTTAGGTCTATGCATGTGGCACATTTAAATCATACTTTTTGACGAAATAATCCAAAAGTTTGCTGCAGCCAAGACAAGCAAACTTGTCTTTGAAGGTAGATAATTACAAGTAATGCATTGCATCACAGTATTCCTTTTATTTTCTGCCAACTTTTCAGGATATTATATCCAAAGAAATGTTTTAGAATTTTGCACTTTTATATTTGCCTAGTTAGAAGTTTGTACAAAATCATTTGCCTTCAGTTTTTCATACGCATTCTTCTGTCTGTCCTTCTCTTTTATGTATTGGTGAGTATACCCTCAGTCAGTCCTTTATGACAAACTCAGAACTCTAGGAGTGCATGCTCAATAACCCTCTACAGCTCGCACCAGCGGTGATAGTGACCAGACCTGATGAGAGAGGCGAACAAGCAGGCACGCTGCTTTATAAGCGTAGCCAGGGGGGACCAAAGGAACTATTACCCCCTCAAATTTTTAGAAAATATAGTCATTTTGTGCTTTGAGAGGCGTTTTTCCAAACAAAATAGTGTTAAGCAGATAAATTAGTTCTTCTAGCGATTTTTATTATTAGCCGACGTTTCGCCCACTTGAATAGGTGGGCGACACGTCGGCTAATAATAAAAATCGCCAGAAGAACTAATTTATCTGCTTGATTTGAAACCTGGTGGCAAACGCTACGAAATAACAACACGAGTAGCAAAAAGAACAGCAAAACAGTGTTGTTCGCCTAAAATCAAACATTTTGGCCACCCCAAAATTTTTTGCCCCTCCTCAGATCTCTAGGGTGTCTACGCCACTGCGCTGCTTTCTGGATGTTTGAAAGGCTCTGGCAAACCCGTGCTTTAGAAAACAAGGGCCAACTGTGGCCAAGTTCATGCTGTGTTATCATAAAATTTTGTGCTCATAAAATTATGTCATTAACATTCATGGAGATTTTTACAGATGATCAGGGAACTTTTGCCTAGTTTTTGCTTTTCCTTTCACTAGTTGTTACAATCCAAATGTACAGTATTACCACAGTTTGAAATGTCGCAATACAACAGCTTGAATTAGTATCAATCGTGACTGAAATTTCAAAGTGGAGATAGCTTTACGCGAAGCAGTCCCGTCTCCACTGGGGCATTGGTGGGCCTACCCCCCCAAACAACGTTCCAACCCCCCAAATTGAAATATGAAGCACTCTGAATCACTGGAGTTTTTGTCAAATTTTAGAACGTGAACCCCCCTGCACAAACGCAAAGTCCCCCTTTTGAACACTTTCTGGCGACGGTTCTGACCCGAAACGATTAACTCTACGGTGGTCAACGATTTCCAAGATTCAAAAGTTCTGGCGTTGAGTTCCGTGATGTCACAGTCGTATGAAGTTTTCAGACGGGTCTAGAAACAGGGTTCCTACGTAAATTTGAATATACATTTTTAGACTTTCTCCAGACTTATTTATTCGAATGACATACCCAGATAAAATACAGGAACTATGATAGTCAAAATGATGAAAGTAAAAATTATTATTAATCTTGAATGAAATATTACGAAAATGCATGTTGAAAAATAAAGTCTGGAAAAATATTTTCTTTTCCATACTAACAGACCAAAAAAATTATTTTCCAAACTTTTCCAGGCTGAAAAACGACCAAACATTTTCTATACGTTTCCAGACTCCGTAAGAACCATGTAGAAACAACGAAATGCGGGACCAGAGTTCGTTTTCGACGCCCCTTTACTCCCACCTCACTCTTCGCGTCTATGCTGCCCAGAAAGGGTCTGGGCGGGAGGCCCAAACTTACTTTTACCCCGGACACGGGAAACCCAAGGTACGCCATTGACGCAAAGCAGGGCTGCTGAGCTCTTGTAAGAATGAACTGGCTCCTGCTCCGGAGCTGTGTTTTTTATAATGACATCGATCCGGCTCCGGCTCCGGCTCCGGCTCCGGCTCCGACTCCGGCTGTGCTTTGTTAATACACTTTGACAATTTCGGTATTCCTAATGTCCTTCTTGTAGCAAGTGAGCGCGTTATTCCAACATATTTTGAACTAATACTTCTACCACTACCAGACCTGTGTAGTCGGAAGGAGTTTGGTCTAGAGTAGTAGGAGTCGGTAAAAATTCTTTTAAAAAATATCCGACTTCGGGCTGATTTTCTGCTCGCCGATTGTGATTGTTTGTGCCACAAAAACGTCCGTAAGCGTCACACTTTGCGTTTTTGCACAACGACTTAGTCTCAAAAAATGCGCAAATACGTCCTGCGGTGGTATTGACTGACTTATTCACACTACAATCTGCAGTAATTCCACAGTCTGACGTGACTAGAACAGGTTCCAACATGAAATAAAAACGCATTGTGACCTTAATTCCTGGTAGAACAGACCCTCGGATTTCGCCGCGGCGACGTATTTCGATCAAATTAATTTGTCTCACAGCATGAGCCAACCATGGCAACTGTCAGTACGCGAATGATAAATCTGATTTTTGGTCCTCGGTTATGTTCCTGCTTCTGAAGCGTTGCACGTTTTGATACAATTAGTTGCCGGTAACACAGTTACTCATCTTAGTTCTCTACACCAGCGTGGTCCAACTACAGGCCCGCGGGCCACATGTGGCGCACTATTGATTGTTGTGTGGATATAAGAGTAGGTAATTTTAATTAGAACACGCATAACATCTTTTACTAATAATAATGTGTAATATTACCGGCGTTAGTCTAGACCAGGGATTCCCAACCTGGGGTACATGTATCCCCAGGGGTACATTTGCCTATCCGAGGAGGTACATTTAAGGTTAGCCACAGAAGAAAAAAATATATTTACATAATATTTGTTTCCAAATATTTATACACATATCAGTGAATATTATTTTCAAAAATCATTATATGCTTGTTGTTAAATACATCTATGAATAATCATGATAAAATATTTTCTCATATGAGATTTTAGGGGTGCATGTTCATCTGTCGAAACGCTGAAGGGATACATGCTTATCTGTTGAAATGCAGAAGGGGTACATGCTCATCTGTCAGAATGCTGAATGGGTACATGGTAATCAAAAGGTTGGGAACCCCTGGTCTAAACCAGGGTCTCCAAACTATGGCCC
>Ga0210059_1017777_pt1 | contig 10093 bp, 7 predicted proteins | sample Ectturendosymbi2_FD_188042 | JGI IMG/M metagenome (GOLD analysis project Ga0210059, IMG submission 188042) | Ecteinascidia turbinata endosymbiont from Florida, USA - Sample 2 (SPAdes) (version 2) | ecosystem: Host-associated > Tunicates > Ascidians > Unclassified | place: Key West, Florida...
TTGCGATAATTTGTGCACTTTGCACTTAATCTCTGCACGACACTATTTCTTCTAGAATTTTTTTGCAAAAAGTGAATTAATAAGGTATTTGCCGAGGCAGACTACTTGCCTTGCTCGGTTTGCTGACCGGTAATTGTTGGAACAATTAAACACCGAGTTACAGTAGTTGCTGCCACTCTGTACGACAAAGATAGCAATATCTCCAGCGCCTCTTGCCCTCCTAATCATTAATCACTCAATTGATTTTATTCCTCATTTTCAACAACATGCTTGATGTTTCTATGCAGTGGCGTAACTGAAGGGGAGCACAGAGGTGAATCGCCCCCCTGGCGAACTAAATGTAAAAATTTTGCTTCCACTTAGTTTATCTGAATGTAAAAATTTTGCTTCCACTTAGTTTGTCTAAGTTTTTTTTCTGAGTGTTAGCTAGTGGGCCCCTTTTAGCTAAGTTCTCCCCTGGCTCAAACCTCTAGTTGCGCCACTGTTTCTGTGATTCACTTATTAACTGAGAAGCAGAACCGCTTTTGTCCAAGAACGTGCAACTTGAGAATTGCGATCGTTTACAAAGATTATTTTGAAAAGACACAATTGTGAAAAAGCTTCACCGATTCCGCGTTTCATACGTACTTGCGATGAAACTAGGTTCAGTGAAGGTTCATCGCCTGGAGATGCTGCAGGACTGGGCCTTTGTTTGACATTATCTTTGTTTTCGATTTCTGAAGCAAAAATCATTAAATAATTTTATATCTAACAGTTGAGGTACAAACGCCGAGATGATTACTAGAAATGACACTAGTCGGTTTGAAACGTTGGTGTGAACTACCGCTTCTTATTAAAAAATAATCAAAAGTCCTAAAACCAATGTCTGCCTTATTATAGCATGTTACTCTCTTTGTGGCGTTCCCACACCAATGAAAAGGAAACACTGCACCAAATAGTTCGAATACAGTGAGCATCCGCTTACAAGAATTTCCACACTGAATCTTCCTGTTTCACTGTACGCTTTTGGCTAGCAGTGCGAATTTGTGTGTCGCTAGCACATCTGTGAGATCGCAACCATGTTTATAAGAACATGAATGTTTTCACGTCTCACTGTTTTTTTTCACAGACAACTTGAGGTATTTTTCACCCTTTCCCTTCACAAACAATCTTTCATTTAAGTTGTCGTGAGAGAAGACATTGAAAATTCAAAGGTACCCAAGATGTATAAAGGTGTATTAACTATATTCAGAGTCAACTTAGAACTTCTTAAATTAGGTATATCGTTGAATGGTCATGGATTGACGAAACGATACCTCAAATTAACTTGAAAATTACCTATCATAGATCCACAGCAACTAAACAGAGGATGTTTCGGGGAAATAAGACAGCAGCAGGAAAATCACGGTGCAAGTCAAGCTTTGTTTGCTGTCTGCTTTGGATTGGACTTGACTTTTTCCACTGAAACCTGAATTTTATTTTCCTTGAAAATGCGTGACAATCATGCACAGAACCAGGTACACGGACGCACAGTCTGAGTGGTGAAAGAATAGCCCCAGTCCGCAATCTCTCTCCGTGAAAAAACTTCTGCCTTTCTTATAGTGAAGAAAGAAGAACATACTGGTTTGAATAGTTCGAACTTGTTATTCCCGGTACAGAGGGTATCGTAAGGGAGTCCGTAAAACCTGTTCTGACCTTGGGTTCAACCTACCATACCTCTCTGCAGCAGCTTTATATCTACAACCCAAATGTGTCAAACTCATTACCGTTGAGGCAGTTTCTCAAAACATAACCCAATACTACAGAACGCGAACATATCGGATTTAGATCACGTGATGCAGTTGGATGACACAAATGGAAGAGCCTCCCCAAGCAAAAGATTTCTGCGTTGTCCACTCCCGAACCTTCATAACCTGGTTCTCATTTCTCTGTTGGTTTTTTTTCTTAGCTAAGAATGTCAGCAGCTCACCAGAAGGCCCGGTTACAATGCTCCCCATACTATCATCTTTTCTGTTTGATCTACAAACAACAAATCGTGCATTTCTCCCGAGAAAGCAACATAAGTTTTGCCATGTAGCAACGAATGCAAGGCAAAAAATTCTCAAAACGTTTTGCTTTTCTCCGTACAGAATTAAAAAATCAGACCGAGGCACATACAAACATGAAAATTTCTGGTGATTCATGCATCTAGCAAATCCAAGAAATATGTGTCACAGACAGTGTGACTTTCTTTTTCTCTAATCTTCTATAACAGACGCTATTACAGGTTTTAATAACGTGCGAAAAATTAGCTGCAAAAAAGTGAAGTAAACCAAATTCATCGTTTTTTATCGCATTTACATCATTTCCTTCCAAAACCCTTATTTGTTTCTCTTGCCTGCAGCCAATCTGTGTTTTTCGGGACAATCAAGCAATAAAACAAGACACAACCGATAAGCCTAGACGTATGTTAACGGTAATAAGCGGCGTGGAAAGTAAACTACAAGCAGCAACGTCCCACCTTAGCTTATACACTCGTTACCGCATAGCATTTGACCGTTCTGCTATAGCATACGGTTAGTTGACCAACTCATGGTCCAACTCACATGGTCAACGGCCATCTTGCCAATCTGTCACAGACTATCTGTGACGTCACAAGCGTCTTTGCTTGGCGTTTGGATGGCGAAGTTGCACATTTAAAAACGTGTAAGAAGTTTATTGGTTACGATACAATATATGAATGCAAAAGCAAAACACTGCTAATGTGTACTCTCAACTAGGACGCCGAAAAAACCCTGAAGTTATCTAGTCGAGGCGCCCTAAAATTTGTTAAAACAAAGACAATGCCACAATGCATAAATACATTTTAAGCATCGCAAACGCAACAATAACAACAACTGTGCAAAGCACACAATGCACAAAAAGAACAACACAAGCAAAAGAAATTTCATTTGGATCATATTCATGGAGAAGTCACATTTTACTATTAAAAAGCATATAATCATATCTGGTTGGGCAAAAACCTATTCATAGTAAAAGAGACGATCCTTTTATGTTTGCAGAAAGTGACATACAGCAAGATTTTCAGACTCCGCTCGATTTCTTTCCAGAGCGCAGCTACTCTATAAAAATTTTTTTTCGAGAATTTGTACAGATTCCTTGCATAAAATAATTTTGGTTGTCAGCAAATCGTTTTTTTTATGAATGAATATCAGAAATATTTTTGTGGAAAATGTCTAATTATTTGGACAGTGCACCGTGATGTAGTTTATGCATAAATTTTGCCAATTCAAGCCGATATATATCATTTAATTTTAACACATTAAGTCAAGATTTTTTAATAGGGGAGTAGTGTGACAACTGCAATTACTAAATGTCATTATTGTGAATATTATTATGCAAAACGTTCAAAGGTAGCAGGACAGAATTGTTAGCTGTACCCCATGACATAATACAGTATTGTAAGTGACAATAGACAAAGCATAACATTTTCACTATAGTATGACATTTTCCGAAAGGCAATAGGAACAAATTTTCGAATTTTAAATAATAAATGCGATGCACGCGATAATTTAGTTCTCACCAATTGCACATGAGAAGACCAGTTTAAATTCCTGTCAATTAGGACACCTAGGTATTCGACACATGGTTTTTGACTCAATAAAGCATCATTTAAACACATTTGAAAAGATCATGGGATATTCTCAACATCTGTGTTTCCCAAGGACTTGCTGGTTAATATCTGAGGTGATTTAGACTTATTTATTGATAGAAATGATTTAAACGCATCCATCCGTCTACTTCAAGTTCACTGTTAGCTGCAAGTTGCAGGTCATTCAAATTTTTATCAGATAAACAAAGGTATGTATCATCAGCATAAAGCACAGTGTTGAATATTAAACAATTCGGCAAGTCAAACGTGCACATGTTTTGCTGGTGGTTTTAGAACCTAGAATCGTTGCTGAGACCTGGGAACGACGCTAAACCGCAACCAGTAATAGGGTTATAGCTCGGAAGTTCTGCGGTTTCCGGCAAACTGAAAAACTCTTCAGTCATCGTTATTCCCGAATCCACTCCAACTGAGGTGTTTAGCTATGCAAAGCAAACAATCTGGGCATGGGGAAGCAATAGGAGGATGGGAAATTCTTTCCACTCTGGCATCTCCTGCAGCTCAACCTGGGTCCAACGTGCTGGCTACGCTTTTTCTTGTGACAAGTTGTGGGAGGCCAACTTTGGTCTAACGATGAGAGGGCAACTTAATGACGGACGCTTCCCACGCAGTATTGAAAGTTTTGAAAAGGAATTGAATCGTTAAATCGGTTTTAAGACCTTGAAAAAGTATTGAATTTGGCCAAAATGAACATAAAGTATTGAAAAATTATGGAAATTCCACAATTAGCCATTTTTTATTAAAAGTTTGTTCTTTCTCGTTGATGACAGGTTTGCAAATATTTCTGTCTTGTGTTTCATGAATAAAATTTTGGAAAAATGATGAGAAGTGAACCCTGTGACCTCAAGCGTAACCCTTGCCCTGCCTCGCTTTGGAATTTTCTCAAAGCAATCATCATTTGCAGAGATTTTGCCACAAACACTTACAGTCAACCAGAGTAGAGAGGAGTTCTGCCACTGCAGATGAGGCGACAACGAACCAACTTCACATAACAGAAAAATCAACTAAAAGCAAGTTTTTCAAAGAGAATGGTTTAAATGTCCGAACTTCTCATGAGCGTTCGTACAGTCCACAAGGAAACTAAAAATGTTAGTGTACATTACCAGCAAACATCAGCTACATCAGTTACACAAGCAACACTAATCAACGTGATAATGCAGACGATAATTTCAGAAAATGTAAACTTTATAAAAACCACGAACCACTCGATGCAGTGGAAGCAGGAAATCATACCTGCCTCGGAGATAGGATGTTTAAAATTGCAGAGAGAGAACTGCATGCCAAGTGCAGACAGTTGAAGAATAAAAGCCACAAAAAAGAAAGGTATTGTGCCAGCCAATCATGATCGTTGTTTCACAGCTATCAGCAACCTCTTAAAACCAGGAGTGTGTTGTGTAACCTGTGGCCCACGAGCCAAAAGTGGCACGGCAGCTGAAATTTTGTGTCCCGCTGAAAGGTATAGATTTTAAACAGAGTAATAATCTTCCTTGGACTGCCAGCAAATTGTCTAACCCGCAGAGCTTGACACATGCAGTTGTGGCCCGTGGACCAATCTAGTCATGTGCATTTGGCCAGGCAGTGTTCTATTGTTGCACACTCCTGGCTTAAGCCACAAATCAATCCACCATGTATGTGCAAGCGTTGTATCATACGGATCGCTGGCTGTCTCGGGTGCTCCTACTGCAAAACCGGCATCTCCTGCTGTTGCTGAATTTGTTTTGTTTCATGACCTGCCCCTAACTGCTCCTTTTGCTTCTTGAGCCTGGTTCATCTTGCTTCTGTTGGCCCCAAACTTTGCAACACGTAAGGCCAAGGCGGGGCAAACATTATAGCAGGTTGTTTCGTTGAAACCGTTTAAATCCGGGTTCTATTGCATTTACATTTAAAGACTTTTGTCCCAAGAGAAACCGAAGATTATACTGGTGATTATCGTGTTGGAAACACGGCAGCTGAAACTCAGACACGAAGTGACTCACCTTCCTGGGAAGCTACTTCCTCAGATGTGTTTACTGGTGGTTCATCAACATCCTCTTTCGCTGTGGTCGCTGTTTCCGTATTTGAATCACAAGTGACATTATCTGAAATAATAAACAAACAAAAGAAAACCTTAATATTAATTGGTTTGAGAAAGAAGTGGACATGATCGCCGAGCATCAGCGGTTTCACTTTGTATATCTTTTGCAGACAGCACAGAGCCCGTTTTGCTTGTGACAAATTGCACTGGTTTCTGAACCAAAGCCTTGTAAAGAGTTTGAATGATTTTGCTACAAACAGAGAACGTATAACAGGGGCTCAAATTGTTGGCGCGAGGGAACATAACTTGATGTCTAAAGTAGTGGGACAAAAGTAAAGTTTTATAAGAAATACTACGCCCAAAGCAAACGATACAACTGACATCTTTGCAAGATGTGATATCGTTTGCTTTGGCCGTAGTATTTATTATAAGGCTATTTAGCACTTCCGCTTTTCGTGTACCAAAAGTAAAGTTTCGCTTGTATGTTTTTTACGGATATTATTTTTTTGAAAGATTTACAACAGAAGAGTTTTGGCTTCCCGCAATATGGAAGCACAACATTAACAATCGGATGAATGGAGTCGGTCACTGAAGTGAAGGAGCACTCGGTTGGAAAAAAAGAGGCAGAAATGCGCCGGAATCGGCTTATTCGGTCCGAACATGGCCACCAAAGGCTGATGGTCCGTCACTAGAATAAACTTTCTTCCATATAAATATTGGAAGAATTTCTTCAAGGGTAATCGGCAATAGCTAAAGTGAAAGTAAAGTGAAAGGGTAATCGGCAATAGTTAGAATGACAGGGACATAAGATTGATAACTGATCAAAGCAGGGGATGTTTACTGATAGAAATGAGAAGCGTGGAAGTGCTAAATCGATGATAGTATGGAAAATGCGCATGGAGTCATCTTGACAGCATTACGTTCCCCCCGTCACATCATTGCAGCTTACGACAGCTGCTTATAGAGTGGTGCTCTTACGACAGCCACTTATAGAGAAAGTGTAAATGGTCGTTATAATGAAACATGATGTCAATATACAATGAACAGCTTGGAGACATTACTCTCTTAATAAACACGGCAAGCACCCACCAGCCCAGTGCGTCAAGGCGGTCATGCTACAAATATGTGTTTAGAAGCACGTTTGGAGCGAATTTACGCCTTTGGTGCAGTGAGTTGGATGACATCACTGTGAGCAGTTTCAAGTCTCGTTCGATCTCAACGATTATAAGGATAGCCTTAGAACGTACAGTCGATAGTTCAAGTTTGCATAATCTTTTTGGATGCAATGCATAAGTCAGAAGCACCTTTTCTCGCAAAAGTGGCTTGTCTGCACGCCAAAGCGCTTGACCAAAGGTGATCTCCGATGGCTTTCGCAATCGGATACGACGGAACCTCGGAAGTAGAAACGTCTGTCAAACGTTTATCTTTATTCATCTTCTCACCACAACAAAAGTGACTTTTTAAATGCTAGTTGTTACGGATGTGCAGTATTCATTATATAAATAAGTAGAAAGTGAAATTCCGCTGAACCCTTTTGTAGTTCTCAAGTATGCAGTGCTTTTTCAGCATGTCTCTTCTAACCATGGAGATCTCTCAGCGCTCTTCAACCGGTGTGCACGGTGCACGCCAGGTGGCACCAAAATATGCGTGGGGTGCACCACTACGAAAGCGTTCACAAGAGTCCATCACAAACTTGTCACACTAAACAGATAATTTTTACAAAACTTTCTGATAGCAGAAACAAACCTTTAACCAAACAATGACTTTCAGGATTTAACCGAGACTTTGCACAATCGAAAGTGTGTTGCGTAAGCATCAGACCATGTCAAGCTACTCGTCGTAATTAGATGATTATTTGTGATTCATAAGCAACAGACAATTAGTCATTATCAATTGAATTATGTAGCTCAGTTACTGAATTAGGGTACTTGCTTATTTAGACCTGGGTACTTACAGACATGGGCGCAATTAGGTGGGGGGAACGGGGGAAGTGCTAGTAAATAGGGTGCATGAGTTTAAATGTTCAACGTCTTGGTTGATCTCTCAGCTAATGAAGTATTCCTTGGGGTCGTACACTACAAGTGGTTCTCTACATCGCTATGTTAAGAACGAGCAGATGATAAATTTTAAAGACAAATGGAATCAACTGGGCACATTGTGAGGTACATCGTGCTCGGTGTTGCCATAATTCGTTTTTTTTCTAAAAAAACTATTTTTATTTCAAAACCAAACTACGCTTGTTCATTGATTCCTTAAAATAATTTTATTTTAACACCAAAAACAAAAAATCAGAAATATACAATTGTTTTAAACTTTAAGAGACTTTATTTTTTCCTGAGATATTAAAAAACCTTGATTATGCGACGTTTGCGTGTCTCGCACAATCACTGTTAACATGAGAGTAATCAACTGACATCGTATTGTTTGTTTTAAAAAGAAAACGTTAAATTTTCAACCATATTTTACTTACCTAGATCATCTGTCCCGCTTCTGTCGAAAGAAGAGGATACTTCAGGTTCCTAGAAAAATATGGACTTAAAATCATTATTTGTACAAAACTTTTGTTATTACATCGCTGAGATAAGATACCATTTCACATTTTCAATATCATCGCGCACGGTGTGAAAAAAGTGGACTTCACGTAATTTTGACATATATCTGGTTGCTGCTGAGACAAAAGTGAAGTTAAGTAAGATTTCCATCACAGGGTTTCGACACTTGCTACAGCGCTCAAAGGAGGGATAAAGCATAAATTCATTTAGCATTTGGCTTGAAGTGGGGTAATCGGTACATTCATAAAGCCATTTAAATTTATGTCTGGCAGCATTCACTCACGTTTTCAACAACACTGAAAACTTCATTGGTTGGCGAAGTTCTTGAGCTTGAACTCCGCTTTCCAAACAGCCAATGGAAAATCATCGAAAAGCCTGGTGTAAACAAAACGAGAAGTTCCCACTCTTCCCAATTTGTTGTTAGCTATTCTTTCCTCCGGCATTGTGATTCAGCATTGAGCAAAAGCAGTGGTGTTTTTGAAAAATGCACAGATCACAATAAAACCATCACCAACAATTTTTCTTTGCAACACAAATGAAAGATAATTGTTTTTAACAAAACCAAAAACTGATTGCTGGTGAGTTTCATTGTGGGGCACAAGTGACTTTTTCTGCTGTTTTTGTTCTCATTATTTCAAGTGCCCAGCTGGTGTTGAAGCTGAAGCGCCTTAGAGTGACAGGTTTACAAATGCTGGCTTGATACACTTGACTTACAGAACAAAAATTATTGTTTTCCTACTTTTTAGGTAACTTTATGAAGATGGTTAATGACATGCGAAACACACAAAGCAATAGTGAAGCAACTGGTTATAGATGTATAGTAAAGTAGCAAACCCACAGATTTTTACTTCAAACTGCTGCAAAAATTGTAATCATCTATTAGATCCGGAGTTCTGATCAAAACTGTGCAGTCGCAATTGCAGGACACTTTTTCGCCCATGTGCACACCTTGCGCATTGACTTTAATGATGTAATAAGTTGAAAAAAGGTCACTGCTTTCGATTCGTTAAAAGTGGCCGTGTTTCGCAGAAACTTGAAAAGCTAAAATTGTTTTGCTTTTCAACGCAAGTGCTTGGTGATGTGTGTCAAAGTAAAATTCGATGCAAATTTTATTGCCTGGCTATTAATTTAGGACCGGAACAACAATGCTTCCTGCAAAGGTTTGTTGCGCAAAACGTCAGTAGCTATTGTTACGCCATTTCAAAACGCTATGGTACCACAGGATGTTGTAGCAGAGGCGCGGCAGAAATGACAACAGTGCCAATTGTGGGATAGGACGTATAAAAAAAAGCCGACAAGTCCTCAGTTCTTCAACAAACCTGCTCCGTTGGCAATAAATGGAAAGACTTTGAGATCATAGGTCATGGTAAGTACTTTTGACCATTACAGCACTGACAAAAACAACAGAAAATGTGTTTTATTTTTGCTCTGACTGTTTGTTTTTTTAAGAGGAATCGTTACGTTGCTGTCTTCTCTGCTCTGCGGCTTCAAATTTTAGGTGACATTTGTGATAATTGACATGAATTGATAAACGGAATCAAATATTGCTTTCCAGATGCAGATAATATCCGTGCCAAAAAGAAGATATAATTTTACTCCTAACTTCAATGGCCACATTTGACATTTATTCGATTGAGTTATTTTTCACGGATGTAGTCAAAAATAAGCGGTGGACAGGGAAACCACAGGAGTTTCAGATGTCCTTGTTGCTTCCCGCTGCCAGAAACATCGTGCATCAAGGCATGAAAGCTGCTGGGCTTAATTCTTTAAATCAGCGCAAGCACTCGCATCAAGATGAAATGTTTGGCACTGAAACCAATGACCTAGAAGAGTTCTCATGCCAATACCCAGGGTGTTCGGAGGGGTCAACTATAGAAACACAACAGAAAATGGCAATGC
>Ga0210059_1017778_pt1 | contig 10093 bp, 8 predicted proteins | sample Ectturendosymbi2_FD_188042 | JGI IMG/M metagenome (GOLD analysis project Ga0210059, IMG submission 188042) | Ecteinascidia turbinata endosymbiont from Florida, USA - Sample 2 (SPAdes) (version 2) | ecosystem: Host-associated > Tunicates > Ascidians > Unclassified | place: Key West, Florida...
TTGTTTTTCGTTGCTAGGCAACGGCCGGATATTCTTCGTCATAGCAGTCACGTTTTTCTTGTAGCCGTACCGGATTTAGTACGTACTGTTTTTTTTGTTTCTTGAGCTTTTTTGGCTGTTTTATGGGAATGAATGTACAGACCATAAGGTGTCTGCTACACTGTATAGCTTACCCTTGTCTGCAGCATCCGCAGTAGTCCTAAATGGACATCGTAGAGTTTTGTTTTTTTGAACAATTTCCAAAAAAAATGCGTAAATAGGGCAATGTCAGTGATATACGTTTTGCATGCCTTGAAGCTCAAACTCTGGCTAAGAAGCAGACCACTTTCAAGGTCTTCTTTTTTACACAATTAGTCTACAGTATAGACACAGTTTAGCAACAATAGCATTTATTCTAGATATTTATTTGTGATGATTAAACATGTATTGTGACGGTTCAATCACAATTATGTGGAGCCTTAACGTTTTCATCAGAGGTTTTACATTACCTTGTCGGCGGGTAAAAATCAGTTTTGAAGTAGAATCCGACCTGTACGTAGTCTGAAAATGTTTCAACTTTTATCTGATGTTAATTGTCACCCTATCCTACAATACATTTGAAGTCATTCAGCTGCAACGGGAAGAGTCAGCAACAAAATCTAACGTAAGTACGAAGGCAGTTTTCATTTTGTTAAGTGTTGAGGGCATTGACACTCAGACACTGCCATTACTTACAGGTAGCTTACAATCTGTTTTCTCCATAAAATGCATGTGACTAAAATTTAAACTAAATTGAATTTTACCCAGTCGATTGGCTTATGTTATTTAAACATTACATGGATTAAAAAAGACTTCAACCGCTTACGACAGAATGACTAGATCAGCGGTTCCTAAATTGTTTTGAGCGCGACCGAAATCTGACCTTGAATATCTCGCGACCCAAGCCTCAAATAACGTATTAAAAAATAAAGAATATATGGATAATTTTTGGCAGCAGGTTGCTAAGTTAATTTTTAATGTTAGCCATGTACTCTTTTCTCAAGTACCTACGCTACAGACAGAAACAGACAAGCAATGGTAACGTTGAAAAGACAGTCACACAACTCTGGTTGGGATCGCCTCTGCGTGACCCGTTTTTTGACCCTTCTCCATCCTTGGGTTTCTACTGTTGCAGTTGACTGCATCGTCTTGAACTACTGAGGCAAGCACAAGCGAAACATGGCAATTGGGGGCATTAACTAACAGGAAAGCAATCAGCAGCAATAGATATCCATCACTGACTTCACTCTACTTCTACTAGGTTGCACTATCATTATATAGGGATAAGTGAACTACAATAATTCGCTTGTGGGGACTACCACAGTGACTTGTTACTCATGGGCACCATCTAGCGGCGAGTTTTTATTTTCATGTGGCGCCATCTCCAGGCCGCCACACTATCCATACTTTGAGAACCACTGGGCTAGATCAACTCACCAACCGTTGTGCTAAGCTGCGACCACATGTATTCTTAACTTTAGTGCAGAGCCGTGGTGATAATCAATTATGGCTTCGTTTCCGCAAATGCGCAACCATTTTCACACTGCGTAGACTGAATGGTTCAAACATATGCAAGTTTGTTTAGAGGGCATGTATAACTTTCCACATTTTACAAAATTGTCTTTATCATATTTATGAATCATATTGTTAGCTCTGAATAGCTAGATCAGGGGTTCCCAACCTGTGGTACGCGTACCACGAAGGTCTCTCAGGTGGTACGCGAGTAACTTTTATTTTTTCACAAAAACCTGGATTCGCAGCTTTCTAGTTTACGTATCAGGCTTTGTTTGTAAATAACTAAATTTTCCTGTAGCTTGCCATTCCTATTGTTTCGTAACATTATGACTTTCGATGCGGTGTTAGCAAATTTGCGCCACGCATCGACCAACTGGTGGAAAGTAAAAAATAAAAAATAACATTAAATTTAGTTGAGTATTTTATTGTGATTTTAATGTATATTATTCTTCAGAATGAACTAAGAATCGATCAAATTAGTTGTTCTGGAAGAAGTGGTACGCGTTGACAATACGGGGTGCCCAAGTGGTACGAGATCGTCAAAAGGTTGGGAACCCCTGAGCTAAATAAATACCCAGTCGTTTCTGGGAATCAAGTTTGGTGCAAGTATCACACAAAAATGCTACCGCAGTCGCATTTCATAGAGTGTAATGAAAATTCTAAGATTTTTCAAAGGCGTTGAGGACTGTAGTTTTAACGTTATCAGCTGCATATGTCAACCAGTCGCTCGAGAATCGGAGAAGATTCACGTCTTACTTGTGCGCAAGTTTTGTAGACCTACTGCACTTCGGGAGTCTTTGTTTTACAGCAGATGTCGCTGCTCGGCCTCGATTGAACGTGTGTTGGTGTACATCAGAAGCATGTAAATATAAAATTGGTAATCATAACGGCGCCCACGATGGCTTCTTGCTCAACTGCAATTTTGGCTGCTAGAAGCATAGCCCACTGCAGATCTTGCACTTAACGCATCGAGATTTTTACAATCGCTTTCGCAAGAAAGTTTCACCAGCAAAAAGGTGGCTTCATCCAAAGTAGAAGCGTGGAACTTCAGTAAAAACAAACTTCAACAAACGGAGCGTTGATGTGTTTTAATTTTCGCGGCTAATGTGCGGGCGTTTCCGTTCTCGTCAATCACAGCGTTTCTATCGTGCCCGAAGAGACTTGGTTACTACAGCAGCCAAATGCACGTTGAGTATGCGCATTGCGCAGTTATTGTGAATCATAACGCATGCTGTTTCTAGATACTGTATTTCGGAAGCCTCGCCCTGCGAGAAGTTGCATTTATCTGAAAACCACTTTCTATATGGTGTTACATCGTTAGCTGGCATTGGGTTTTATTAAGTTCTTGTTATTTTTGCAGCAAGTTTTGAAGCTTCACCATATGCATGTAGTTGAGCATGACGTATTTTCTTGTTTTATTTGTCACGGTTGGGGTTGTGCGTTTTTTTCATTGCAGTCTTGAGGTTGTTTAGTTTCTCTGGCCTTGTTATAGCCTTTCAACGTTTCACGCCTGTTACTGTAGCACTGTTTGCAGATGGTAGGACTGACGATGCGTAGTGTTAGGTGAAATCGACTTCCTATTAAAATTTACGATTGATTCCTTGCTTCAACAAAACAAGTTCTAGCTTTGCAGCCAGCCGTTTGAGGAAATCTCCAACCTGGTCTTCCATCCCTTTGCAACGATTCAGGCTTGTACTTATCATTTAGCAATAATAGTAAAGTCACCGCAGTGACCATACATCAAGCGAATCAGTCGCAATAATTTATTTGCACAAGGAAACTAGTTTCGTGTTCGACACATCTTCAGTCCTTATTCAAATAGAATCTGTATAGCCGTTTACGATCGGTGCCAGCAGTTTTGTAATCGGTCTAGTGAGTTAAGTAGTCGTTCTTTGGCTTTATTATTTAGCTTTTGTCCTTAGCACAGTACGTAGTTTTTCTAACTTTGTTTCATTGTCAACTTTCGCATAAAATCGCAACTTTGAAGATGAGATGAGAAAAGTATGCAATTTTAGTGCTAAGAGATCGGGTAGTTTTAATGTTGAGAGAAAAACCGTTGTACGTGACATTCAGTCTCCATACAATTTGCGCATGAGTTGATAAGCGTCATTCCGTGAACGTTTTGCAGTGATACTCGATGGAGCTTCCTCAAAGGTTAAATTGCGTTACACAGTCATTGCAACAATGAATTGGTGGTATCGGTGGTTAAATCATTTCAGGAAATATTATGAAATGCGCCTGTAACGCGTGCAAGCCGTGGACGGCCACAGTTTTGTTCTTTAGAGCAAAACACAGAGTGCAGATTTCAGTCTAAATTAACATGTCGAGACATTAATATGCCTCGATTACTATGGTTCTTTTTCTATAAGTGAAACGTGTACAACTTCAACATTTGCACTGACAATCCCATTTCAAACATATTTCTTTAGTGCTAATGAAGCAAAGGAGCTTGAGATGATATTTCAGGTCAGAGACATGTTTAGTGAATGTGGAGGTCTTGGGCAAGAAAAAAAAACGTATGTTACGCAAGTTGTCATTCAAAAGTATAACGATGTGCGATAAGAAAAGAAAAATCGTTCTTATTTTTTGGCAAGTGGTGATCGATTGCTAATCACTTTGTTTCACAGTCTTGCTACATCAATTACGTCCAAAATCTTGGTCATTATTTTTCTTTTCGTTACTATAAGTCGTAGATTGTCAACACTTAGAGGTAGAGAAATTCACTCCAATGTTTCTTTTTAAAGAATTTTCATAAAAATTGCCGTACGGATTTTAAATATCAGAACGTTTTTTATAGCGGAAGTTTTTGCTTCGGACAATCTTTCTCGAGTATCGACAACATGTCTTCTTAGCTCCGAACATTGAACAGCTGCAAGTGGCTGCTGTCTGAACAAAACATATCTCCTGTGTTATCGAAAAACCTACCATCTGCGAGTGTCGATCAGAAGAGCAGTTCACCATTTGCCTGAAAATGCTCATAAACAAGCAAGGCTGAAGCTTTTTGTTCCTGGTTGCTTGTTTACTGATATTTTCTACGCAGTGCCTCATCTGCCTGCACGAGCAACTTTAATCCAAGTCTGATATAATGTTTTAGGTTTTACGTAGCAAGATATGTTTCGCTGCAGACGGTCTACTGTGGGGATTTACTGCATTGCTCTTGCATCGTGCATCGTCGTTCTCCACGTTCTGAGTCCAGCAAGCCCGATGCAGCAAGCTCTGAAACGACTATTGAGGTAAGATCATTTTCAGGGCCAGTATTGTGACGCAAGATCATAATTTGTGATGATTTTTTGTGGTGATTTTGTGATGATTAGGAATAAAATTGTAACAAATTATGACGCAAAGTCATAATTTGTTACAATTTTATTTCTAAAAGTGAAGTAAATATGCAAACCTATCTGTGCAGCATTAGCACCGAGGTGCTGTTCTGACGGCCTGAACTGGTGCGAACACAGCGAATGCTTAATGACAACATAGTGCGTTTGACGAATGATTTGTGAAGTAAAATTTCCAGCAAGCCTACGTGCATTGCAGGTTTGCCTGTGTAAGTTATGTTCTCTACTGAGAACGTTCACTTGGAAAGAGGAACTCTCTGCAGTTAATCGGTGTTCGAATCGCCGTACCTTTTATTCTGGCATCAGTTTGATTTTTCAACAGTGAAGTGATCAAAATAGAAAGTTCTGATTGGTGGTAATATTTCGTGAGGCCACTAGGCCATGCGCTAATTGCATTATGATGTACATCGGGTAATTTGTACAGTTTTATGACTCATAATAATAAGAACAATAAAGCCCGATGAAGAAAATCTTTCTTAATCGTCAAGGTGACAATTGCAATTTTTGTGAATAGAAAGCTACTTAGAATAAAGACGACGAAAAAAACAGAACAACCGAACTTTAAAAACAACATTTTTTCTCATTTATGTGTTCAGTTCCTAATCCCAGGGGTCTGCAACACCCACAATCGTTGTAGTCTAAAGGTCGTCCTATTTAAAAGCGAAATCTACACTTCATCTACCCGTGTCAGTCAGTTTACCCAAACTGAATTACTGCAAATGATTTGAAGATTTATTGTGCAAAGTTGTTTTCAATAAGCACCTTTCATTTTCGTGTTCAGCTCGAAAGTCATCGTTTTTATAACAGGTTTTTCTATTGCCGAAAACGTTGAATGGCAGGTCTGCAGCATCTGTAGAGCCCGGGTATTATTGCGCTTCGACTCGGCTGCCTTTAGCTTTTGACAAACATTACAAATTTTGTATCATTCGTTTTTCTCTTAGTTTCCTAGTACATGTTTTTCTTGTCTGTTACTCGATCAGGCAGTTGAGCGGACTTTTTAAAACTGGTTTTGAAGTTGTTCTACAGGAACATTTGATGAACACCAGTTACGCGCTACAGTCAACACAGTTGAGATTTGTTGTTAGAAAATTCACAAAAATGACAACAAATACTCCGATAGTATGTGTTTTGTGAAAACGTGCGGATGAACGCTGTTCTTCTTTTATATATAAGAAATCATTGAACAATGCTTTTTCACCAAAGAACGTTTGCAGTAAAAAGTATTATTCGAAAACTACGATAAAAATTTTTGTTCACCAAACGTTGAAAAAGAAAATTATTTCAAGTAACAAATTTTTGGAACTGAAAATAGGTTTTTCAAAAAATCAGTTTTGAAAAAAAAATTTTATGTCGAAAATGTTTCCTTACTGAGCCCAGCTCCGCCAACGAAGTGTTTCCTATGTAAGTTTGCGAATGAAACTGTTTTAAATTTAAATGTTATATGAGCATTTTCATTACAGGTTTTGTCTTTCTAGTATGGGTAAACAAGCTGAGCAATAAATGAACAGTATTATAAAATGTACTCTAGAATTATAATTGAGCAAGTCTTTCTGTAAGCTTTACCCATGGTTCATCATAATTCCTTAAAATGCAGTGAACGTAAAAGCGGCTGGGGATCAGCCCTAAATCCTATTTGAAGCTTACAGCATTCTCACAAAAGTCATATCTGCAGCAACAGCCATAATTTAAAATAGACTTCAACGAAAAAAAGCAACATTAGATTAGACTTCGTTGAGAGAATGCAAAGTGAGTAGATGAAAACTGCCCTATAAAGAAAACAAAGAATATAAATTTCAAACATGGCCCATTCGCAAACTTCAATGGCAAACACTTGGTTAGCGGAGTTGGGCTCAGAAAGAAACAAAAAGAATTTTCCTGAAACTTTGTCTTGAGAACACTTTCTTTTAAATTTTTTTCAGCTTAAAAGAATTTTCTCATTGAAACACATAAAAATTTTTTTGAAACGTAATGTTTCATCGCAAATTTTTTGTGAAAAGAAATTCACGGTGATTTCAAAATAAAACAAAAGTTTTACATGGCACAAATCGGCTTCCACATCCATATCCGATCACCTGACAACGTGGGCGCAGTGAAAACTGCCGCGGTGGCAACACACTTTTCAACTGATGAAAAAATGATTTATGCACTTGTGGCTATAATTTGTCGAAAATCAAAATTTGTTTTATATCCTTTTGTCAGCAGAAAATTGAAAATCTCGGCTTGTTGTTTCGTTTAAATGCAGTTAATTTTTTGGTGAAACCTTGCACAGGAAGGTACAACTCTGACGCAGCTTTTCATTTGTTAGAGTCAGAGGTTTTAACGTTGGAATCTCATTCACGATTGGTCGTGCTTCCCTCGAATGATTGCAGTTTTTTCCTCGGTTACTGCCGCTAACGTGTTACAAAGAGAGACCTGAAGCGTTACGAATTTGGAAGAATGGACTAGAAAAAAAACAAAGCAAGTTTAGAAGCACTGTAACGACATTCTGTACGACAGACGCTTTTAATATTTGACTGAATCCACTCTTTGTCAGCAAATCTAATTAGAAGTGAGGAGAATGCAGTATTTAGAAACATTTTTAGATAATTCGTCACATAACCGCGTTGATGTCTCTGCGGAAAAAAACCATAACGTCAGTCAAAGGGTTACACTCCATTGAGCAACAGTACAGAAAACGTCATGTGATGGTTGAGGGTTTTGCGAGCAGCAAACACAGCTGTGCGTTGTGCCGTGTAAGTTAACACTGGATAACAGGCGCGAAACTGCAGAGGGCTAACATGCGTTTTGCTCTCCAGTAAAGACAGATAAAGAAATGAAGGTACTTTCTGGACCTACTCTTTTCTTTATATTGCCTGATCCACACGAACCAACTGGCAAGTTAAACATATACAAGTAAAATCAGCTCAGATAGCATTTTGCCAATTTAACAACAGAACCAATGTGGCAGCTGTTTAAAGCAACTAGCACGGCCTACTTAAGATATCTTAAGTAGGCCGTGCAACTAGCTTCATATGATTTCCACGTGTGTGTACGGAAACGACTTTGGTGTGGCGGATAATAATCGCGAAAAAGTAACCTTGTAGTTTAACCAGAAATTGAAAAATGTAATTCGAGCAAAGCAAGTTTCGGCTGTACGGCATGGTTTCAGAACAAATCCGAAACTTCCTTGCATTCGTGGTATGCGGAGGCACGAAAATCTGTAGATCTCACAGTAAAAAGGCCCAAATGCAATCTTGCACATTAAAATTTTGGATTTTTTGGAGAATTTCGGACATAAATTGAATTCCAGTACTGGCATGCCAACAGAATGCTCTGGCTAACTATTCGGCGTCTCCACGGCAAAAAACTAATATTGTTAGATCCATCAACGATTAAAATCGAACATTAAAGAGAGACATTATGTCAGCAAGATGACTACTAAAATAGCAAAGTTATAACATGGCAAATAACGTCGTTCACCTTTGTAAACAGGTATACCCACTACAATTCCAAAGAAATAAGCAGGACGAGGCTTAAAATTTAAGCTTCGCGGGCCACATAAACAGACGTGGCGGGCCACATTTGGCCCGCGGTCAACCAGTTTGACACAAGTGGTTGAAGATGATCTGAAGCATTCCTCTCTTATATGACACTTCTTTGGTTTTGCACTTTTGATTCTCTTTTAGAAATTGGTAAGCCTGAGTCAAAGACCTCGCGAATGGCAATGCTTTGATCAAGCCTGCGCTAATTCTTTAACCTCTACGATGGAACACTGATATCAAAACCATTTATAGACACTTTAGCGAACTATTAAGTTCAGATCATAAGCTCTCACCAACGAATTATTCATACGTTAGGCGTTTCGAAAAGCAGAACAAAACAATGCGAATCGATTCAGTAGAGCAGCGGTCCCGAAAGTCCGGCCCCCAGGTTTCTTAGGAATTTTGATATTTTAAAAATTTAGTGTAAATAAATGATTAATGTAAGATGTAAATACACAAAAAGTAATTAAGAATTTTATCCCGATAGGCTTTAGAAACTAAAAAAAATCCAAGCTTTCCGCTTTGATGGAAAGCTCAAGTACAAAAGTTTTGGGGGTTACTTACAGGTAAAATGTGTGAAATAAAAGTGATTTACTTATAACCTAGGTCATAGGCCATTCGTTTGTAATGTAATAGTTTGCGAAGAACACAGACAAGTAAACGTAAACACAGACAATTGTTACGTCATAGCTGTTTTTAGTAGGGTGTTACTGCGGCTACTCCGGCCCGCGGACGCTTGTAAGATCGCAAACTACTCCCAGCATCCAAAAAGTTTGGATACCGCCACAGCAGAGCATTAATATCCATTTAATGAGGCGAGTTCGCAAAAGAGGAAAATTGTAGGATAACTACATTGAAGTTCTTCGCCAAGGAGCTAACTTGGTGTCCAGTAACATCATGTTTGCTTTGTGAGGAACTTTTATGCTACTCAGTGTTATAGATAGGCACTAAGGCAAGCAAGAGAAAGCCAAATTTAATGTAGATATTTTTAGAAATAGTGTATGGAAAAGTAGCCACTGAAAGCGCACCTTTCAAACCTTGTTCCACAGAGATGCATACTTGTCGTACAAAAGAATTCATAGTCCCTGCTTGTACAAAGTTATCTTTTAATGTAGCGAACCTTTGAAGCATAATCTGTTATTGCTCCCCACATAACTTGGCGTTGCACGTCACAAATTTGAGTAAAAAAAACATTTTCTACAAATTTATCATAAATGGACGTGGGTGACTATCAGCGAAATATCAAGAAAAACCTAACCTATTTCCAGCGAGGAGCATTACCCGACAACACGGTTTCCCTACCAGTAACGGCCCTGCGGTGAAACCGTATTGTTTATTTCATATGCTAGTAATAAGCTATCTGTGAAGAACATTCTTGATGAAATTGTTTTATTTCAATTGGATTTCCTTTTTCTCTTAGTTTACTACTACCTACTGTCATTAGAACAACCTTCACAAACTCGCGATGGTCAAACGTTCTCTCAGAAATGTATGTTTGTGTCTATAAGCGCGTGTATATTTTTATAATTGAAATAATTTTACGCTCTGATATTTGTCTTCGTTGAGTTCGTTTAAACACGTAAGTATCCTTTTCAATTTGTGATGTTTCTCCTGATACTTGATGACAGTTGCTATTGCTAAATTTGCCTGTGACAATAGATACCATAGTGAATTTTCCTTGCAATTTACCAGCAGGCAAAACGC
>Ga0210059_1017782_pt1 | contig 10090 bp, 10 predicted proteins | sample Ectturendosymbi2_FD_188042 | JGI IMG/M metagenome (GOLD analysis project Ga0210059, IMG submission 188042) | Ecteinascidia turbinata endosymbiont from Florida, USA - Sample 2 (SPAdes) (version 2) | ecosystem: Host-associated > Tunicates > Ascidians > Unclassified | place: Key West, Florida...
TTAAACACAATATATACAATGCATAGAAAGCAAGATTATCAACAAGCCTACGAGCTTTGTGAAAGCAAAATATGTTCCATATAAAGAAACAAGCCATGAAAATTTGGTTAAAATCACCAAATGAAATTCGTCAGATCACCCAAACCATGTTCTAACCCATGTCAACTCTTTTACTGAATATGAAACAAAAACACTGAACCCATTGATTTCAACTGGCAGCAGACTTTTAGTCTTCCATTGCAAATTTCTCAAAATTGGAAACAGTTGAAACTTTGTTTTTTTTCATAAAGTAGTAACTAAAAGTGGATGTGGGCTAATAATATACACCAGTGGTGGGGAACCTATTTTGATATCACGGACTGCATAAATTGTGGATTATCACTGGCAGGCCGCAAATAACATTCTACCTTTATCTTACTATGAGGTATAGAGGCTTCATATGACATACTATCTTTAGGAATAGAGGCTTGTACCTGCTTATCATGAAACTTTGTTCTGACGTGATCTTGTACTCTAATGTGGGGAACGAAAATTCTAATGCAGGCCATATCAAATGTCTACACAGCCGCAGGTTCTCCATCCCTGATATACACACTTGCTATAAACCATCAGGGGATGATGGCCAAAAAAATCAAAATATCACTCCCTGATGATCCTGATTTTAAAACACATTATGAAATGTGCATTTTGGCTGACAGAAGCCCTTAATATTTGCATTTTATGAGGAACATTTGCATTTTATGAGTAATAACCAGAGTTTTTATAATGGGAAATGATTAAGAAGATTTCCTTCCAAGCGATTTGGATGTAGTAGGCTATAGGTTGCATTAACCAAGGATGTATTAACTGGTGTCTACTGCATGTTTGCAAACCTTTAGTGTCCAGCCTTACTGGAATTAAAGCTCTTCTTTGACAAGTACTGTTGTGTGACAAGCAAAAATGTCCCACATGACAACAAAATATATTATCTATTCACATGCCACTTTTGGCGTTCCAAATGAAAGATAAGACTTGCCTCATTGTAAAATTGTTTTGTGTATGAAAATTTAATAGAGAAACTCATAAACAAGAGTGCTCAATTCCACTAAATATGTTCACCACTGCGAATTATACATGTACGTCACATGCTGCATGTGTATGGCAACAATGAAGTTCATCTGATAAAATCATCAAAGTTGCTTATACCAGTGGCAGGTTACCCTTGGCTGTACAAAGTCAATGTATTTGCGCAGCACGAACAGCCAACAAAAAAGCAAAATCTACAAAATCACTTTTCTGAATCAGTTCTTGTTTTATGTAACTTTTTTTGAAACAAAACTTGAATTCAAGTGTTTAATAGCTATTTGATTCAGATTTTTCACTTTTACAAAATTGCGTCTGAAAAAGTTTAGATGCAAGCTTGGTGCAGTCAGCCAAAAACATAACACTACCTTGGCTATAAATATTGTTATTGAATCTTCTTTAAAAGTTTTAACACCAATTTTCTCTAAAACCATCAAGTCAAATGTATGCTAAATCCAGGCCTGCAGCTCAAATTGAAATTTAAGAGCCAGAGCTCAGTTTAAACTTTGAGCCAGAGATGGAACGAAGGCTACGTGAGTGAGAGGTAGCCCAGCTATGGGTCCCTTCCGAGATACTAATGGTTTTGCCAAATTGACTGAAAGCTAGAATTACCTTATCAAAAATAGTGCTCTTCATAGCACATTAAATGTGATTGTTGCATCAGACTGCAAAAATGGATCTGTAAGTCTTTGATTTTTCCGTTGTTTAATCATCGCTGAGGCTATAACATCATAGCTGGACAAGTGTAGTGTTATTTGTAGGAGTAAGGGGTAGGCAAACTGTCAGTGGAAATCAGAATAAATGAAAACACAATGGCAAAATAGCTGATTAATGTAAACATGAGTATCGCTGTGTCACATAGGATTGGTGAAGGACCATGGCAGTCACCTAGTCCAGTGTGGTCCAACTACAGGCCCACGGGCTGCATGTGGTCTGCCACAGAATTTCAGGGGTTCGCGGAAGCATTCAGGAAAAATCTTCAAATCTGAAATTTGTTGAAAAGCATGTAAGGTTCCATTTGTCTCACTGAATTGATTGCTATGGATAATGTGCATTTGCACAAGAACAATGAATAATAACTTTTCTGTGTGCCATTTTATTTTATTTATTTCGTGATCAAATTAGACGGTATAGCCTGCTGCTAACCCTTTGTGGGGGCACTGAAAAAAACACAGATTATCCAGATAGGTGCTTGAAGAGCACATCTGGCTCAATGAAGTTAGTACCAACAAATAAATCTGTCTATCTATCCACTAAACACAGCCATCTCAAAGTGGTCCGCGAGCCAAATCAGTTGCCCATCCTTGCAATTTAGGTAATTTTAGTTAGAACAAGCATAACACCTTTTAATAAAAATGTGCAATATTAACGGTGTTATAAACTGCCACACAGCTTCTGGAAGTTAGTCAGCAAAATGTGTGAGAGTACATTCACTATGATGAAGCAATCAATTCTGAAAACAGCGAACGGGAGGCGAAACAGTCTATGATAGTATCAGAGAAGCCTCTGCTACGGCCATCCCACCAATACAGATTTGTAATAAATTTCTATTTGCTATTGTTTCAATGACCCACTCACATTCAATGAGGCATTTACATGTCTTCCCTTTTTTAGTTTTAACTGCTGTGAATCTATTGTTTTATACGCTACATCACTTTATTGGAAGTGGCCCTTGAGTTGTTGCGTTTTTGTAAAATGGCCCGTAGGTCAGAAGTAGTTGGACAACGCTGATCTAGTCAACCAACCCTGTAGTGTAGTGTTTTAAGAAGAACTAAACTATAATCAGTAAGTATATATATAATATCCATGGACAGCTTTTGTAGCTATGCAATCACACTATTAGCATTGAGTATGTGTCAGATGAGATATCACTGCAGGCCTAAGCATTAAATGCATGGCATGCCATTGTAAAGCAAGATTTTTCATGAGGAACCATTAGGCTTTCTAGAAAGGTTTACTGGATTGCTGGAAAAGTTTACTGGGAACCATTACATTTATTATCTTAACATGAAAGGTAAGTTGCAACTAATTCTTCGCATACAAGCATTGCTTTGCATGGCAGTACATTTTCAGGAGGCTATAGAAATGCCATTTAAACAAATGTGATTTTCATCTGTGAAAACAAATTTATGTTTTCAGCATGGTAATCGGTTTACTTTCTCCTAAGCTTTGCAGGTTAAAATTGTGCTTTACTTTGCCATTCATCACTGCTTATTATGAGGGCAAAATATAAGAAATCAAAAGTTTTCAGCTATTTTGAGAAAGCCAATGCTGAATTTCTTGTTCGAAGTCATGCCATTTCTGTAAGCAAACAGCTTTTAAACACATCCTGTCATTTGTGGTAATGCAAATTTGTGCACGTTAGAAAGAACACATCAGAGAAGCATAATCAACGATGAATTGTGTTTTGTGCTCTTTGCATGGATTGTCTAGGCCTGGGGTCACCAACACGGTGCCCGCGGGCACCAGGGTCACCTGTAAGCACTACGTTGGTTGCCCGCAGGTTGTTTTGAAAATAGCATTAAGATGATGAATATCATCACATATATTAACATAATATGCAAATTGAACAAAATTTTTATTTCAGAAGTGTGCATCAAACTGGTAGCCCTTCGCGTTACTCGGTACCCAAGAAGTAGCTCTCAGTTACATAAAGGTTGGTGACTCCTGGTCTAAGCAGATCTGTTAGCTGGCATCACCAAGACTGCAACAGGCGAAGCATGCAACAAGTGCAAAACACTTGGCAGAGTGGAACTGGGCTGTGTCAAAATGCTCAGACACAAATACAGTTTTCCAAGCAGACGTTTTCTTGATTGTGGTCATATTAATAACAAAAAGTCACCAGGCATTAATGGGTGATTGCATGCAAATGTCAACCACGGACTATTTTTTGAAACTAAGTTTAGACATATTTCATTAGTAAATACAGTAAACCTCGCTTAATCCGGATTCAGTTTGACCCATGATTTTATCCGGTTTAGACAAAGATCCGGATTAACGGAAGATGGTTGTTTTTAGCCTGACGTCATCTCAATACTGCAATATTGTTGAAAAATCACTGAAATTGAACACATTTACAACCCAACAGCAAACTTTTACTGAAGCAAAACGAATTTATTGTTGTACTGTATTTACCATGGTACATCAGACTAGTAACAGCTATATTCAGGCAGTTATGAACAATCTTACGTTCATAATTTAAGATTATTTGACTGCGAAGAAATCTGGGATTTTTGACAGACACAGTGATTTCTACGACTGGTCCATGAACAGCTTTTCTATTTCGAAGGCAATGCCAATGTCCTGACATTATACTGTATACACTACACTCATTGATATTTGATAATGCTCTACACACGCACACTCAACACTGATCAATAGACTGAAACTGTGGTGCGGCAGCATGATAATCAGCGTGTTATGCTATGCCTGTGTGTGACGTAATAATCTTTCCTACCATAAGTCTAACGTTGCATGCAGTTGCGGCCATTGTTTTCATAATTCTAAACGTTCGTTGGTGATTGAGAGCACGCTTGTGTTATGTCCGAAAGCTGCCGAATCTTTCCTAGAGACCAGTCAATGCACTTACAACACAACAGCATGAAAGTTCAGAAAAATACAGATTACAAGATGAAAAAACAGCTGATTTTATCTGGTATTAGCAAGGAACCAGATTAAAAAATCTGGATAAACTGAAGATTTTTACAAAGAATAATGTTAGAAATCATTTGTGCCATCAGTTTTATCCGGTTTTGGCGAAGATCCGGATTACTGAGGTTTACTGTACTAAAACCAGAAGATATGAAGTTTTTCTGTTTGTATGTGGAACATATTTTATGTGCAGCATCATCTAGTAGTGATATGTGGGCAATAATGGATAATGAATAAGTTTAAATGTGTTAAACATACACATTTTGTTTCTAAATTGTTTTGATGTTGGTAAAACTTTTTTACAATTACTAAGTGGTGCAGCATGGAATACAAGAGCTATATGTTGTGTTCTTCAGTGCTTGAAATTTCTATTTTGCATTTTACCTCCAAAATATGACACATGTTTTTGACAAATATTTATGTCACAAATGTCATGTTTTTAGCGTTTCTGCAAAGTTTTGCAAGTCACTTTTTCTTTATATATCAAATTACTGCATTGTTCAGACCATAAGGTGTACTTAAAATCATTTAATCTTCTCAAAAATTGAAAGTGCCTATTGTAATGCAGTGTGCCTAATGTATAAGGTTGTGTCTTCTTACCTAAAACCAATTTTATGTGGTAAAGGTGCTGTTTATTTAATTGCTAGTTACAGCGTAACTATTAGCACTGCACATGCTTGATTTCAAATGAAGACTGCGGTTATCCATGTGATGTTAGTTACATGATAGTTTTGTCCAACGGAGGCTTTCACATATGTTCGAAATCACAATTTTTTTGTATGCAGACTATCATGTTATGTAATAAACCAACAACAATTGCAGTGAGTAGCTAGCACGTACCTTTATTTTGAAGCTCAGATCATATCAATCCATGAAGCTCCTGTGCACAGAGCTATATGTATTATTCCACAAGGCTCCTGACTACATTGACACACACTGAATCAAACACGCATATAGCTTTCAATTTATTCGTGTCTAGCAGATTAGGCATGTGTGACAGATTAAACTTCCACATATGTAATCCACCAAATTGAATAAACCGAAAGCTGTGTTTGTCACTGAAACCTGTGTTTGATTCGATGTGGGCCAACATAGTCAGGAGCCTTACAGAGTAATACATAAAGGTGCATCAAATGTGCCTGATGTATGAAAATAGAACAGTTAGCATTCAGTCATTGATACTAATCCAGCGAGCTTTAGTTATAGCGCAAAAGTTACACTGTCATTAAATTATCTTTACTGAACATACTTATCCCATATTTTTTCCTACTATCTACATTTTTCACATAAACAATTAAAAAAAAATTAGTCATATACATCACGCTCTGTGATGTTTGGCATGACATGTATGACGCCATCTTTATTTCATGTTTAAGTGCACAATAAATTGCAAGAAATAAAATTAGTTCTGCATCTGTGAAGTACATTCAGTATTTACATAGTAGCTTGCCCTACTTCCTACATTCCTGTGCATGACTAATATGTCCTTGCATATATTAACAAACCATAAGGCATCTAGCTTTAAATTGTTGTGGGAGACAATCAAGCAACAAACGTGCAATTTCATAACAAAACCCATGTGTTGTTAGATCATGGCTGGAATGTTCACCACACGCAGTGCTCATTGGTAAGACTCCTATGGCTGACAAAATCTTAATTAGAAAACAAAGCAATAACTGCATTAATACTGGATTACCATCTATAGAAGCTACATTTGCATGGCACATTTTGGTTTTTTTCAGATGCTACTTTCAATCAAACGCTTGCTACACGACAAAGCAAGCAACAAAGCAACAACACAATTACACTTGCTAGTCAGCAATAACTTTGATAGCCGGTATGAAGTGACAACAATAAGATTATACAGTAACATTAGATTTGGATGTTTTATGGATTTCAATATTAAAATTAGTTTCAGGGATTAGCAACTTATGTCCAATGGGCCAGATGCAGCCCATAAGGAAAACCACCTAGTTTGCAGCACCTTTGCAAATTGTAGTAACTGTATGGCCCGGACAGTAGCATTATATTTTATGAATTCGCACTCCTTGCAACTTCTTGTATAGCATATTTAATGCAAACTACTCATGAGAAACCGCAAAACTGCAGTGCCATGTATAAATGACTGTTTGTCATATTTTAGGCTTTCGTTATGAACTGTGAAAGTCAGCAGTTAATCTGATTAAATTCCTTCAAATTCCTGAATGTTATAACCATCACAAACAGCAAAATGAACTGGTGGAAAATTAGTACAGCCCGCCATATCTTGCAGTTTATTTTTGGCCCGCCACTATGGAAATTGTGTTGACCCCTGCTTTAGTCTATCGCAAAGTCTTGGGAAGCTGCACGAAAATCTTTGTTTATTCTATTGTCGGCTGGGAAAGCTTATGAAAGCGACAAACTTCTCACCACATCCTATGGCTTCTTTCGCTGTACTTCGACATTCAGTTTCACTCCTGGAGTGGCATATCCCGGAGCTCTTCTCAGCTTCGCTTGTGTTTTTAGCTGTTGGTTTCAGCTTTCTGGGTCCATGTTACTTCATGTAGCCTAGTACTTAGAATGGTTATCAGCATGGTTTTGCAATAGCCTATTTATTCCGTGTTTTTTCTTAGTAGTTTTGTATTGCTATGTTTGAACTAGCTGTGTGACCGTAATTGAACCATATTGTAGTGTCCCATTGCATTTACTGTAGGCTATAGAGTCCTGCATGGGTTGAAAATTTTTGTCTGCTCCTGCCCCGCAAAATTTAAACTCACCCCGTCCCACACCCGCATAAATTAGAAAAATCTTTCTTGCTCCCACTCCGCACCTGCACACTTCTAACCTGCACCTATCCCGTCCTGCAGGACATCCCAACTCGCACCTGCCCCGTCCCACACTTTTTCAGTCTCAAACCTGCACCTGTCTGAGAACTACTAAAAACTCATAACTAGGGCAAGTTTTTTTGCATAAAAATCGTGAGAAATATGCATTCATTTTTAACAAAAGTTGCAGTAAAAACTGTCATTTACGCACAAGCATTTTAAACGACTGTGATTGACTCAATGATTTTTTTATATATAATGCTAAATATTTCCAAACATTATCTAGCGAGAAATGGCGATCATTTGCCAGCAGTTTGCATAACATGCTAAAATTTCGCTTCACACTGCATGAAGTTTCTTGGCCATTTGACAAACTGGCCTACAGTTCTGGACTGATGTTTGGCCTGGTCATTTCTGCAATTGCTCTTACTTATGTCACTATTCAGTTAAAATCGTTTATCAAAGAGAGCATAACTATACTGAAATAGTTCCGAAGCATATTTTTTTAAACAACACTTGTACAATTTGCGCAATTGGCATACTTGATAAAAGTTGCATATAAAAAAGGAAAAGATTGCAATACAAAATTCCTGAAACCAGCTGAAAACATCCTACTACATAAATTCTGTGTATTTCAGAAGCTGTAAAAAAAGTGGCAAAAACTTGCCCTACTCATAACGCCTGAGTCTAACAAACAACAAAATCAAGCCGGTCATTCTTTTCATTGGCAATCAAACTAAAACTTTCCCACAGATCTGATCTTTCGCAGACAACAGATTTGAGGTGATAAAAAACACGTTTCAGTCCAGTTGTGAATTGCTGTGCGTTAAGCGTTATCTCATCCATGTAGAAGGGCTGGTAGACTGAATTATTCCTCATCAAGTATGACGGTAGCATTGGGAAATTGTTACTTACCCACCACATAGCAAGATCCTGAGCTAATGTTTGGCAAAAATGGGTTGTTATATCATAGTGACAATGTGAAATGAGGAGGGTTCAGGGTAGGCTAGAGAGTGCAGGTAAAGGACTGCCTACAGCCTAGGAAAGTTGTTCAAACTGAACGGGAACAGGATTGAGTGTATCCTGTAGGAGGATGTTTGCGTTTGTGTTCACTAGCTAGCGAACCACTGCAGGTCGCTTTTGTGGGGGTAATGTGTGTTTAGAGCAGTGGTTCCCAAACTTATTCGAGCCGTCACGCAAATCATCAACGTAGCGATTAAGTCTTCTTGCCCTAAATATTTCGCAGTGATGAAGGAGTGCATAATAGGCTAATAAGCTACTGTTATGTGGGTGACAAAAACGTTCAACATTTGTCAGAAAAAAATTGTTTGGTAAAGAATGTGATGAATACCGTTGTCCACATGGACAACAGGGAATTTACTGTAACACAATAAGGAGTGAGGAGAATAGGCAGGAGTGGTGCTGTAATATCCACATGCCAGGTGAGGTTTGGTAAAGAACGTGATGAATACTGTCTTTGCATCAAAATATCAATATGATTTATGTTCAATTATATAAAATACGGTGCATATGACTTGAAGTGCTCCATGGTACATGATCCTAAACAAATTTGATGCTTCCACTGACTGATCTACAATATCTTCCGGTTTTTTATGCACAAACTACATGGACATGAGATCACAAGCAACAAAGGAATGGATGAACGAAGGGTACTTGGAACATCAACATGCCCAGTCATCAAAACAAGAAGATTACAATAGCTGTAGAGTATATGTTTTCATGGTAAATACATTAGCTTGTTGTGATACTACATTTCTTAGTTTGAATTTGGTGCAAGAATCATACTGTGCATTGCATGTTCATGTTCATGTTGTAATGTTTGCATGAGGTGAACTGTGAATGAGAACTGTGCAGAGTCTGAACTTTTTCAAATGTATTCAGGCTGCAATTAGTCCACACACACCTCAGCATGGACATTTTGCCACGACCAAAACGCTGTAATGAACAAGCTTTCTCCAAGCAGTGTCCCATAGTTTCTTGTATTTTGTTTTTTTTCTTTGTTAAAAAATGTTTGCATCTTGTATTTTATTTTGTGTGTTCAATATTTACTGAGGTAGTTCTCTGTTGGTCAAAGTCTTTGTTATTTTATGTAGAGAAGTCAACAACTTCGTCATTGTTTACTGTTTTCATACGCAAGCTCACATTGGTGCTTTTGCGTACAATACAGAAGCAATTGTCGGGGCAACCCTAATTGTAGGGAAAACAGGACGTAGGGAAATAGGGAAGTGTTTCCCCACATAATTTTCTTCCCTCCGTTTAGTGTCTACACTAAAGGTAGAGAAATAGGGAACTCCACACTAAATGTAGGGAAATAGGGAAAGCAAGGTTGAGACTTTCCCTACGTTCAGGTTCAGTACTTAATGTAGGGAAATAGGGAAAGCAAGGCGAAGACTTTCCCTACGTTTAGAGCCAGCATTAAGTGCAAGGAAATAGGGAAAGCGGGGCGAATACTTTCCTTGCGTTGAGGTTCAGTACCAAATGTAGGGAAATAGGGAATGCAAGGCGAAGACCTTTCCTACATTTAGGGCTGGCACTAAATGTAGGGAAAGCAA
>Ga0210059_1017783_pt1 | contig 10090 bp, 5 predicted proteins | sample Ectturendosymbi2_FD_188042 | JGI IMG/M metagenome (GOLD analysis project Ga0210059, IMG submission 188042) | Ecteinascidia turbinata endosymbiont from Florida, USA - Sample 2 (SPAdes) (version 2) | ecosystem: Host-associated > Tunicates > Ascidians > Unclassified | place: Key West, Florida...
GGTTGAAATAAGAAAAGTTAATTTGAAACATGATGTTCCACAACGCAGAAAAGACGGAAACTCATCACGGAAATGCTCCACAAATCTCTTTCGTCGCCAGAACCACAATGCCGAAGTCGTTGAAATTAAAAGGTTGTGGAATCTGGCTTTGTTTTTCTTCTTCACAAACATGTGTTTATTGTTTTACTTGCAGACTGATGTGCAAATCGTCTAAAAGGTCCATGACACTAAAAAGGTTGGGAACCACTGTCCTACGCAATAACCGTTTATTTCAAGTGACCATGCCTTGTACTTCAACAGCTTGTGTCAAACCTCATCGATTGCAAGGCCGCTTCAGGCTGAACACGAAACTGAGCCCTACAATTAAAGACAACTTACTGCAAACTTTTGAGGAAAGCCTAAACAGAACTTTCAAGCTTGAAAAATTGCAAAAACCCGCTAGAACCTTCTAGATTTTTTATCACAAGCTAAATTTAAAGCTAGGAACGCAAAGATGCAACTTTAGGGAGAATTTCTAGCATACAGAGCAGTGAAACGACAAAACTTTTAAATATGAACCTGCAAAAATCAACAAAGGACAGTTAAGTCGACTGATATTACGAATATACAACTTTTTAAAAAAGATTGCTGAAAATTTTTGCTACAAATATATGGGCTAAATTTAAAAAAAATATTGCTGAAAATTTGATGGACTGAATCGAATTCTGAAATCCACTGCAATGAAGCTGATGAGCCAGAGAAAACATGAGTAGACAAAACAGGAATAAGAAATTTACGTAGCCTACCCACTGCCTGCCACCAAATTCAAAGGTCCTGTACACATATCACAGCTCGTGTTCTTTGCACTTCTATCCAGCGCACCGTGAACTAGCCTAAAGATACTACACCGTGGCCCATCACAGTATCGTTCTTAGGTTCTCATCCAGGGGCGGATCCACCCAGTAACGCTAGGGGGGGACGATTTCAGTAATCTTTGGTGATCAAGTCTCATAACGGATTCGCTACTGTAACAAAGTTGAAGGATAGTTTGCAACACTGTTGGGACAAAACAAGAGACGACAAAATGTCTCCATATCGCAAATGCTGTTTTCCAAATTGTACAAAATCATGGTGAATAAAGCCACTTGTGTAGTTTTAGGGAGACGATCGCCCCAAACGTATGAAATATGTTGCAAAACGCAATAATATTCAAGGTTATTCAAAACTTCGAAAAGAAGATCTGAAGACGCTTCTGAGAAATCGTCTTCCAAGGATGGTTTATGAAGAAATCATGGGAAGTGGAACCACAAGAAGTTTGCTTGACGATGACATTCCAGAAATGAGGAAATAACCACTTACATCAACACAATATGTTCCCTCACCAAAAAAGAAGGGGTAACACGACAAATGGGAAGATGGTTTGATTGGCTGACAAGGTTTGTTCCAGAGCCTGTGAAAAGACCAATCAACAACGCTTTCAAGAAAAAAGTTATGAGCTTGTTTCCGAAACAATTAAAGTTTGAGGAAAGCAAAAGGTCAGCTTTGAAAGGGTTTGTGGAAGAAAATACTATCAAAGCGACAAATCAAATATTTGACCCCAAGACATTTTTGCTGGCTGTCAAACAAAAAGCTTTGGAAAAATTCCAGAGCCAGACAAAGGTAAGACTTGTTCTAAAAGCAAGGATGGAAAAAGTTTCACCGACAGATGAGAGTTCAATCGTTGAAATTCGAAATTTCCAGTCCAAAACGGCGATTGTCTTGGAATCCACCAACTTGAATGAACTCTGGACTGAAATAGTTGAACAAATTTTGAAAAACATTACAGTTTTTCAGATGAATGGATCTGGGTGGACGTTGGACGTTTCATTCGATTGTGAGTCTTGATATTCACACGGTGAAATTTCAACCCTTGAGGGGAGGCACTTACATTCCTCTTCCAAAATTTATAGCAAGTAAGAAAGTGTTGATCAATATGAAATTTAAAAGTGAGAAACGGAGGAATGAGGATGTGCAATGCTTTAAATTATGCATTGCAAGGGCGTTGAATCCTGTTAAAGATCATCCTGAAAGGATCACAAGGCAATTGGAAAAACAGGCTGAAACATTAAATTTTGACGGAATAAGTTTTCCAATGAAACTGAAAGTTATAAAGAAATTTGAACTAAAAGATATAAAGAAATTTGAACAACAGAATCCTCAAATTTCTGTTAATGTTTTGGGATATGAAGGTAAAACGATATTTTCTTTACGTATGTCAGAGATGGCTGAAAGAGGACATGGTGTTAATCTTCTGTTGCTCGAGAATAAACATTTTGTTCTTATTAATGATTTATCCAGGCTTTTGAGCCATCAAATGTCAAATCACAAAGAAAAACGTTTTTTCTGGCTGAGATGTCTTAATTCGTTCACAAAGAAAGACGTTTTGGACAAGCACAAAGAAAGTTGTGAAAAACATGACTGTGTAAAACTGAGAATGCCTGAGAAGGGTTCGATTGTTGAGCGTAAAAACCACAAGCATTCAATTCCTGTTCCGATTGTGGTTTATGCGGATTTTGAATGCCTGACGAAACCAATCGAAAGTTGCAAACCAAATTCAGAACATTCATATACAGAACAGTATCAAAAGCATGAACCCTCTGGATTCTGCTTTAATATTGTCTGTGACGGAAAAAAACAAAAAACAGTTTTGTATACTAAATAATCCGCGAATGAAAATATTGGTAAAATATTTTGTAAAAATCTAAAAAACGAAATTGATAAAGTTTGTACATCGGAAGCAAAACCTATGATAATAAATGAAGAAGATAAAGTCAACTTTGAAACATCGACGAATTGCTGGATCTGCCGAAAAGATTTTGAAGAAGGTGAGGTTAGAGTTCGCGATGGATGTCATTTCACCGGAAAATACAGAGGCGCTGCTCATCAAAAATGCAATATACTTTTTAGTAAGCCAAATTTTGTTCCAGTGTTTTTTCATAATTTCAGTGGTTACGATGCTCATATGTTTGTAAAAAATCTTAACTCATAGGGTGAAGGAGATATCGAATGTATTCCAAATACGGAAGAGAAACACATCAGTTTCTCAAAAAGTATTCAAAATGATGAAAAGAAATTCAAATATAAAATTCGTTTTTTAGATAGTTTCAGGTTCTTGCCAGCAAGTCTGGATAAACTTGCAAATAATCTAAAACCTGAACAATTTGAAAACGTAAAAATACATTTTGATGTAAAATTTGAAATGTTGTTAAGAAAAGGAGCTTTTCCATATGACTGGTTTAATTCCCTTGAGAAATCAGATGAAACGCAACTCCCACCAAAAGAGGCGTTTTATTCAAAATTAAATAATTCCAATATTACAGACGATGAATTTGAGCACGCCCTTAAGGTGTGGGAACATTTCAAGATGACAACTTTCCGTGAGTATCATGATCTGTATATCAAATTAGATGTTTTATTGTTAACACATGTCTTTGAAAACTTTCGAAGTGTTTGCTTGAAAAATTATGAGCTTGATCCTTGTTGGTATTTCACCGCTTCAGGATTGGCTTGGGATGCATGTCCAAAGAAGACGGGAATTCAACATGAACTGTTGAGTGACATCAACATGTTGTTAGTGTTTGAAAAAGGAATTCGCGGTGGAATCTCTATGATTTCGAAGCGATATGCGAAGGCTAACAATAAGTATATGAAGGGATTCAATCTGGAAGAAGAATCGACATTTATCCAGTATCTTGATGCTAACAATATTTACGGTTGGGCTATGCCACAGCCCTTGCCTGTTGGAAACTTCAAGTGGATGAAAGAAAGTCATTTGGAAAACTGGCGAGAAATTTCCTCCCAGGAAGGTCGTGGATGTATCTTTGAGGTTGATCTGGAGTATCCGAAAGAACTTCACAATCTTCACAACGATTATCCGCTCGCACAAGAAAGGATTGTTGTGAATAAAGTGGAAAAACTCATCTCCAACTTATTTGGCTATGAACAAGCATGTTCTCCATCATCGGCATCACAAACAATATCTTGAAATGGGGGATGATTCTCACGAAAATTCGCCGTGGGATATCATTCGATGAAGACGCATGGTTGAAACCTAACATCGAGATGAACACGAAGCTTCGAACAGAAGCTTCCAACGAGTTTGAGAAAGATTTCTTCAAACTCATGAACAAGTCAGTGTTTGGAAAAGCCATGGAGAACATCCTAAACAGGGTGGATATCCGACTCCGAACGGATGATAAATCAGCTGAAAAGCTTGTTTCGAAACCGTATTATGAACGAACGACAATCTTCACTGAAAATATTGTTGCAGTGCACATGAAAAAAATGGAACTTGTTTTCAACAAACCAGTTTATCTTGGGATGTCAATCCTCGATATCTCAAAATCTCTGATGTTTGATTTTCATTATAACTTCATCAAGAAAATGTATGGACCAAAAGCGAAATTGCTCATGACTGATGCCGATTCTTTGATGTATGAAATACATACAGAAGACGTCTTCGAAAATATCCGAAAACACACCAAACTTTTCTTTGATACCTCCAACATTGAGAATTCAACACTTCCGAGACTTAACAAAAAAGTCCCTGGGAACTTGTACGACGAGGTTTGTGGGAAGATCATATCTGAAGTTGTCGGACTGCGCGCGAAATCATACGCCTTGATATGGACGGTGACGAATTCAAAAAATGTAAAGGTGTGAAAAATATGTTGTAAATTAAGAAATAACATTAAACGACTATAAAAATTGTTTATTTTCAGGAAGACAACAGCTGAGACCAATGAATGTGATTCGGAGTCATCATCACGAAGCCGTCACAGAGCAAGTCAACAAAATCGCCCTTTCTGCTGATGATGACAAACGAATAATTCTTCCAGATGGAATACATACCTTAGCTCACGGCTTTCAAGGATGAGGACAGACAGAGAGGCCCAAGGAAACACAGAGGGGCCCTGGGGTGGGGAATTCCTATGCGTCATATTCAGGTTTGCAAACCAAAGTTTTGGCGAAATTTGTTGACACAACATGCGTATTATTCTACACGCACTCGCGTTATTCGTCGTTGTACAATGTGTCACCGTAATGAAAACAAATTATCAACGCTCGAAGGTAGAAGACCGGATCAAAACGCAGCATTCAACGCTAGGATAAAGCAACTGCAAAAATATCGGGAAACGCGTTAAAACAGGGGAGTAGAACACACTCAAAGCTACGGCAGCGCAGTTTCCAACTGCAAAAACATCAAGCTGCGTGAATGTCTCGTCGAATAGCAGTCGAGCAGAGAAGGCATGTGGCTGTGATAACGGATACCCAGGGTTGAAAGTTTGAAACTTGCTAAACTACACACGAATTGAGAATGCGCATGAAGTACGCAAGAAAACGTTCGTTTTTCATTATGTGGCTCTTAGCCTATATACAACTACTGGGGGGAGAAAACAGACAGGGACGCCGGAGCAGTGGTATGGCAGGAGGCCAGAAAAAGATTTGAGGGCAATGGAAACATAAAAAACAAAAAATCGTTTCCAATTTGCCTACCTTTGTTTCTGCTTGTCAACAATGTTGACCTAAAAAGTAACAAAAGAAATTATAGAAAACCACTCTAAATTTTGTAGGTGCGCGAATAGTTGCAATAAATTTGTTTCAAGTCGATTATTTAGTTCTTTTTGGCCAAGTTAGGAAAATTTGGTGTTTGAAATGTGGTGCTTGGATGCTTCAAGTGTGCTATGATTTAAAAGAATGTGCCCAACTTCAAAAGAAATGCAGACGTTGTTTTTTGGAGGTCATTTTCTTTGGAGTTTTTTCGGGCACGTTTGGGGAAATTCAAGAAAAAATCCTTCCCATCGCCACAAATTTGCCTGCTCCTACACTTATGCTTGAATACCCACAAATGTTGACAAAAGAAGGAATTTTCGAAAAATTATTTCCATGCAGCATGTCTTAGTAGCATTACTATAAGAAAAAGATCATCCAGTTACAGCATTTTAATTTTTTAATTTCGCTCTTTAGATGTCCCCTGCATTAGATGCCCGGGACCGTCGCCCCGTTCGCTCCCCCTCTTTGCACGTCACTGGCGGCTTGCCGTTGTTTTTGGTTTTCTGCAAATGACTCTTCTATTGAGCAAGTTGGTTTACACTATGTGTAAAGAAAGCATGCGTGAAAAGGAAGCACTGCTGCCAGAAAGTGCATTTTTTCCAACCAATGCTCCCTCTAAACAGAGGTGGATACAGGGAGGGGCGATTGCCCACCTTAAAATCTAAGAAAGTAACTTTATTCACCATGATTTTGTACAATTTGGAAAATAGCATATCAAAACCAATTCTGAATAAGACTTTCGTCATGTTTAAATTGTCTTATTGTTCGCGAAATAAGGCCATTCTGTCTTACTTTGTTTTGTCACAGCAATGTGGTAAAGTATACTCCATCTCTTCTTAAAGTAGCGAAGCCCTTATGAGACTGACTACCACTGAAATATCCCACCCTACGTTACTAGCTGGACCCGCCACTGTCTCTAAAGTGCGAAACTGCGCAGTACCACCAAACCATTTGCACAGTGCAATCTCGTTCTCGCGCGCTTGCAACCTTCCGATACATTGGAAAAACATGAGAACAAGGAGAAGCTATGAATACAATATGTATTTTTTCGTATTCTGATAAGATTTTGTGTTTATTTTAATAATTCACAAAGTTTGTAATGTATTTAGAACTCTGCTAACTCAGTCTCAAAATATCCAATTTCACTAAACAAACGTTTTCTCAGTGTAAAATTTTCTGTGCAAAATGTCGACTTTGCCCCCCTGGAAAAAGTTCTGCGGACGCCCATGCTTGCGACCTCGAGCTGGCGCCACAACAATGCGATCTTCGTGAGTTTTTGTCAGCTCATAATTGTCGCATGCCGTTCCTCCAGCTTGGATTTTGCAAGCTGTTGTTCAAATCAGAGGGTAGCATATTCAACTTTTTATCAGTAATTGGTTAAGGCGAAAGGAATGATATAGTATTTTAAGTAACAGAGCAGACGAGCTGTTATTTCTCATTAAGTCTTGATAATTGATTTTCTTAATTATTAGTTTGTTTGTTATGGAAGACATGTTGAACACATAAATGTTGATTATGCGAACTTCATTCTTTCAGAGATTGACCAAGCAAAGTCTTTTAGCAGTATAACTGATACTCATGTGTGGCGGAACCTTTTTCGAAGTCGGGGGGACACAAGTGCACGCCAAAAAACTATAGAAAATTTTTGTGATTTGACTTGGCAACTGCGACGTCACAGGCATTGAAATATTACATCATTATCTATTCACCGTATGTAGGACCAGGTCTAAATAACACTATTTCAGACAAAATTAAAACACTATGAAAACGTATTGGTGAACGAGCTGAAATTCCAATAGGTTGTTATAGGGGCGACCCAGGTCAACAGCGTCACTCGGACTCATCACACGATAAATCAGCCTTCATTCTGACTGAATAAAACCGTTCGAGGCATGCGTCACTGAAATTTTTATTTGTTTTCATTCTGGCTGGCATTATTGTTGCTCTGAGACGTCAGTTACGTGGTGATAAATAAGAAGTTCTCATAATAACTTCTCCATTGTTGAGTAACGTACATCACAGAGAAATGATAACGCCAGTGGGTCAGTCTTCTGCTTACTAGGCTCATTCATATTAGCCCGGGTTGCTGGACAATTTATCTTTGGTTTGAAATCATCTCGAAATGGGAACTATTTCTTGGATTGGTCTTCAAATCCAATGTTCTATACGAATCCATTGCTTCAACAAATATTAGTTCCGATGTGAATTATGTTTTCAAAAATACATAATTGCATAGAGCAGATCGGGCTCTGATTGATGAGCCGAGCGATCGAAGTAAAGCGCGAGCGATAGTAAAGCGCGAGCGATCGAAGTCGAGAGAACGCCGACTACGAACGATATTGTTTTATTCAGGTCACCTTCAACATGAACGCGAAAGGCCAGACATGGAACGCAAATATATGAACAGTGTCAACTGACAAGGTCCAAAAAAAGAGGTTGAGTTAACAACTTAGTGAAGTGGGACCGTGGGTGGCGGCATAAATATACAAAGCAAGCTCGCGTTCTCCGATATAACTTGTAATCGAAGACTCGGGCTAAGCCCGAGGAGTCCGCGTGTCGGAATCGCCACTGGGCTGTTAAAAACACCAAGAACACAGCTTAAAAAACAGGCAAGATGACACAGCATTGACACCTATCTCCAACACATTCAAAATCACAACTTTTGCACATCTTGAACACAGAAGTAATATGACTGAATACGCATTCTACAACTGCATTAGATACCGCAATGCAAACACAAGACACAGCATATGCAATATGTTTCAGCTGGCGAGTGGTCTGCGCTGTAGGGATGCCAATTGTGTTGCTAATGGAAAAATTATTGTGGCTGTTTAGTGTTGCCAATGCAAAAACAAAAACACAATTGAAATTAATCTGTGAAATATTCATTATGTGTATAAGATTCAGCAAAATTTCACTTTTTAGAATGGTTTTGAAACGCTTTAAATGACACCAAGTTTTCAGTGGTGTGGCACGAAATGTTTCCTACACACCAGCATGGGTTTCAGAAGAGGGGCAGGAATTTGAAAATATCAGAAAAAAGCTGTTTTCTTCGTTTCGAGTGGTAAAAAACAAATTTACCACTTTCGGCTCCCCTAGAACAACTTTGGGAAAAATCCACTAGTGCCGCCCTGGACAGTCCTTCCGACGCCCATGCACAAAAGCAAGTAAAATTACACCATTTTTGTAAAACTTGTGTTGTATTACACCATTTGGCAACACTATTCAACAACACCAATGCGGTAAGCAAGCCATAGTAGGGTGACAGGCTGGGCACGGTGTATTCTGCCAAACAATTACGGAATCCTGAAAAATTACAAATAATATATTACAAATAATACTGAGATAATACTGCCAAAATTTTGCAACGTTTTGTTCAAACGATTTACTTTAACAAAAAGTGGGAGCCTAGACCCATGAGGCCCCCTGCTACCGCCACCTATGCTGACACTAAAGACTTTTCAGTTTAGAACATCATCATTGGCATATGATGTAATCACAAGGATAGGAGTTTTATTTCTAGCACTTCAATAAAAAGCTTCTGAACGTTTCATGACACTTTGACGCAAAACACTCAAGTCTTGAAGGTGTTGCCCAGTTTGCACTGGGCAGCCACCGAGTTTGCTAAAAAACTTTAGGGAGAACAACTCTTTACTGTTTGCGTTTCGATGACGTCATCACGTTCGCTCAACCGTAGTTCGACCTTTTCTAAAATGGCAAAATGGGGGACACATAATGGACTTTATATTATTTCGGTGGCCATGGCCCGAGTGCCTCCCCTGGCTACGTCCATTCTGGTGGTAGGTGCTATATCTAGATATCTGCCACTTAGCTCTGAATTTACTATTAAAACGCATTAATTCTGAGAGCTGGGTTTAAATGGAGATAATTATGCTCACAAATTGTGATAATCAATTCAAATTTGGTCAGTTCCGAAATAAAATGTACTGCTACTACAAACCACAAGGTAACGTATAGATCAAATCAAAAACAAACCACAAGATCGTTTGGTAAATACTAGGAGTGGCAACCAGGCGCGTAGCCAGAGATTTTAGTTGGGGGGAATCATCAACCGAGTTTCAACATGTAAATATTTTTAATTTTAATGCTCCTTGTTTCAAAGCACCATCCATGAAACGTGCAAGTTTCTGGCGTTTTCTCCTGAAAAATTGTGTTCAGATTTAAGCGACACATAAAAAGTCTCCTTTCACTGAATTGACAATTTGGAAAGTTTTGATAGTAAAGTTCCAAGCTTCTACTTTGGATCAATCAGGGGCGCAGCCAGGATTTTTCTAAGGGGGGGGCGGAAACTATGGAAGCAAAAGCCTTGAAAAGGAAAAATTGCTTGTGATTAGAATAGTCAAGGAAAGCACTTAATTTGTGGAAAAACAATTGACTGTACTCACCACGAAAATTGGAGGTCCTTCCAACTAACTTGCCATCTTGTTTCTTTGGTATTCTTTCCTGACGACCGCAAAACTCGACAAACTTGATTACATGTTTCAGCCGAGTTTTGTTA
>Ga0210059_1017785_pt1 | contig 10089 bp, 7 predicted proteins | sample Ectturendosymbi2_FD_188042 | JGI IMG/M metagenome (GOLD analysis project Ga0210059, IMG submission 188042) | Ecteinascidia turbinata endosymbiont from Florida, USA - Sample 2 (SPAdes) (version 2) | ecosystem: Host-associated > Tunicates > Ascidians > Unclassified | place: Key West, Florida...
GATGGAGTCTCAAGACCTATTTTTGCGAGTCTCGGTCTCGAGACTTTGAATATTACAAAGAAATAGTTTATTAAACTTCCAACAGTTGCATTTACAGTTAGGAATCCACCAAAACAGGTCGGAAAAGTGTCAGAAATAGGAAAAAAGGTTGAATTACAAGTGTTGACAAAATTTTCAAAACAAAATCGGCAAAATCCATGAATTTTTAAGTCTCGAGTCTCGGAATTTTTTATGAAGTCTTGGTGTCGTCTCGAAATTTTAACCAGGTTACGGTCTCGACTACATCACTGACAGTATGTTTCACTTTGTAGATGTTCTTCACCATACAACGTGGAGCAACGCCAAGAGAATGGACATTGCTAAAGAAGTGACAGTCGTCCTTTGTGGTGTAGGAGACTGGAACGGTGGGAGGTACCTGGGAAGAACTGGTTCACCGACATCATCAAGCAGTGATACATCTCCACTGCACGATGAGGACAGCGAATGTTCTTCACACCTTAGCTTCCGGGCGGTTTGAGGCTAAAATCCAGCAGTTTTCACGTGTCCTTGCGCCAGAATATCTCCGTCGCCGATTGTGCTAGAGAGCCGTTCAAACCCTCAAAAGACTCGGCAAGTCTTGGAGAACTTTTTGGCCACTTTGGCCCACTTCAGCTGGCCCTGGGCCCAGACCGCTAGATGGTAGTATTTCGCTCAAGCTTTTATTGGAAACTAGACTAAAATTCGAGTCTTTTGATACTTGGATGACTTGCTAGGTTTTCGGGTTCAAAAGTTATGATCTAAAACAAACAAAAGAATTAATCCACTAATTGGATAATTAATTTGTTAATTTTAGATCATAACTTTTGAGCCAGAAAAGCTAGAAAGTCGATCAAAGGCTCAAAAGACTCGGATTCGGGCGTAGTTTCTAGTGAAAACTGCGAAATACTTCTGTCTAGCGGTTAGGCCTCAGGTCAGGTAATATGGGTCAAAATGGCCAAAAACCTACCTCACTTATGACGTCGCTCACAAAAAACTGAAACCCATAACCAAAAATTTTTTTCATTGCAGACTCGAAGACTTGCCGAGTCTTTTGAGGATTAGAACTACTCTCCAGTGCAATCGGCTGAGGAACCATGGGGTAGTCAGGTGAAATATACTCAAAGAAAGAACGAACATATACGCCGACAGCCAAGGTGTTAGGAAATAATTTATTGCCTCGATTGTTTACCGTTCCACGTTAGATTCTTCTTTTCGTAAACACATATTGGGCAGCAAATGTTGTACTTCCTTGTGCGTTGTGCGTGCACCCTTTGCTGTAATCTTTTGAAGTAGCTTTGTCTTTCGTTCTGCACTGCATGGCATAAGCCTATAGCGATTATAAAGATGCAAATTAACTAAAGTAATGTGAGCTTTGTGAAAGATGTCTTGCTGCTGTGTAATGTTGCAATATGCGCTGTTTCACGCACAAAGCGATTTAGGTCATTGGTGCATGGCAATATACTGTGTTTTCCTGCTTTTTTGCAATGTTCCGATCCTTGGCAGTGTTCTTTTCTGCGTCACTAATAAACACCATCCAATGATGAAACTACAAGCTGTGTATATTACATTGAAGCGAATACAGGGACTAGATGCAACTAGGCATATCGTTGCAGTTTCCTCGATAGCCAAGTTGCAGTCATGATAGAAACAGGTTTCACTATTGGAAATCAGCAATATTCCTCGATTGCCAATGATGGGCCATAACAAAAAATCATGCATGATCCGGTGGTGCAAATTTTCAATTTTTCCAAGTTTACTCCAAGGTTAAGTAGTGGCTTAACATCGGCAGTCGTTGCTTGATGCAAGGTTGGGAAAGTATAATACAACCATGATCCGATAATTAATTTTCCGTTTGGGGGTTGGTGTCATGTTAAGCCAAGCAAGCAAAAACACAGATCTGTCACGCGTGAAGTTGGGATAAAAATGCTTGTATATCACAATATATTTGCAGAGCATTATTTGTGTTGCTTATGAGTTTGTCAACAAGAAAAGCTGGCTGTGGCGTTATGCAAACAAATCTCTATCATGCCACAGACTGTTTTCCCTACTTACCAATTATTTACTTGAAGTAAAGTGAGGTTGGTCTGCGTGGCAAGAGTTCGCTTCTCATCTTCAGTGGGATAAGGATGCTGAAAATACAGTGTTTATGAGGCAACCCAGTAAAGGCACAAAGTATTATCTTAAGGAACCAATGTTGGAATGCACACATCACGTACACTCGTCGTTTGGGAGAATATTTCGCCATCTCTTAAATATGTAGTACGTGCGGCATTTGCACATCAGCAAAGATGGGCAAACGCAGGATAATTTTCACGCAGAAACGTACCATCAATCATACACTGGCAACGAAAACGTTCTTCCAACTCTCAGGGAATCGTTCAAAAATATATGTGTGCCACAAAAACGCAACAAAACCCTCAGCATGATTGGAAGCAACATAACTCCTAATCGCATTGTTTCTTGACCAAAACTGATTTTTTTAGTATGAACGTTGTAATTTTTGCCGAAACAGCCGTTGAATGTTTCTTACTTTTAAAAACGCTCTAATGATTAATCTTTTGATTGTTTTATAAAAAACTAAACTTTTTGTTAGTTAAATACGAGTTACAGTCCAGCGTTACAACTACACAGTTGAACGGCCCAACAGAGATGTGTATTTGTTGTCTAATACTACAGAAATTTTGGACAATGTCATAAGATTACTGTAAAGATACAGATCCTCCAAAATCATGTCACACTCTAATTTCCCAAATAACAAGACCCCACAGCGCATGGTGAATAGAGTTATAAATGCTACTGCAACAGCATTACTAACTTTGATCAATGCTTGATGTAAGTCGACAGATCGGTACTCAGGAATTGATGTATTGCACCAGCAAAAAGCCAGGATAATCGGTTAATACTTTATGCGCCCAACTAAGGTCGCACATACAATGTGTGAAAGGTCTGCTTGCAAAATTTCAAAAGCAAGAAAAGACGATGAAACATTCTATTAACACGGTTACAGTTACCAGGTAAGAGTAACCAATACACGTGAAATAAACTGCTAAAATCTGATTTGCTGACATATAAAATCAGTGAGTAATGAAACAACGATAACTGTGGTACAGGAACTTTGATAGCGATGTTGACATGTATGAACGACCTGGCACAAGGACATGTTTAAGTAAAACAACATTTTTTCTGAAATGAGTTTGCAAACAACCTACCACTATGTGCGAGAAAAGCCATGATCTGAGGATTTCAGTAGCATGCTTCGGAAGAACGCCACGTTTTGTTTTTCTTCCATTCACGTCATCCTGCGCACTGCAAGACAACTGCTGGTGATGGAGGTAGTGGAGTTGCTGGGACGACAGGCTGTGTCCATGCATATGCTGCGAAAACGGTCAGACGCAATTTCGTCACGTCTTTTAATCACAATCCACAACATAAGAGCTCTGGATTCTTACACGTTATTTCCCTATAGACCAATGTTTTTCCACCTGGGGGTCACAACCCCTGTGGGGGCCGTTTGCCTTTTTTCCAGGGGTCACGAGAGCTTCTGATGAAAATATTCATAATTGCTTCTAGGAGGTATACTTTACATTTCGCATGTGGAACCACTTTTTGTCGTAGCCAATATAATAGGATCACTTGGCAAAAGTGATATCCTACTTTTTCATTCAAAGTTGTTTCAAGTGTGATTATGACCATTACAGTACTGTTGCGTTTGGCAACGCACGAACAACTTTGTGACGTAAAAATGTGCTGTGTTTGTAAATTTGATGCAGCTAACTTGGGAGTTATTCTAGTTTACAATTAGTTGTGCTGTGGAGTGACTTGTATATGGTACGGGTCTCTCTCACTGATGCTGTCACGTGCATGAATTTAATAATCGAGTCTTTGTTGAACATAGTGATATCGTACGTTATTGTGATTTTCTATTGTGGAGAGTGCGAACGCAACTGCATTTCATATGCCTGACAGGAAATTTTCGGAGGGGGATCGTTAGCTTAAATTGGTTTGCAAAATGGGTCGCTGCATGAAAAAGGTTGAAAACCACTGCTCTACACACAAAGCAAAGCCAACAAAGTTTTCACAAGCTGAATAAAGCCGATGTAAAACAAATCAATTCATGCTTGATCCTCGAACGTTAAAGTCTACATGAAATGAGCTGAGATAACATTTGATAGGATGTAGCTCGACGAAGTGACTTCGCACGCCATGAGGACAGTAGGATCAGACTGACCTGAGCCGGTGGTGACGACACACCAACTTGTGACAGCGGGGTTGATCCATCGATGCCATTTTCAGATTGATGCAGCATCTGTCCGTCCGTCAGCGACTGCTGATAAGCACCTGAAAAACGCAAACACCGTTATCTTCCAACTTCGGTCAACTTCCCATCATAATTTGCTGTGGCCTGGGCCTACAACAAAGGGCGAATCGACACGATTGGCAAACGCACGACATGAACAGACTCCTCCAAAAAAGTGGAATCACTTAAAATTTTTAGATAACGCACCTTGCGCAACAATCTCTCCTTGCTGATTGACGGTAACATTGGCATTAGGTGTGGTCGCCATGCACTGGGTGTTCTGGAGAAAAAACGTTACAGTAGCCTAGACGACAAATCGCAACGAATCAAGTACATAGCTGAGTTTCTGGATGTGAACGTTTGCACATGGTTGGCAACAGTTGGCTTCTTATCATCACCTTTTACTGCCCTCAATACATTTGTTAAATGCTATTCTTCCAGTGCATTATCCAGCTTACATAAAGCACCCATTTCAAAATGAACTGCACTAACAGACAAAAATCGCAAAAATAAGTTTCTTCCAAGCTTTCCAGGTATCCAACAGCCGCAGAAACGAAATGCAACATCATGATTTTACATGCGTTGATTGTGCATCTCTTAAAAACTTGAACATGCAAACTTAGTCTTACAGAGGTATGCATCGCTCCGTGCTGAACAGATATATCTCCAAATGGCCCCATGTCGGATCGCAGCAGATTTTCACTATGCATTTTTCCTTTCAGGCAAGTGATATACCTAGTAACAAGTAATGCTAATGTATAACAATTGCCTTGCAGCTGCATGTAAAATACTTAAAATTAATGAAACGAACTAGGGAAATTTACGTACAAAATAGTTCACAACTGTCTTCCAGGCTACACCTGCTATTTTTTTTCATATACTACCGATAGCCATGATCTTACTGGAGTAGCTACTAACACTAAAATAATTGACTTAGCACGACCTACGTGGACTTCGGACTCTATTGTCGTTATTATGTACTTGTTATTGCACCTTTTAAAACTTGGTTCTGGGGTGATAATGTTCCTGTTCCACCATTTCATCTGCGTGAGTTTGGTGTTGATGCAGTCCGTCACTGATGCGATCGTGTTACTTATATGAGCGGATTCAGGTGTTCTGATAGAGCAGGAGTTCCCAGCCTGGGGTACATGCACCCCTAGGGGTACATTTGAGGTCCAAGCTCATTTCAAACATTTTTGTTATCAAAAATTCCAGGGGAACATGCTTGTCTGTCGAAATGCTGAAGAGGTACATGATCAGAAAAAGGTTGGGAACCCATGTGATAGAGGTTATGTAAATTGTGATTGTGCTCTGTTATACTGCTTTTACGGTGTGACGTGAACTGTGACGTTGCATCAACGCAGTGGTTACTGTTTAATTACATTGCTTATTTGCAAGTTTCTGTTTATAAACTTGTTTGGTTTCGCTAATTGACGCAGTTGGTTTTAACTGATCTAAAACTTACCAATATAAACGTCCTCATTTGAATCCTATATTTACATTCTATTTTCTAATATTGACCAATAACTTTTCCTTACATCTATTTCAGGCCTGCCCAATCTTTTTAGTGTTGCGGGCCACTTTCGTATGAGGAAATTTATTTCGGGCAACAAACGTTTTTGTGACGTAACAACAAGCTATTGTGATGTAACAAATCCCTTGATTTTGATAAGTTTTATGCGATAACACGAGGCCTTGATCTATTTTATATTATTGAATTGTGCTAAATTGCGTTACTGTCTGTTATCAAACCTCAATATAATCGGTTGTTATTGCTGATGTTATTGGTGCTTTCCGATTTTTTGTTTACATGTTTACGTTATTTGTTTTGAAGGGCTTGATTTAATGACATTGCAGTCCCTTGCGCCCCATAATGAACTAGAACATCTATATTCACGACAATGGTGATTCTACATTAAGGAAGTAAGCTGAATTCCATTATTCGATAGGTAGCCAAGGCATTGAGCGTAATTACCACACTATGAAATAGATTAGGAAAATACTTCTCGATAAGTAATGTTGCTTTCCCAAAGAGAATTAGATTTGTTGAAAAGACGGAAGTATGAAATACAAGAAAGCATGTATACATTTTTTATAGATTGTTATTCAGATGAGACACATGACACGAAGTGATGATGAAATGAACCGTGACGTTGCGGTAACTGTAACTTTCACATGGTTTGGGCCAAGAAAATAATACTTGCCCACAATGCTTCTTTTATCAAGAAGACTTATCAAAAACTAAGTAGCAACACAATGTCAGCAACTTTTACAAAAATTATATCAGAATTTGAAGTCGCTCTAATATCTGCTTTAGAAACTTAAATGTGTAGTGTACACGAGTCATGTTAACAGCTGAGCTTCTGGATGTGAACGTTTGCACATGCTTGGCAATCTGCTTTTTTTCGCTGAGACATTTCAGTCATTTTTTGCTGAGACATTTTGGTCACGGAAACGTGTTGGTCATTTGCCTCAAAGTTGTATTAAAACTCGCCGTAACAGTGCTTTTTAGCCTATATTTACAGATATTCTGACCAAAATGACCTAATATTATTCAGTCATTTCAAAATCATTTCGGTCTATGACCGAAAAAAACAGTTGGCTTCTTATCACCTTTATTACCCTCATGAAATTTGTTAAATGAAATTCTACCAGTGTATTCTCCAGCTTACATAAAGCACCCATTTTAAAATGAACCGCACTAACAAGAAAAAAATCACAAAAATAAGTTTCTTCCAATTTTTTCATATATCCAACGGCTGCAGAGGCAAATTTTTATATACCTATGACAGAAGTCTTTACACAGATCATTAACTTTCTCCAATTCAAGTAAATGTATTCGCAGAACTTGGATAGCTTTGATCATCTGAAATTGAAAACATTGAATGAATTGCGATGTTATCATTTGTATAATGCACAATACAAACAATGAACAACCAACACCTGTGGGGGCAAACAAGAAACTGCAAATCAATGAAATGACGATTGTGCTTTTATTTTACTCATCAGTGCCATGATCCAATATGTTTTATTGTATAGGCAGGGTTGTCCATGGGACATATTTATCTGTCCCATTCCCATCCCATAGCAATTGATGCCTGTCCCATCCCACGGGACGTTTCCCATGGGATTCCCATAGGAATCCCATTCCCATGGACAAGCCTGTGTATAGGAGGTGCAATGTTGCTGATTAAACACGACAGCTTTATGCGTTCATCCATCTTAAGCCGCCAAAGTTATTATGCTATTTTATTTGTGCCTGTTTTGCACCAAGCACAGAGCAGCCTGCCTGGCAGGGATTGCACCATTTAACTTGCAGGCAATACTCTATGCCGACACAGTTCGAGCATTATGCTTTTGTATGTTGTATTGGGTACGCCACCCTTCGCAGAAATAAAAGGCATCTTAGCAATCCCATCTCCTACGGCTGTTAAAGTGTTAATGTCAATATTTACACAGCTTCAGTAACTAGACCTGAATTTTCAAATTGACAGTAGTCATGTAGGGAGAAATCTGCTTGCAGTTAAAAAACTTTTTGCACTACAAACTGCTCTCATGCAGAAACTACTTGACAAACTTATCATTATGCACAAAAATCTTGAAATAACAAGATTTGATTAAGCAGCATCTCAAGGAGTATTGAGTCAGACACAATATCTACAACCGTATCTCTGGAATCTACTTCCAAATGCAGCACAAACCAGCACTGTTCCTAATGGCTGCTAACTATTGCTATAATTAAAGCAAGGAATAAAACATACCAAATTATCAATTTCTGGATTATCAATATAGATTGGATTAAGCATTGTTTTATGGTGATGAACAAAGTCCTGAATTTCTTCATCATATGTGGAAGATGATGGTGTTTCCTCACCCCTTGTAGCTCGTTCACATTTTTCAAACAACAATTCAAGCAAAGAAAAGAGGGGATGTCTAGTAAGAAATAAGATAAGTCACCAACAAACAAATCACTTTCGCTAAGCATCACCAAATTAATCTGCATACTAATCAGCATAATCTTGGCCTAGTATTTGTGTGTTGAATAACATGTACGAACATCATGCAAAATATAGAACGTGCATTAGACACCTTATGACATTCTTAAACTTACAGACTTGGCATAAACATGTCACAAATTGATACTAAATGTAATTGAAATCACACTGTTGCTTACGTTCTTATAAGATGTTTCTCTTCTTCAAATTGAACACCTTCCTCTATAGAGCCTTTTGGTAAAACATCTGCTGCAACAGGCACTTCCTATAAAATAGATAGAAAGCCATAAACATATTCCACAACATATGGAATAACTCAGAAAACATGAAAGCCAAAACATTTTTTCATTGTTAAACTGAAGTGCTTTCAATTTTTTAGGGTAAGCTACAACAGTGTCAATAAATAAAGTTGCTTTGCCATAAATCATAAAAACGACGAAAATTTTGCAACATAATGTAGATTAACCTGCCACAGCTCTTACTTATCTCACCACTTTCTCACATAACATAATCTGACAGAGCAAGGAATATCATTCACTCCAGGGTTATTAATCACTTGCAGTAAACTTTTTAAAGATCTTCACTGTTCACCAAGTGACTGGAAATACGAAAATGCCAGTGCAGCACCATCACACAGCAGACATTAGTGGAAACATCTTCTCAACACAGCTTGCTGGAAGGTTTAATGCAATGCATGAGTTAGCTGCAAGGTAATGAGAATGGAAACGATCAGTGAGTGGATGAGTTCTGTAAGGTTGACTTCTTCAGGATGAGTTGTGGATAGATTTAATATACGGTGGTATGTTAACTGTTGGGGTGTGATAAAGAAAGATGGGGGCAGATAAGCAAGGTAGAGTCATATGATTTGAAAATACAGGTATCAGTAGCGCATCCAGTCTGGAAAAAAAGGGTCTTTTGATATCACTTTTCAGCATAAGACCACACTTTTTTTAACACTTTGGCATCCGGCTGCTTTCGGGGATTTTCGAAAAAAAAACGCCTAAACACACGTTGCTTTGCGCGGGAATATCTCCGCTCCTGTACGGGTTACAGACCTGGTTAAAGCGCCAAAAGATGCCAAAAGCAAGTCATTTAGTCTGCACTCCAAAAAAAATTTTTTGCTTTGGGGTGCGGGTTTTTTTGTGAGTGACGTCATAAATGGAAGACTTTTAGGCCACCTTGGCCCACTTTGCCTGGCCCTGGGCGCCAACCGTTAGGTGGTAGTATTTTGCTGTACGTCTTTATTGGAAACTAGGCTACAATCCAAGTCCTTTGATACTTTGAATGACCTGCTGGGGTTTCAGGTTCAAAAGTTATGATCTAACCTAGTAAAAATATTTGACTAATTAAATAATTAATTAATGTTTATTTTAAATCATAACTTTTGATCCAGCAACGCTAGAAAGTCGATCAAAGGCTCAAAAGACTTGGACTCAAGCCTAGTTTCCAATGAAAACTTCAGCGAAACACTTTGGCCTAGCAGTTCAGCTTTAGGCCAGGCAACATGAGCCAAAATGACCCCAAAACTACTCACTTGTGACGCCACTCACAAAAAATCCGCACCCTCCCCCAACCAAAAAATTTTTTTGAGTGCAATCTACTAGACTAGTCAATCCATTTGAGCCCTTGAACAGCTCTCTAGCGCAATCGGTGGAGGAGCTAGGGTGTTGGTAAGGCAACCGAAAACTGCTGTTTTTTAGGCCGAAATTGAAGTACGAATATATCGTACGCCAGCTCTCAAAGTGTTAACACTAGAAACTGACCAATGCATTTCGGGAT
>Ga0210059_1017786_pt1 | contig 10089 bp, 9 predicted proteins | sample Ectturendosymbi2_FD_188042 | JGI IMG/M metagenome (GOLD analysis project Ga0210059, IMG submission 188042) | Ecteinascidia turbinata endosymbiont from Florida, USA - Sample 2 (SPAdes) (version 2) | ecosystem: Host-associated > Tunicates > Ascidians > Unclassified | place: Key West, Florida...
CTAAAGACTTCGTAAAACCCACAGCGGAGGGAAGGCAATTCATAAATGGGAATTCTCACCACCCACAAACGACTTTCAAGTCAATCCTGTTTGGAGAAGCTATTAGATCGATGCACCTCAACCAAAGAAAAGATGATTACCTCAGCAGCTTAAACCGACTCAAAGAAAAAGCGATCCGTTCAAAATTTCCCTTGAACATGACTAATGACATGATAGCACTGGCATCTGATTGGGAAGATAGACTACGCCCCCCAAAATGCGACAAGAAAGAAGACCCACAGGTTTGGGCTACATCTTTTCCCCATCTGCTTACTCTAACACAAAAAGAAAAAAAGTTAAACCCGAAGGCAATGATTACCTACAAAAGACCTACCACAATTGGACAGAAGCTAACGAACTACAAACACCTTGCTTTAAACAAGACACGAAAGCAAACCAAAGGTGGCTCAAGGCCATGTGAGCACTGTGCACTTTGTGGTTGCCATGGAAAAAATAACAAATCCATGGTACCAAATGTTTCACAATTGCTGACTAAAACCAAAACTTTTAAGCTAAACCAAAGCTTGACTTGCGCAGGTTTCGGCATTTACGTCGCGACTTGTGTGATATGTCATGAACAGTATGTTGGTCAAACTAGCAACAAATTTTCCAAAAGATGGTCAGCGCATCGCAGTAACTGGAACAAACAAGCTTGTAAAACTGACAGTGATAAGGACCAAATGGCCTTGTCGCGGCACTATTCAGATAACCACGGCACTAAAAACAAGCCACCTCTACACGAAGCATACACCGTTACTTTTGTCGAACAACCAAGTTGTCACTCTCTGGACATCTGTGAAAATAAATGGTATCACCTAATTGACGCGCAAATCAACATTCAGAACATGATTCTTACCCACGTGAAATAATTATTACGATACTTCGCTTTGTGTTGTTTGACTCAGTCCGATGTTGTCTTCCGCTTTGTGCGCTAGCTTTTCTCTCAACACAGCTTGCTTACTCCCACCGCAGCGTTTAAAGCGAACTCGTGGCAGGTTTAAATGCGTGCCCCAGAGACTTGCTGCCCACACGTGGCTTACTATATTTCTCTACCGTTGTTAGACATTTCACCACGAGTTAGTTTTTAGTTGGAGAAATTTTCAGCCACTAGCGTCAACTAGTTAGATGTTTCAGTCATTTATTCATTTGAGTAAACGTCTTTTTCATTTTTGAGTAAACACTTATTTCATTAGTCACAGTTTCTTTTTGTCGCCGCTAGTATTCTTGACGTCAGTCAGTTTGTTAAGCTGTTATGATTTCTGAGCTTGTGTTACGAAATTTTGATTGTAGTCTTGAGTTTGTTTTTTTCTCTGCTGTTACTTCAGCCTTTCAACTTTTCACCCGTAAGCTTTGCTTGCAATTTTCAGGACTGAGGATGCGTAATTTTACGTGAAATCGGTTTCCTATTGAAAATTTGCTGATCGATTCCTTGCTTACACCCATCGTGGAAAGTGCATACTTGAATAGAGATATGTGCAAGTTTGAATCATCGCAAAAAGGTGAAAGCAGATGGCAGTCGACTGATTCCTCGAAAGCATACAGAAACACTAGTGCTTTTAGGTGTCAGAGTTATTTTACAAAAATGTCCCTGAAAGCCTGTGAATAGAAAACTGGGCACTCTATACCCTGGATTTCCTGATGTGGAGCAAATTTTGTGCACCCTACTACTTTGGAATTTCAATTTGATTGAAGTGTAAAACTTTTTGAAGCAGATACGGCATGGGAAATCAATTTCGTGAAAAACAGACCTACACATGACTTGATATGAAGAAAAAAAGGCATCTGAAACGCGCATGACGTTTTCTACGCACAAATAAAAATTCCGCTCTAAAAGAGCAGTTATTTGGGGGTACAGTGCATAAAATTTGTATGCTATGTGTTTCAGCGCGCAGATACAAGTCTGTTGTAAAAGTGATTAAAAATGGACATCGGGAAGTAAAAAGGTGGTTGGTCATGAAATAACGAATGTCACACGTCCCAGGAAAAAGTAATCAAACTTAGCGTTGCACAATACCCTTCATTTCCCGACACGCATATTGTTTGAAGGTTTCCCACTACTCGCATAGCGTTTGAAGGCGATCAACTCCAACATTTATTTAACAAAGTGACAGAGTTGCGTTGCTTTCTCAGTTCTGCGCAGGGGACCAAGAACGTAGACATTTGCGGGTAAACAACGTCTCTAGCAGTGGTTCTCAAAGTGGGCGGAATCGTCCCCAAGGAGGCGATTTTGAGGGGCAAGGGGGCGACAGGGGAAAAACAACACAAAGGGGGCGAAAACGCTCAAGCATGTGGGCTCTATCGTTTCCTACATCATATTTGGTTGAACAGGGATTTTCTGCTGTGACCTTAATGCTCTCAAAGCAAATAAACCACTTGTTGATTCATAAGCGAGGTGATCTACCCTACGACTGTACTTTACTAAAATATCTCCCAATATTTCGAAGCTTGTGAACAATAAATACCACGACGCTTTCTCAACCAGCCATATGCGGCTTGTTCGATAATATTTTTGACAGTGCTCTAGGACAGATTGCTTTTCCGTTCATTGTAGACAGGCTCTAATTTTGAAACTTGGATCTGTTAATTAGAAGATTCACTCACCCAATGCGAGAATCGCTCCGCGTCATGGAAAAACTCCCTGTGTACATGGTGGACGCCACCTAGCGGAGACACTATCTGGATCTTACCTGTTTCTATGTCAGGCATACTTACTTGAAAAAATTTAAGCAATCTGGGAGGCTGCTGCAAAATCGTGCAATCCAGTTGAAAAAGCTTGCTTATTGAACTTAGGCTTCTCTAATTGAAAGAACCTTCACATCTGCATCGATGTTCTTGGAACAGCCCAGACCAGGGGCTAACGAAGGGGGGAACAATTCCCCAGGCGTTGAATCACTACGGTCCGCCGAAAAGTACCAGTAATGTCACAAGTACTTTCTTCAGTGCAGTACATTTATTTCCGAAAGACCTCAAGTTCGAACATGGGGCGCCAAACTTGCTTCTTGCCTCGGGCGCCATCTGACCTTGTTACTGCCCTGACCCAGACGCAGCAAGAGGTCACAATGGAGTCTGTGCTGCAATAGATAAACACAAATACGCCTCTAAAACGTATGTGTCAACACAAAGACCTATGAATGTTGACTGCCGCCTTATGTGCCAGGAGCTATTCATTTCTTAAAACAGCTTGACAACAACAGGCATGGCAAAATTGAAAAAAATGGTTTACGGCTAGGGATGCATATAATGGAATAGCTGATCCTTTGGATTCGAATCCTTCAATATTCGAATTCAAAAATCAGAGTTTTTTCGAATATTTAGATTCGAGATAAATATGGATTACATAAACGTGAAAAATTGCGAAGTTGGCAAAACAAATATTCATTAAATTTTACAGTGAAACTCTTTGCGCTCCTGCGCAAGAGAAAGAAAGTAACACTCAACAAGCACACGTCACTGCGTCGTGACGTGACTATTCCGGAATAGGATTCAATATTCTGGATTCGAAATAAATATTCCGGAAAATTCCTGAACCTCTAAATGATTCATAATGCACATCCCTGTTCACGACATTCCAAACAACATCGCGTATTGCCACAGACGTCACTAAGTTAATTTTTAGGTTTTATCATACGCGGAAAGTCTATGGATTCTGTGCTTGGTTTTACTTGCTACGAATACCACATCAGAAAATCTTTTCGGCACTAAGACTTGTGAATTGTACCAACGAAACGCCATGGCTAAATAGATAGAACCAGGACTACTTTAAAATGATGTACAAAGTAGCATATACTATGAAAGTCGTCAATTTTGGGAGCGCATTTATCATAATCCTAAACACAAGAAACATTTAAGCCATAAAAATGAAAATATACAAATATTCCAAAGCATTCTTGACGCTTGACAAACTTTCAACAAAATAGTAGTTTTTTTAACAGCTGCCTTCTATAGTGTACAGCTAGTGCTGAAACGTTGGGGGCGCAATGTTATAGCTCTAGAATCTAGAGCTTTGATAGGGTGATCAATCGAGAGTCTAGATTGAAGTATTCAGTGACTTACAAGAGCACGATAATATGACATAAAAATGACAGCTTGAAATCAACGAAGTCACTGAAGAGCCTGTCTGGTTCGAAGTGTTGCGATCGGAAATCCCGAGCGGCATGTGCAAAGCTTCGCACCGTGGCAGCAAGCAACAATAGAGATCATACTCGCAATCTCTCTTACTATTGCTTGCTCGCGCTACATATATAATGGTGTTATTGTTCACGCATATCCCGTTCGTGCTGAATCACACAATCAACGCAACACCACCGGAGAGGTTGCTACAGATGAGTATAGGCTGGGATAGTTTAGATTGTTTTTTACAAATGTCAGTTTGTGTAGGTGTTTTAGGGACCCAATTCGGGTCCCTAGAATTGAAAATCGGGTCCCTAAAATCTTATAAATTTATCATCGGGTTTCCAGAATGAGAGAACTGCATCAATTATGAAAATTTTTTTCAAGATTATTACCGCACTTTCCATTTAAAATTGTATAGGATATGAGAAATCATCCACCGTATCCATATAGATCATTGTTTCCCAAACGGGATGCCACGGCACCTCAGGGTGTCATTTACAATACTCAGGGGTGCAGCGAGCTAATACGTTCTTCAACACTTGATTAAAAAATACATTTTCAAAACGTCATCAAACCTTGAAGCAAATTACTATGGACTCGCCACTGGGTGCCGCAAATGATATTCCTTTTCTGCAGGGTGCCGCAAGCCTGAAAGGTTTGAGAAACACTGCTAAAGATGTACATAACAGGCAGTATTGTTGCATCACTGGCTACAAACAAAACGAGGATTTTGGAACAATTGACCAACTTCCACAAGCGTCCCTTTAAATGCTGATTTACTCGAAAATTTACCTATAGAAAAACTAGCTTTATTTTTCTTGTAAAAGGTGGCCCTCCGAAAGCTGTGAACCATTTTTTATTTTCGCCTGAAAAAGTTTGTGATCATTTTAAAAAAATGAAAAGATTAACGCCTGCATTGACAGGCGCAAAGAAATATTCCGACTTTAGTGTTGTGCTCTGCTGCAGGGCGTGCTCAAAACTTTCATCCAGTGGGCAAACCGGTGAAATGTTTCGCACCTGGGATCAAGTCATTTTAGACCCAAATAATAGTGGAATGCCGAACCCAATTTTCCAGTAATTCATAGCGCATAGGTCGCTCTCGTATCGCCGACAACTCGAGTCACTTCGCAAAAAGTTGACATCACGCGTCGCACTCTTGAGAGGCTTGCTGGCTCTGGCTGGGATGCTGGAGAAATAACGTTGCGAACAGATACCCTAGCCCTGGTCCATTCAACAGCAGAGCACTGCGCTCCTGTCTTGTACTGCAGTGCTCAGACCCGCCACATTAATCCTGCCATCAAGGACGCCTTGCGAATTGTGACTGGATGCCTGCGCCCTACACCAGCGGACAACCTTCCTATCCTCGCAGGCATTCAACCTGCTGAACTTCGTTGCAAAGGAGCCATACTCTGTAGGGCTTCGAGCCATGGAGCCTGGACACAGGGCCAGATTTAGCAAGTGCGAGGCCCGATTTGAAGCACATTGGTGGGACCCATTCGGCGGAGTGTGCAAAAATTTTTGAGGAAGGTCATCAAGTCATAATCATAGAAATCATGGGTGATATGAACGAGCGAGTCCTGAAAAGGGTAATGGCAAGCTAGGGGTGTCTGGGGGCACACCCTTAGTTTCACTTCTCCAGCAGTCTTTCCATGTCCGCTCCATGGACATCTCCGTAACATCCAATAAATCCATGAGTTGGTACACTCAATCAGGCCCGTAGCCACCGTGGCAGTGCTCCCCAAATATTTTTCGGTGGCAGTGCTCACCAAATATTTTTGTACCCAAAATATATTTTTGTTAGTCTTGCTCATCTTTTGGATTCTACAAGCGTGATTGAGTAACGTTAAAGCTATGTCCTTTTCTTTGCTTTCGCTTCCAATTGTTATTTGACTTGTTGAGTGTTGGTAATACACTCCAGTAAGTGACAGTCGTAAGTTGACCCGTTCATAATAGACCCGTTCACAACAAACAACCTCCATAATGGGTCTATTATGAATGCAATGTGTTATGTACATGATCTGTTATGAACGGTCTGTTATGAACGTGGCTGTTATGAACGTGGTCTGTTGCTAACGTGGTCTATAATGAACGGGTCTGTTGTGAACGGGTCTGTTCTGAACGGGTCTGTTATGAGTGGTCTGTTAAGAACAGGTCTCTTTTGAACGGAAACCTCAAGGGACTATTTTGCAGTGGCAATGAAGTCCAGCGGAGACAGCCGACAGAAAATCGAAGAACATGTTGTGACGGACTTAGATCTATGTAAAGATGAAAACAGACCTAGTTCAACCAACGGTGCAGTAGCAGAAGAACGTCAAGATGTATAATAAAATAATGCGATAGATGAGATGGCTGACGCTATCACTTGAGGCAACGATATCGGTCTCTGGGTCTTCTGGCCAGCCAAAATACCGGAAAAATACGGGAATATTGGTTGAAATATGAAACAGGTTCTTTTTGGGATTGTGATGAAAAGTCATTTTTGAAACATGATGTTCCACAACACAGAAAAGACAGAAACTTGTCACGGAAATGTACCACAAGTCTTATTCTTCGCAAGAACCACAACGCCGAAGCAGTTGACAGAAGCTGACTTTGTTTTTTTCCTTCACAAACTTGTGCTAAATGTTTCAGTTGTAGACTGATGAGCGCCGATATGACTAAATGTGCGCATTTCCTTATTAGAAAAGGAATCTTCGACTGGAAGCACGCTCTTGAGAGCCTGACGAGCCACGAGCATTCAATGGAACATATAGATGCCACGCTTACATTTGATTGGAGATATAATTAATAACTATGAAGAATTGATACAGAACTAGCCAGTCAGGTCAATCAATGCGAACAATGTTGGAAATCGCTTCTGCAACGTTTGGTTTCTGTCTTAAAATTTATTGCTGAGCGAGGACTGGAGTTTAGAGATGATGAAAACCTTGGATCGCCCAGAAGCTTTTTCCAAAAATTTTCAAAGCTTTTTTCAAAGAAAAAGAAAAAAAAGATGTGATGCTTCTAGCAACTGGTTTGGCAACAGTTTCACATATCGCTAATCCTTGCCAAATACCATGTTGCATCATAAAGGTTTGTTACAGTTGAGCACTGGTGTAGGGGGTGGAGGTGCAGGGGGTGCAAGCGCACCTCCAAACGTTTTGATTTGGTAAAAATTTGGGCAAAATCTCTGAAAACCTTCACAAAATTCCTGAAAATCTGACCAAAACCTTGAAAATATGAGCAAGAATGGCGCCCAAAATAACATGAAGAGCTTTTTCTGGAGGTCGCTTTTTCTTATGGATTATTTTCGGGGACGTTTGCGAGAATTCGGGCAAATGTTTTTCGCACCCCCAAAAATTTGCCTGCTCCTATATCGTTGCAGTTTGGTTAACAAAGGTGACGTCACAAGTTTACGTTATAAATATTAACGATATCTGGAAATACTAGTGACTTCATCGATCATCCCTTACCTAAAGATTCTGTGGGGCTTCCCATCACGCCTGGGCACCAGGTCCCCAAACATCTTAATCCGTCGCTGCGATGCAGGTATTGTTTTGCGCAAAGTTTCCCATGGGTTACTCAGATAATCTTATCGTATTTTGTACTGCACAAACCTACGATATCTTTAATGCTTATGACTAAAGTTTTAACATTGCACATCTTGCTCTTCAAATAGAAAGGTGGAGTTAGTTGGGTAATGTAGTTGGTTGAGTGTGTTTAGCAATAATTGCAAAACTAATCATGATATAGTATTCCATTCAGTGAAAGACAGATGCCATGCTTCGTCCACGCTGACCTTATTCTAGATTTTTAGATATTTGTAGCTTATATGTGGGATACAAAATCTATGGTAGGTTAGTAATTTAAACATCTGTTTCGCAGGGTTAGATTAAAACCGGGGAAAGCATGCTTATTTCGGCCAATAACAAGCCCTGTGTGCGAGATTTTAAGCAAAGTTTCCTCCAGTTGATAACAGGCTAAAATTTATGAGTTTGCGCTCATGAAGGATCATGAAAGGGCTCGATGGAGTTTGACCGTGGACTCAGATTTGCTTCTTCTGCAACAGTGTTGCCATAACCGTCACGGAAGACTCGATTCTGGTTTCTTGCAAGAGTTGTTTACAGTTCATCACGACACCTCTAAGTAATCGCATTTTAAATGACCATGTTTTAAACCTAAATCTTTCAATACGATAGTTACACAATTTTCAGATTTGGCCCGCAGGTCGTAGTTTGGAGAACCCTGATATAGACTATGAAGAGGAGTGGCGACAGCACACACCCCTGTCGGAGACAAAATACCAACGTTGAACGGTTCTGACTTAACTCCGTCGACATGGTCACAATCTTCTGAGCGGGAAAACAGTTGCTTGACGGCCAGCATGAGACACAAGTCAACACCGCACTCCCGCAACACCTCCAAAGCTTTTCACGAGGAACCCGGTCACATACCTTCCCGAGGTCGACAAAACATGTGTATGCGTCTTTGGCATGCTCCCAGGATTCCTGGAAAATTTGCTGGAGAGTAGAAATATATTCTGTACTCCTACGGCCGTGACGAAAACCGCATTTGGTATCATCCGGCTTTGGTTCCATTCAGGAACGCCGGAGCGTCGGCAGGGCAGAAAAAAGTTGAGGGCAATATAAACTTATGAAAAACAAAAAATCGTTACCAATCATCAGGCCCATAAGCTAACTAGGAAGGGTGCAGAAGGCTTAGTCTCCCCTGAAAAAAATTTTGCCCCTCCCTTGAAAAATGTGTTGGACATAATTAAAGATGGCCCCTATCAGTAAACTCTTCGCCTCAACTAGTGTCCCAATCTGGTTAGTGCCTGCCAAGTATGTTTGCTACAGTTCAACAGTAACGTTGAATTCAAAAATAATAAAACAGACTATCGACAACTTGTTTCAATTCGATCTTGATAAATCATAAAATTACTTATAGAGACACCTTTGCCCCCGTTGTCCCTCGTTTGAAAGGTCAGGGGTTCAATGCCACTGCTCTCCAACGTCCCTGCTTGTCGCTATCAGCAGTCACTCTCTAGCTACATTACCTGCCAAGATGTCTGCGTTCAAGAGTCACATGCGACAAAACGCCTAATATCGTAACTTGAAGTGAACGTTTGAAGATTTGTTGCCATGTTGTTATTACACGATAAAGACCAATAGTAAAACAATCCGCTCAAAAGTTTGGCAACTTTCTCCTGCAGGCAGTAGAGTAGCCAACCCAAACATTTCGGGGATCCAAAAAATTTGGTGGGGGCCAAAATGTTTGATTTTAGGCGAATAACACTATTTTGTTTGCGATATCGTCTCTCAAAGCACAAATGACTACAAGTTCCAAACATTTGTGGGGAGACATGGCCTCCTAGGCCCCTCTGGCTACGCCTATCCCTGCAGACAAAGGAGCGGACATGAGTGAACTGCGTTCTCATCACTGCTTGATACCAGAACAGCGAACCTGGCTCTTGCGCAGTGTGAGTGTCGTACCGGTAAATAAACTGTTAATGCAAGAATTAAATCAATTAATTGGAATTGAGCTGCTGACTTCAAATTTTCTAGAAAGTTTTAGTTCTTGGTCCCAAATTTACAAAGAGGGGCAAATGCCCCTGCCCGTTTTGACCACGGGGCAGATCCAACCAATAAGGTTACGAGGGGCAATTTCAGTAATATTTGTTAGTCAAGTCTCATTACGGGTTCACTACTTTAAGATGAAGTACACTTCACAACACTTCTGTGACAAAACAATGGATATAGGGGGAGTGATCGCCTTGGTTTTAGGGGGAGCGATCGTTTCAATCGCCCCTCCAGCATTAGCCCTGTTTTGACACCCCTGCGGACGCCCATGGTTTTGACTCATCACGAGTTAAAACCTGTTTGATTGAGTTCAGTGCAAAAGCATGCCCATAGCCATAATAGTCATTATTTACATGTTTAGCAACAATGTTGCCTTAAA
>Ga0210059_1017787_pt1 | contig 10088 bp, 4 predicted proteins | sample Ectturendosymbi2_FD_188042 | JGI IMG/M metagenome (GOLD analysis project Ga0210059, IMG submission 188042) | Ecteinascidia turbinata endosymbiont from Florida, USA - Sample 2 (SPAdes) (version 2) | ecosystem: Host-associated > Tunicates > Ascidians > Unclassified | place: Key West, Florida...
AAAATGTTATCTTTTCACCTTTCAATAAATGTAATCATCATTGTGGTATCACTTAAAATCCTGGATTTGTGCCCAATCGCTTTGTTTCAACAATTGTGAAACACCCTGTATTTTCAGGGCAAAATTTTTCCGCCCCCCCAGTAAAATGCCTTCCCGTACGCCTATGTTTCCACACATGTTAGAAGGTCAACCAAGGGCTCTATAGACACGGCTGATTGCCTAGTTTCCAAAAAAATTTGAGCCACTAAAATAGCTCATTGGATTGGCGTTCAGGTCCCGTGTTGCAGTTGACTGCATCGCCTTGAACTACTGAGGCAAGCACATGCAAAAGATGGCAATTCGGGCATTAATTGACAAGAAAGTAACCAACAGCAATAGAGATCTATCACTGACTTCACTCTACTACTACTAGGTTGCACTATCATTATATAAGGATGAGTGAACTACGATAATTCGCTTGTGGTGACTATCACAGTGACTTGTTACTCATGGGCACCATCTAGCGGTGACCATTTATTTTCATGTGGCGCCATCTCCAGGCTGCCACACCCGTCAAATATGGTCAAAAATTCAAAAACATGTCCTTTTGTGACATCACCAAGAGAAAACCCCACACTCAAATCAAATAATTTTTTTTTATTCGAACCTAGAAGACTTGCTGCATCTATAGAGAGTTTGGGCAGCTCTCTAGCTGTAGAGGCTGTCGAGTTATTAACAAAAATGGACCAAGTTATTAACCAAAAAATGCGGCCGTTAAAGGGTTTTGAGAGGTTGTGCTTCAGATGTTTTTGCAGCAACCACTTGATTAGAGATTGCAAGTTGACGTCGGACTGCAGCGTGGAAAGCTGCAACAAAAGGATGTCACATCATAGCCTGCTTCACAATTCTAAGCCGTCACCGATCGGAGAACGTGTCAAAGAATCCAATCGAAATGGGAACTGTGACTGCAGCACGACTGAGACGACTATGGCCTCTGAAGTAAGTTTGTTTCAGTCTAAGGTGTACCTTAATGTTGTGCCCGTTGTTGTTCGTTATGGCGGGCAGGAAGTTACAGTTCACGCATTTTTAGATTGTGGTTCCACCGCAAGTTTCTGTGACCGCAAACTAATGGAAATTCTTCAAGCTACCAGATATCCTTAATTGCTCTGCCTTGGTCTCAGCTCAAACAGTGACACGCAATGGTGTCACTGCATTATTTTGCAGATGCATCCATTACCGCTTATGGCGTTGTGTGTTTCTCGCGTTCAGTAGATAACGACAATAACATTTTCTGCTCATTCATAAATGTCGAAGTCTCATCTAGCCCCGCAGGATGAAGTCTCAGTCCCAAGATTGGAGCTCATAGCTGCAGTTGGTGAAAAAGGAACTAAGACTGGATCTGCGGCCTTCAACATTCTGGACCGATTCCTCGACCGTTCTTCAAAGTATACAAAATGATCGAACGTGATTTCCTATGTTCGTTGCCAGAAGGTTGGCCTTGATTTGCAAGCATAGTTGCGTGGCAAATTGGAAGCACGTACCATCAGAACAAAATTCGGCCTATCTGCTTTCGCGAGGTGCTACAGCAGAAGTTCTTGGTAAGACTAAAATGTGGTTTAATGGCCCGGGCTTTTTGTCAGAGGAACCAGTGGCTTGGCCGAAGAAATTTATTGATTGCGAAGAGGAGGTTACTCTTGAAGTTTTCAACAGATGTAAAATGGTTAATACAATCTCAGCACTTACCGATTATATGCCTACCGAATGTTTGCTAAACCATTTTTCAAGCCTTTACAGATTAAAGATTGCTACCGTCTGGTTCAGAAGGTTTCAAGTGTTCTAGAACGCCCACCAGAAGACTCCATGCAACCCTCTGACAGTGACCGAGCTATGTGAAGCGGAAGTCAGCTGGGTGAAGTACATTCAACAGCAACACTTCACTCAGTGGATCTTAGGTTTGTCAGGTGACAAGCGGAGGATAGTCGGTAAGACTTCTATTGATAAGGTGAACCTGTTCTTGGTGGATGGCATCTTACGAGTAGGTGGTCGCCTGGAAAAGGCTCCTTTGGGGTTTGAAACGAAGCATCCGATAATCCTGCCAAAGCTTTCTCACTTCACGCATTTAATTGTGCGTGACTCTCACGTTGAGTGTGGTCATTCTGGTTTGAATCACACTTTAGCTGTGTTGTCTCATAGGTATTGGGTCATTGGGCAACGGCCACCATGCGTCGAATTATCAACCAGTACAATCAATGTCGCCTTAAAACAGTAAAGCCTGGAAAGCAGCTGATGGCAGAGTTGCCAGATTCGCGTTTGCAGCTTGGTTTCCCACCCTTTGCGCATGTAAGAGTGGACTATTTCGGGCCCTTAATGGTTCATCAACGCCGCAGTGAATTAAAACGCTATGGGTGCCTGTTCACTTGCATGACAATGAAGGCAGTGCATCTGGAGGTAACCAGGGATTTATCTACCGATACCTTAATTAATGCAATACGTTGTTTTGTTGCTCATAGAGGCCCGGTGCAGCACACCTACTCCGACAACGGAACCAATCTGGTTGACGCTGAACGTGTACTTCGACAAGCTATTAATTCCTGGGATCAGGACCAGATTTACGAATATTGTCGGCAGAGCGACACCAATGGAGCTTCAACGCGCCGACCGCAAGCCATATGGGCGGAGTGTGGGAGCGAATGATTCGCAGCATTCGACGTGTTCTGTCATCCCTCACCAACGACCGTGTTCTCACCGATGATTAACTGGAAACATTTTTGCTGGAGGCAGAGTCAGTAGTCAATTCATGTCCACTGACTCCAGTTACGATGGACACCAACGGTGTAACGCTGTTAAGGCTAAACCATCTTCTTCGAGTCAACGCAAGCGTCGGCCTCCCACCAACACGTACTGCCGAAGACGACAGCTACGTCCGACGAGGTTGGCGCCATGCGCAATACCTGGTCGATCGATTTTGGAAGAGGTTTGTGAGAGACTATTTGCGAACTGTCATTGCTCGTCCGAAGTGGCTCCAAACGGAGCGCAACCTTGCAGGGGGCGACATTGTGATTATTACTGAGAGTGGTTAGGTTTGCTCCCAGTGGCCCATGGGGAGGGTTGTTAAGGTTCTCCCTGATGTACATGGCGTTGTACGGACTGTTGTTAAGATGAAGGGCCGTGAATATAAACGACCCATACATAAACTGTGCTTAATTCAACAGGCTAATGTTTCGGTTAGCGCGACGTGATAACTGTTGCAAATTATAGTAACTTTGCCCTCATCTAAAACAAAGCGCAATTGTGTCTATCGCTCATGTTCCTCGTTTTTTGGTTCGAAATTCTTGCCTTGTTTTGAAATTACTTGACTGCAATTTCGGGGGGGAGTGTGTTAAGAATTTCTTGTGCCTATATGCACGTTTTCTAGCGTTGTTGAGTTTCAACACTGTTGCCATTACTGGTGTAGTTGATTAGCAGTGAAATGGTGTAGTGCCTTCCCGCTGATTTCATGACTCTATGTATAATTCCTAGATTTGCTATTTTTTATTGTCAAGTTTTTATATTTTCGATTTTTTCATAATTCCCATGTTGTTACGTTAAACTGATATTCACAACTGTTCCAAATTTCCGTTTTTGCTGACGCACTTAGAGTTTTTGCAACACCGCATGTCGGTTAGAAAACGCAGAAAGGCCTTGAAGACTATAGCAGTACCTCAAGGTAATTGATCAGCCATGAGGCAATATTTGCTCTCTGTATAATTCTCTTATGAGCAAAACTTTTCCTCAAGAGAGTTTCAAGGGATTTTTGAACTTAAAAAAGTCTGCATTACCCAGAACAAAAAAAATTCACCAGCGTGTTTCAACAGCGTGCTTTGAACTGCACTTCGATAAAAGACATGGTCTTATTTGGCTTTTCAAGAAAGAAACGTTTTGGCACTCTCCTACCCTTGAAGAAGCCTATGGGTTTCATTAAAAAACTCTAGGAAAAAGAGTTCAAAGGTAGTCCTTAGAAAAGCTCCAACCTCTCGTTGCAGAGATTACGCTCTGCGGTTTCATTGGTACATGCACATTTTTATTAACGGAGTAGACGGCAAACTGTTTTCTCCATCTCGCAAACACAGTAACATAACAACAAAGAAAGACAGCTTAGCCACTGACCTCTTTGAACGGCTAAATTTTGAACAATCATTTTTTAAAACCGTTTTTTAAGGAACTCCTTGCAAAACTTCATAAAAAATAACCTATGCAGTCTCGTGACGAAGAGCTCGAGACTGAGACCGAAATCCTTCGAGACTGACACGAGACCTGAGACCTTGGAGACCGAGACGTGAAAAACCGGGTCTCGAGACCTGAGACCTTCGAGACCGAGACTTGAAAAACCGGGTCTCGAGACAAGGGACACGTCTCGAGACCGAGACCAAGTCTCGAGACTCCATCACTGTCGGACACTTTTTGTTTTGGTAGTAGTGGATGCACTTTTCATGGTAGCGATTTTTATTTACTTTTTTCAAAAGTTTCCAAGCTTTTGTGTTCAGATTTGTGGTTTAGTTTTAGGGGTTAAACTTAGGGATTAGGTTTACGGCTTAGGTTTGCTACATTTCTACCAAGCGTAGTGCAGTTTAATGCACTTTTGCCATGGATTAGTGTCATGTTACAGGCGACGGATTAATAAGTTTTCCAAAATGAAGGTCCACTGGCAGACCTATAACCACTGGCAGCTGGTTTTGTATTTAGCCAGTGTTGCATTTGGATACGGATGGATATCGGATACTAAATCTTTGAAATTTTCGGATAAGGATTGGATTTGGATATGGAAAAATTTTTTCGGATGTGGATCAGGAATTGAAAAATCAATATCCGCTCGCCTCTGGTAAGAACATATATTTTATATCACAGTCTTTGTAATTTCATGCAGATTCCATTTCTGTCAACATTTTGAAGTGCACTATTCGGAGTCGAGAGATTTCGCACAACATGTTAAGTACGGTTTTTACATAAAGTTAGTGTCTGAGACAGACAGATATCGGCTAACAACCTATTGTTCATCCTAATTTTAAACAACTTTCCGGAACACCTACCAAAACATATTTTATACCACAGTCTTTGTAATGTAATGCAGATTCCATTTCTGTTACAATTTTGAACTACGCTCTTCCGAATCGAGAGATTTCGAACAAAAGATTCAGTACGGTTTTACGCACAGATAGCGTCCGAGACAGAGAAATCTTAGCCAACAACCTGTTCTTCTTCCTAATTTCAAACAACTTCCCGGAACATGTACGAACACATATTTTATATCACACTCTTTGTAATTTAATGTAGATTCTATTTCTGTCAAAATTTTGAACTACCCTATTCGGAATCTTGAGATTTCGTAAAAAATGTTAAGTACGATTTTTACATAAAGTTAGCGCCTGAGACAGACAGATACCAGCTGAAAAGCTGTTGTTCATCCTCATTTCAAACAACTTTCCGGAAGACGTACCAACACATATTTTGTATCACAGTCTTTGCAATTTAATGCAGATTCCATTTTTGTCAAAATGTTGAACTACACTATTCGGAATCTTGAGATTTCGTGAAAATTGTTAAGAACGGTTTTTTCACACAAACAGCATCTGAGACAGATCGATATCGGCGAAAAACCTGTTGTTCATCCTAATTTTAAACAATTTTCCGGAGCATGCACCAACACATATTTTCTATCACAGTCTTTGTAATTTAATGCAGATTCCATTTCTGTCAACATTTTGAACTACACTATTCTGAATCTTGAGATTTTGTAAAAATTGTTAGGTACGGCTTTTACACACAGATAGCATTTGAGACAGAAAGATATCAGCTAAAATCCTGTTTTCCATCCTAATTTCAAACAACTTTATGCAGCTGCTAAAATATATTTGCAGCGTACTCATTGCAGTCACGTTAACAAGAGTGTGTCTTCATTACTACAGAAATGTAAGTGTGATAATGCTCTCCGCCAGAAAGTTTTGGCTTTGACTGAAGATGCTGAAATTACCAGGAGTGTATTGTGGTTCCGAAAATAAGTGCCATTATTAGTAAAATGTGCATTTGACCAGAGATGTGGAATAGAGATGGCTCGGATAAAAAATGTGTGTCCTCTATCTGCACCACATCAGCAGCTTCTGTCTGCTGTCCACACCGTGTCAGCATTTGTTGTACATTACTCTGTCCGCATCCACATTGCACCGCAATCCCAAAGTTTTACCCCTTAACAGTAATGACGATTTTCACCCCCTCACCTGAAGCACTGTGCTTCTCATAATATTTTTCTCTGGGTGTAAATTTTCCAAAAAATTTTGCAGTCTCTATTTTCCGGATAGTGTCTATTTTGCCTCATTAACAGCACTGCTGGAGCTATTTTGCCTTAAGCCGAACTTGATCAGTTCAAGTGGTCACGTTTCATGACAAGTTCGCAAAATGTGACTTGCTAAGTTGACTGTGACGTCAAAGTCCAATGGACAAGTTTTGTCATGTCTTTAATGCTGGTAAATTGTTAGCACCTTCTTGTCTGTGTTGCATGATACGTTGACTAAACCTTCCTTAAACCTTATCCCTAACACCTGACCTGAACCTCTAAACCCTTATACTGTATTTTTATATCCTAACCTGTTGTCTCTTTGCATATCCTATTTGTCATGTGGCCACATCAACCAATGGTCTTCAACTATAGGAAAATTGATAGCCCGAGCACAGGCACCATACAGTATATATATGCCTACATCATTTGCCTCATGAAGAAAAACAGACACTACCTGTAAAGCTACAAAATGATTTTAATTCTTTTAAATTGCAACGCTACTCTTTGCTACTGTGTGCAAAGCAAGCTTTTTCAGTTTCTGTCACAATTTATCAAAATAAGATATATGTTTTTGCAGTTGCACTAATTGACACATAAGCAAAAATCCCTTTAAAGCACTGTTTCCACCAGCATAGCCTACATCCCCTGCTTGCATTGTGTCAAAGTTTTATGCAGTTTTGCAAACTTTATGTGTTCCGTACCTGTTGCAATTGAGCATTGGTTATGTGATGCACTATATGTTTCACCAACTATCGCATATCTAGTCAGCACGGCAAGGTCACGATGTGTTGATTTAAACTTCATTCACCCTGAATTTTGCATTAATTGTCCATAGAGAGATGACATGCATTCAGAGCAGTTTTGCCATGCAGTCAAAGCAGCATTATATAGTATGCTAATACCATGTTCACATTGTACAGAAGAATGGTTAGTTAACAAACCTTTAAACTTGCAGCCCTGAAAGCATTTTCCTGGTTAGATGCCTACCAGTTAGCTGTCCAGGGTTCTGGATCAACAATTCGCATGCCAGTGCATCAGACCAGTGACTGCAGCACGCCACCTGCAGGAAAACTAACAGCAATATTCTACCTACGAATCTTCGTCCAGAGGCATCGCGAAAACGCAGGTAAAAGCTGTAGGATAAACAAGAAAAATAAGTGTTGTTATCTAAGACAATAACTTCCGAAAAGTCTTCGTTTTGCAAAGATTCATCATTAGATGAATATCCACGTGATACGCGGCGCTGGCGCAGCTTAACACATTTAAAAGTCACGCGGCGCGGGTGGTACGCGGGAAAATTTTCCAAAACCACACCGCACGGAACGCGGTCGCGGCGCGGTTGACATCTCTAGTGTGGAACAAATGCAGATTGAATCAGAAACGTTGTACGTTCACAGACGCATCATGGCGTAAGGAAGTTTTACGCCTAGCCCTACTCAACTGTAATGGTTACTGACTCTGAACATTACACATGTGAAACTACTGTATACTTTAATGGAAAACACAGTAATACAACAGACATTTCTAAAATTTAACCGTGTCAAAAAACCGCAGATCTTTGATGAAAACGCAGAACACAAGATGAAAGAGAAAAACCCCAGATCTAGTTTTAAAAAACCGGCAGTGGCAACACTGGTGCCGACTTGGGATCAGAGGTGGGACCGGGCCACCGGATCCGGAGTGCCTGAGCCGACTCCGGCAGGATTCTGCGTTTTTGCTTTGGAACTGGAGTCAAAAATTTGGGAAAAACCGGACCCGGAGTCACTTTTCAATTTCGGCAGTAGCTGGAGTCTGTTGCGGCAGCTAGCCTTTTCATCGTGAGCCGTGGGGGAGCTAGTCCGCAGAAATTTGACAAACGCGCCCTGACAACCTTTCACCTAGAATCTGACCCTTACGAATCCGCGCATCAACTGGACTGTAGTTTCTTGTTACCTACAGCAAAGGCTTACGGAACCGGAAGGTAGCACAATTTCTTGTTATCAGATCCAACAAACAAACAACAAACATCAGTGGCGATTGATCGTCAGCACGGTTTCTGAAACAACAGAAACAAACTAAAAGCATTCTGCCAGCGCAGCTAACTGAGCAAGAAAACTTCACGCCGACAGCTGAGCGCGCTTCAGACAATTAACGATTAGACAAGCGCGTAACGTGGCTATTTACAGTACGTTCAAACATGCATCTCAAATGCCTGACTGCAATCAAGGTATTACTTCAGTGCCTATTGGCAAGCTGCAACTGCTCAGTTAAATTATCTCAGAGATATATGACAAACTTACGTACCAAAAACGGTGTACGTTCCACAGCTCAAATCTCTGGTCTTTTCGGTCAACAGAAACACACTGAATTGGTTGGCAGAATTTGGTTACGGGAGAGCCGAAATGTTACTAAAGTTCTAGTTACCCGAGCTGTACTTTTATTGTACTAAACGCGGCAAAAACAGAAAAAACAACTTTCTTTGTTACGACCGTTCGAGACTGCAAAGCAGACGGATGTCTGTCTCAACATCCTGTTCGCAGACGCAAAAACGGCGACATGTGAGAAATAAACCGTTACTCAACTCAACGTGTCCTCTAACGATCCACGCCAGGGAGTTGCAAAAGGTTGCTACTGTAGAAGTGTCGGTGCAATCCATCAAGGCAGTCCATTAATATTAGACTTTAAGGCGGCGTTCAAAGAGTGAATCACGCTCGTATTAAAATATTGGTCGCCGGATGCGCAGCTTGAAGCGGTTAAGCAAAGGTGAAGGAAGGGTCGTCGCTGTGCGCCGTAACAGAGTCTGTGTGGTCATTTCTTAAGTAAAAACATGGGTAACTTAAGGTTGGATTGATGATTGTAGCCGGAGTCTGAACAGGAGTCGGATTCCAAATTTGAAAAATAGCCGGACCCGGATTCCAAAATTTTGGGACAGGAGCGCAGTCGGGGTCTGAAAAGTGACTCCAGTCACCTCTCATATGCACGCAGTGTAGACCTTCAGATTTACTGTAAAGTTCATTATGTGTTGTGTTTGTTTTTATCTGCTTTGACAAAAAAATGTTCAACTGCTAATAGTAGCCTAATAGTAGTAATACTAAATTTTGTGTGCTTACCATAGAAGTTAATCACTGTGTAGTACTGCTGTTATTACGTATGGGTGTAGCGAAGGGGGTGTAGCGAAGGGGGCTGGGTGCTACACCATGGGTGTAGCGAAGGGGGCCTTTGTGCCATGGTCAACATATCTCCCCATTTTGCAAAAAGGTCTCACTACGATTGAGTGAACACGGTGACGTCATCATCGAAACTCAAAAAATAGCGTTTGGCTACTTATCTTTCAATTTGTCTCCTTTCAGAACAATGTTTGGCTGCTTCAGGTAATCTCATTCTCAAGCAAGATGCAATTTGGATGGAATGGAACTGTGTGAAGATGAACATGATTGATTCTATAGTTTTGTTATGACACACACAGCGCGTCTTTATCAGTGTTGTGCGGATATTGAAATTTGATAATCCGATCCTCTTCGAAAAAATTCAATAGCATCCGAATCCGATACTGATCCGAAAATTTTGCTCAAAATATAATCCGATCCAGATCCGAAAATCCAAAACCATCATCATACCAGATTCCAACCACAATAACAATTTTTTGCCATATTTGTTGAATTTAGTAATTATATAGGCACTAGGCAGGCTCACAACCAGGGAATATGGTAATGATGATGGTTTCGGATCTGTATCGGATTGTTTTGAGCAAAATTTTCAGATCAGGATCTGACCTATTGACCCTTGCTAGCAGCCCTGCTTATAAGGGTGTTTTCGGTTT
>Ga0210059_1017788_pt1 | contig 10088 bp, 8 predicted proteins | sample Ectturendosymbi2_FD_188042 | JGI IMG/M metagenome (GOLD analysis project Ga0210059, IMG submission 188042) | Ecteinascidia turbinata endosymbiont from Florida, USA - Sample 2 (SPAdes) (version 2) | ecosystem: Host-associated > Tunicates > Ascidians > Unclassified | place: Key West, Florida...
CATTCCTCGCAAGCAACTGCTACGCTGGGCAACACCCCAAACCTCAACATAGGTTCCTACACCAAAGGAAACCCTATACAGGCAAAGATCTTGCATCTACGATTCTCGCCCAACTATCTCAACTTGGGCTTAATCTGGAACATATGCGTGGCCAACGTGATGATGGCGCAAGTAATATGAGCGGAAAATATCTTGGTGCCAGGATAGAGTAAAAGAATCAGCCCTTTGGCCATGTACACTCATTGCTGCAACCATGTTCTTAACTTGGTCATTAGTAGTTCATCGCAGTTGCCAGTTATTAGAAATGCGATGGCAACTATATCAGGCCTACAGCATGCGTTTTTCTGTCGCATTCCGCACAGCGCGTATCGATAATTCAAGACATTGTTGAAAGAGAAGTTTCAGGCTCGGCTTCTTCGCGACAGAAGCTGAAACCAATTTGCGCCACACGCAGGGTAGAAAGACATGGCTCAGTTATCATTTTCGTGACACGATTGCCAGCAGTTGTTTCTATACTTGAGGAATTGCAGCAGGAAAACAAGCAAGGGAAGGTTGCGACCAAGCATGCAGCAACCCTGCTCAATTCTGTACAGAAATTCACGTTTTTAATCGCGGCTTTAGTTATGCAACACACTTCTGGTATAATCCTGCCTGTTTCAAAACTGACAAAACAGAAGCAATTGCGAAAACGTTTTTCATAAAATATTTGACCAAGCTAAGAATGAATGTGAAAAATATGATGCTCAACTATTGATTCCCAGAAGATGCAAAAGTCACATTTTCAGAGATAATTATCCTTCTGATGACACTGAGCATTTTTTTCGGAAGCCATATTTGTACCGCATCTAGATCATTTAATAGTGTAAATGGAGGATAGATTCTTTGATCAGAAGCAGAAGTGCCCAAGTCTTTGGGGCTTGACACTTAAGTATTGCGATGCTTTGCCAAACACTGCCCAAGAATTAAAAAGGTTACTGGAAATATATCAGGAAGATATTGGTCCCAGAGCAGCGGTTGTTCCTGAAGTGCAGCGTTGGGTAAATACGTGGAAGAAGGAAGAGGTTAGCACTGTTCCTTCGAGTGCCATCGAGGCACTCTGTGCTTGCCATGCTGACATTTATCCGAATGTCTACATATATTGCTCACCATTTTAGGCACTCTACCTGTATCAATTGCTACAAGTGAGCGCAGTTTCAGCACCATGCGACGTCTTAAAACCTATCTAAGATCGTCGATTGGAAATGGGCGAATGCCAGGGCTTGCACTGCTTTCCATACACAAAGACCGCCAGATCGACAGGGAAACAATTGTGAATGACTTTGTTACCAGCAGTAATCGCAGATCTGATTTCGTGGCTTTAGCATACATAAAATTTGTGAAAGGGATTATTTTACGAAACCGAAAGATTTGAAATGAATATTGTACGACAAGCAACTACTTTGCCCATGTCCCTATGTGTAGGACCAACACTTAAGAAACTATGCACATTAACTGTCCGCCGGTCTATTCGTGCTATCGCTACGATTCTGTTTGCCGTGGCGGCTTGCTTGTAATAGAGAGTGAGAGATGTCGCGTGCTTAGTCGGCCAAACAGGCATGCATGGGTTGCTCCAAGAGCCTCCTGAAGAGCATCTGTCCCTGTCCATTCTCTCATTTCAATATGTCTACGGCGGCATCTGTCTGTACCTTGCGCATTTATCTGTAAAGTTAGTGATATGTCGGTTAAACTTTGTTTGCTACCACTGCCTCGAATATGTTAGATGATACACTAGCAATTCGCAAACGCTTGTGCTGCCTTTTACGAGTATGTGTAGAAACTGTTGTTTCAATTTTGTTTTGGTGATTTGACAAAGCTAGGGCGTACGCAAGGGGGGGTTGGGTTTAACCCCCCCTTGAACTTGATTTTTTACGAAAACTTAATTACCTGTGCAAAGGAGGTTAACTGTTTTCGCATACTTTTTGCTTGTTACAGTAGTTTGTCGACTTATTGCAAATACCATAGAATAAATGTGCATGCAAATTTCAAGGAACACTGTAATTGGGCCAAAAAGTGATAATTAGGTTTTGGTGGGAATTTGGGCTATCGTCTGCGTCCAATAACCACCTCACCACTTTTTGCAAACCCTCCATCCACTACGCATGTTTAAGATTGTGCTCCGCGATAGTTCACTTTATCCGAAACAGTTGACTTTATTTTGTCTGCTATGGCTGATCAGCGCAAGCGCTAAACGTATTGGCTACATCAGCAATTTCTGTAGCATGGTAAAACTGTTGCATGAGCTCAAAAACAGCTTTTTTTAACATAGAAGCATTCAGGCATTTGATAATGTCTCAGCAGGGAAGAAGGAAAAATTAAACATTTGCTGGACTTCCAGGCCCGTAACCAATTTGGGACACCAGGGGGGGAGAAAAGTTTTCTAAGAGGGGACAGTTTTTTAGACGATGTCCAACGGTTTCAAAATACGTCTAACACAATTTTCCTGCGGGGACGAAAATTTTTCTAGGGGAGGCTTCGCCCCCTTCTGGGTGCGGACCTGTAAAATTCTATACATCACAAAAAAACAGACGTTTTCTTGTGTACATTATGCGCATTCTCAATTCTTGTGTAGTTAGCAAAATTCGATCTCGCAAACCAGGGTCTGCGCCAGCCAGTCCAGCCGCACACCTTCAATGCTCAACTGCTCGTATTTGACGAGACCTTAGCGCAGCCTCATTTTGCAGTTGTAAATTGCTTTGACGTGGTGGTGAGTGTGTTTCACTCCCCTATTTTAACGCCCAGCCTGATATTTTTGCAGTTATGAACTGCTGTGTCGTAGCGTTGAGTTTATTTTCCTCCGATAGCGTAACTTGGACCGCTGATAGTTTATATTCAGTGCAATGCCACATGAAATAAAAGGAGTGGATGTAGAAAAATATGCATTATTATGTCAAGAAACTTTGCCAAAACGTTGGTTTGGAAACATGGAAATGAACAGCGAACACCAAATACAAATGACCACCATATGACTCTGAACCAAAACCCCCCACGAAAATTTTCTGTGTACGCCACTGTAAACAAAGGTATTTTGCTTTTGGTATCGACCAACAACCACGTAGTGTGGCTGTGAGATAATTGTACGATCTGTAGTGGTAGTGCAATGCATTTTGTTTGTCTGCGTTGTTGAGAAAAGTGCTGTTGATAATATTTCGTTACAAATAATAGCCGACTGAGACACCAGAATTTGCTGGAAGTGGTATGAAGTAATGCTACTATATAACATAAGAGTGCTTTTGAAAACAATATCTGGGGATCAGTGATGAAAGTAAAATAATTTTCTTACCGGAACGACCCAGCATTTGTCAATGTACCGTCTCGAAATTTCAGCCATAGCCAAATTGTAAAAAAGCAATCAAGAGACAGTCTACCTTTGGTCGACCCTGTACTGTGCATTTTAAAACCACATAAAATCTACTGCACATTTTGAAAACAACCATTTAAAAATTGACCAAAAAAGTGTTCTGGGATACGTACCGCAACTTCCACTATCTCCGAAAGTGGGTAAGGCAGTGCAACTTGAGCAGAGGTGGGTAACCGCTACTTCATTAATAACGTCGCTACCGCTATTTGTTAAATTTAATAGCGGCGTTACCGCAGCCGTTCCTGAATAAAAACAGTAGTGAGCTATCGCTACCGCTATTCGATACCGCTCATTTTGCTGCACTTTTAAAAAATTTTCTGGTTTAATTTTACAGAGGTAGGATCTATTATGAAAAACCTAACCTTGAAATGTTTTTTTGTAAAAAATTTTTAAGGAAAACACGTGATCTAAAAAAATAGTCATTGAACAGTTATGATATAGGAAAAAATATTTTACAGTGCAGGCAAATATAAATGAAACACAGACTGCACAAACGCCCATATTCAGCTCGTGAGTCGATTGGTGCAGGCTGGTAATCGCCTTTATCACTGCAAGTTTCGCGCTGTGTGCGCAGTACTCAGGAGAATGGTCAAGCAATAAAAGAGCAAACATGTTTGGCACAGCGTTTAATGCGCGTGTAAATTGACTTAGGCTCGCAACCAGGGTGGGGGACAAACCGAGCAATCAAAGTCTCCCATGAAATTTTTATGCTTTATTTTAGATTTTCATAAAAAATATTATGTTGATCCATGTTTCATGTGAAACCCGTGAACAAATTACCGACTACTTGCATTTTAAACCGAGGTTCCTTGTTTCTGCCTGGTTCAATTTATTCGCGATAGTAGTTTTGTGCAGAACGTAGGTTATATAGCCTGCGTGCAAAGAATGGTTATTAAGATATTCGAGAGCAAATTGACCAACCACCGTTTCCTTAACATTCCAACTTTTGAAAGTGCAACCTAAGTGTTGAATGCTTTAGTTTCAAAGGTGTGCAATGCGCATTAAGCAGCCGTCATCAATTCTAAAAAATAAACCTAACATCAACAATTGAAAGCTCTCGGTTTACTGTAAAAGGAATCTGCTGACAGGTCTGCTTTTACGTTTTTGCGACGATTTAAACTTGCACATATCTGTAGCCCTATTCAAGTTACGGGTCCCCACACAGGTGGCAAGCAAGCGAATCAGTCAACCAATTTATTTTTATAGGACATCGATTTCACGCACCACTACGCATCCACAGTGCTGAAATCGTATTCATATACAATATTCTATCATAAATTTATTTTATTCCATTATGAGATTAGGTTTCCTTGTCAGCACATTCAATGCCCATACGTACATTTTAGCAATATCTGAAAAACTTTCGCATGAAAATATGCAAAAAATTCTAAGAACCACATAGAATTTATTTAACAAATGAGGAAAATCAAAGTCAAGCTGTTACCAAGCAGTTCTTTTCTTAAGCGAAGTTGTATCATCCAAAGTTTGGTGTTACATTCGGACAACGATCACATGCAAAAATCGACATCGCGTGATTTGCAGCTTAGCATATGGAGGTGAATAAAATTTTAGCAAGATCGTGATGATAAAAGAAATCAATCGCTTGACGTTGTGTGGCTGTGTCAAGTCAGAATGTTAATCAAAGAAAATTTGTTTCTTGTTTAGCCCAGGCGATGACCACTTGCAAAAAAATGGAATCGTGTAATTTTTACCTAAACACATGGAGGCACACAAACATTCAGCGAAATTGCAATTATAAAAAAAGCTCAACTAACTGACGGTTGGTAGGGCTATGTCAGGTTTAAACGTAGATGAAAAAACTTTCGTCAATGTTAACTTTGCGTGCAGAGTTAAAAGAACGAAAATGTAAGATTCGATGATTTACATTATCTTCAATCAAACTCACGATAACAAGTTTAACGCGAAATGATTTATCCATCACCTCAAAGGGAACACTTTCCTGTAGTTCCCCAAGAACGTTTGGTTATCAGAACAGGGCGGTAGGAGATTGAGCGGACGCGCTGTAGCATGCTCGGAAACCTAAACCCTCAAGAGACCCGGGATTTGTGATTTGGCAACGTCCACAGATTATGCGAACTTTTTCAGCAGTTATCACTGATGTTGAAAACTAAAAATTATTGTGAAGCAATAAACATAGCGATTGTGCGCACAACGCGAGTTTTACAGTAGAAAAAGCTTTGGTGTTTGGCAAAGTAGCCTTAATTGATTTTTGCTGAACAGCAGAACTTTGAATGAATAGCAGAAAACGAAAATAATGCGTTTTCGGTGCCTCGTTTAGTGTAAGTATAAAATTCTTCAACGAAAGTAGTTTCACACAGGAGACAGCTTTTTTAGTGAGTGGGAAACTACTGACTTGGAGTACTTAGGAGCATAGGCGTACGAGGCGGTGGGTGGGGGCGGCCGCCCCCCCGAGCTTGAAAAATTTCAGGGCAAACTCTGTTTTCAGAGCAACCGCAAGTTCCTCAAAAATCGTGAATAATAAAATATATTTCAATACAGTGAAAAATTCCAGGGCAACTCTGTTTTTCAGGGCAAGCGCAAGTTGCTCAAAAATCTTGAATAATAAAAAATACCATTCAATACAGGAAATTCAGGGCACCCTCTGTTTTTCAGGGCAAGCGCAAGTTGCTCAAAAATTCTGAATGTAAAAAGTATATTCAATACAGTGAAAAACTCCAGGGCAACTCTGTTTTCAGGGCAAGCGCAGGTTACTCAAAACTCCAGACTAATAAAAGATATATTCAATACAGCGAAAAATTTCAGGGCAAGCGCAAGTTGCTCAAAAATCCTGAATAATAAAAAAACACATTCAATATAGTGAATTCAGGGCACCCTCTGTTTTTCAGGGCAAGCGCAAGTTGTTCAAAAATCCTGAATGATAAAAAATGCATGTTCAATACAGTGAAAAATATCAGGGCACCCTCTGTTTTTCAGGGAAAGCGCATGCAAATTGCCCTATAACTCCTGAATGTAAAAAGTATATTCCATCCAGTGAGAAATTCCAGGGCACCCTCTGTTTTTCAGGGCAAGCGCAGGTTACTCAAAACTTCTGAATAATAAAAAATACCTGTTCAATACAGTGAAAAATATCAGGGCAACTCTGTTTTTCAGGGCAAGGGCAAGCTGCTCAAAAATTATGAATGTAAAGGGTATAACGAAACGCATACTGGACTCATCCTGAAAACGTTCTACTGGCAGTGCTCACTGATGCAGATCATGATAACTGTGAAACAGCTATTGACACCATCAACACTACTAGATTAAATTCAGCAGTACATCCACCACACAACCGAGAATTTCGAATTCCAAAGATTTCACAAAGTGAACAACACTTGAAAGATCTTCTCCCAGCAGTGCAGGAGCTGAAAATCGAGCCACCAATAACAAAACATCTGCCAGCAGAAAAATCAACAACTTCGTAGAAAATCACTTTGTTCTCGCATTCCTTGTCATTCTCAAGGTGTAGAACGGTGCATCAAATTGGTTACAAAAACTTCTGAAGCTGTGTATGTTAAGGATGCTCGAGATGGCTACATCAAAGTGGTATTAAAATCCCGTCATTTAATTGCTAACTTTACAAGCAAGCAAGATTACACGGTTTCGTGTACTCAATGAAACGTCTTGATTTCCTCATACTTTCAAGTACATTTTACGGGTGATTTCAGTTTTGTTATGATTAAATGTGATGTTTGAAACTTCTTCAGTAACGTTTTTCTATTTGCTCTTCGTTATTTTATTGTGTCTCTAAAACAAATTAAAATGCAAAGAAACCTATGCAAACGATTCATCGTCTGAAAATAAGTGCCATTTTAATCTGAATTTGCGTTTTTTACACCCAAAAAAGGTGTCACAATGCAGATATTCGAACTTTTTCTTTCGATTTCAATTGTGTTTGGTAGTGTTAACACAACCTGTAATCTGCTTCTTGAATCATCGAACTTCGTATTTTGACGCTACACCCTAACCAACAAGTAATACAAAAAAAAACAAATTGATTCTCCACACTCAAGCAATCATTTTCATGTACAGTAGATGCTGCGGTTACGAGTAAAACAACTACAGCGCTTTTCGTTGTCCATCAGTGAAAACATGGAGCTTCCCGTGCACCATTTTAAACTTCTCATGATTGGGAACCATGCGGGTTTGGTGAATAAACCCGTCATCTGCATTTGGTTGTAGAGCAGGCCTGCACATAAGCTTTTCTTGCGGCACGCGAGAGCTTCCCAATTGTAAGTAATGTTGCAAAAGCTCAACCTCAAATAAGTAATTGTCGTTCTAAAATTTCTTCCATACTACAACGAAATCTCTTCATCGAAATGAAATAAACTTTTGCAGCCCGCGGCAAATTTATGTTGATAGTTTGGCCCTTGGAGCTTTCTGACTTGTGCAGGCCTGTTGTGGAGCAACAGAAAATACACGAAGAAAGCACTGTGCATTGTTTTGAATGAACTTGGATGGGCAATTGTACATGAGCGCGGAAGTGCTCAACGAAAGAACTGAGTGACCATTATTTTGTTTAAGACATTTTGTCATTTCAGAGGAGATGCGAAATATCACATCAAATGGCGTGAAAATACAATTTAGCAATCTCAGCCAATCTCACCGATTCAGTCAAACGTCGGTCCTCAGGGCATTTCTGCATGTAGAAGGACTTTATTTCAGCAGGAAAACGACAGAGTAGTATCGGTTCGTTGATCTTGTCTGTCATTCGTCGCTCAGGCATTTCTGGGATGTCTTCTCCGAATTCGTAAAATGAGCCTGCAACAACGGAAAGAGAAAGTCGAAATGTTGGAGATTTCAGCGCAAAACCAAGAAAAGGTTCGTGTTTGGCGAACTTTTGCAGGAAAACGTGGCCAGCGATGAAGTCATGGGGGACACAATATCTTTACACCAATCGACGAGATATTCTGACTTGAACGGGGGTGGGGGAGACAAAACGCTTTGAACGGAGAATTTCGACAACCACTGACTCATTCTCAACTGGAATGGGTTAGGTTTCCAAGCATTATGGTTTGAAAGTAACAGAATTGATCTATCACAGCACGTTCAAATGGCTTTTATCGCAAAAGAATGTTATTCAAAACAGATTACACTGTGGGTTTACTTTTCAAACTCGACGCAAAGTACAGAGATGGAAATAGAGTGGTGGTGGGAGTTTCCGTTCGGTAGCAGCCCGCGAGTGATTGGGCGTCCGATTGTCCATGGCTGCGCAGTACTACATACAAACATCAGCGGAACCCGGCCGCATATTGCTCTCCTCTGCTTTTATAAAATTGTAAGAAATGTTTAAGTTTCGTAGGATCCATCAGATCTTTCAAACCAACCGCATAAATTCTTTCTTCAATTTAAAAAAAAACAACTCACCATCATCTTTCCTGATATCGTTTTCTTTTAAGTAAGCAATTGCTTCAGAATAATCCATTCGCTTGAACGGCCGTTTCGGTGGAACAAAGTTCTGTGCAAGATCAGAAATGTACGAAAAAAACATGTCACGTCATGAATGACCGTCCACAGGCGTACGTAATTGAGATTGGATGCATGTAAATCATTTCAATATAACCGCTTATTGCATATTATAAAGTTTTACAACCGGACGCTGCTGCTAAGGAAACAAACTCAAATCAAAAAGTTTCGTTTTTTTTGTGCTGGTAAGGGCGATGAAAAATCTTTTCGTCTCGTAGTTTTCAAATGGAAGATCACTCCGCACTACTTTTTATATTTTTCTCAGATTAAAGCCTCCACGTGATATCGACTTGGTAGACTTATAGCCTTATTGCGTTGATAAAGGTATTTTGCCGATTTTAAGCAGTCAAGTGAAATTCACTCAAACAGGTGATCTGCCTTTTGTTTTGCTTTCTTCCGGAAGCTTTGCTCAGCAGAATCTGTGCGGTATTCATAGACCACTGCATTATTTTAAACAAACTAAACATGCATGTAACACAAATTGGTCAGCTCCATTCATAGGTCTTCCTGAAAATGACCCACTCAACAAATATGTGCCTGACCGCTGTTTACAGCACAACAATGACCGTGCATTCAACTACATTTTGTGCTCTGGCAACAGTTTGACATAAATTTCGACAAAAGTGACAAGTGGTTTGGAGAGTTTATTTTTTGTATTTAGCAAAACAGAAACGTGTGTCTTCCGCTTCAAGCAAGCACTTACAGGATGCAAGTCCATCACAAGCTGACCAGCTGGGGTTTTGAGAACCTTGTCCACCACGTCACATATCAAATCTTCAATGCGATCCAACAAGTCATTAAAAGTAATGAATGGACACTCGGCCTCAACATGAGTATATCTGCATAAATACATTGCCAGGGAATGAATATTCATGACCAGCGTATATGCGCCGCTTTCTAACGTTTCTCTCTCGAAGTAAAAAAACATTGCCAGCGGTTTGCTAGTTTTTTGGGAATTAAGTAGATCGACGGTCCATCGACGTTTTTCCACAATACACATAACATCTTAACATGCACTCCAAGCAAACGCAGTAACCACACAGCATGATGAAACAAACAGGGTAGTGGTTGCTTCATCACGTGTAACCCTTTTTTCGAGTTCAATTGTTTGCACTTGCTGTTGCTGAAGTCTATTTGGCGGGTACTCCAGTAGTGGTTTAGGGTCCTTGTATGTTCAACACCGATCAAATATTACAATTTCTTACAG
>Ga0210059_1017789_pt1 | contig 10087 bp, 4 predicted proteins | sample Ectturendosymbi2_FD_188042 | JGI IMG/M metagenome (GOLD analysis project Ga0210059, IMG submission 188042) | Ecteinascidia turbinata endosymbiont from Florida, USA - Sample 2 (SPAdes) (version 2) | ecosystem: Host-associated > Tunicates > Ascidians > Unclassified | place: Key West, Florida...
AGGCAGTGGCTACAGAACCACCCGTAGATCTTTAAATTGGAAACCTTGTTGCATCACCTCCTGTAATGTGACAGTAACGCACCAGGAGAATGCAGTAGGCTTGGTAGAAACCAGTGATGGAGTCTCGAGACTTGGTCTTGGTCTCGAGAGCCGTTTTATCGAGTCTCAGGTCTCATCTTGGTCACAAAGGATTTCAGTCTCGAGACTTTGCATGAGTTATTTTTTTATGAAGTCATGCAAGAAGCAGCTCCTTAAAAACGGATTTATAAAGTAATTATTCAAAATTCAGCCGTTCAGAGTGGTCAGTGGCTAAGCTTTCTTTGTTGTTATGCTACTATGGAGAAAACAATTTGTCCTCTACCCTGTTTAAAATTTGTACTGAATTCAATAAAACAGTGTGTGTACCAGTGCAACCGCAGCGCATAATTTCTGCAACGCTTGCAACAAGACGTAAGGAGTACTTAGCTGAGGACTATCTTTCAACTGTTTTTGCAAGCAGTTTTGTTATGAAAACCCATGTTCAAAAGAAGTGCCAACAAGTTTCTCTTTTGAGAAACCAAATAAAAGAGGTCTTTTCTTCAAAGTTCTTTTCAAAGCAGTCTGTTGAAACACACTGGTAATTTTTTTTTTTTTTGTTCTACGTAATGCCAACTTTGTAAAGTTCAGAAATGCCTCAGAACTCTCTTGCTAAAAGGATGTGCTCATAAGAATTCTATACAGAGAGCAGGTAATGCATCATGGCCGATCAGCTACTCTGACGTGCTGCTAAGCATTCCGACCTTTCTGCGTTTTCTAACTGACCTACGGAGTTGCGAACCTCTAAGCGAGGGATCAAAAACGGAAATTTGGAACGGTTGTGAATAATCAGTTCAACGTAAAAACATTGAAATTATCAAAAACTTCAAAATAAAAAAACTTGACAATAAAAAATAGCAAATCTAGGAAATACACATAGACCCATAAAATCAGCAGGAAGGCACTACACCATTTCACTGCTAGTCAGATACAATGCTAATCTTGACCTTTGCTCATTCTGCTACACTGTAGCAGGTTGTCAAACTCATTTTCACTGAGGGCCATATCAGCATCATGTTTTCCCTCAAAGGGCCATTTGTACCTGTTAAGACAGTGTAAATGTGTTTTGTCTGCATGACTTCTAAAACCTGTAAACATACTGGATACATTGCTGTGCATTCAAACTAGCGTGTGTGTTAAAATAAATAATGTTTTTTTTTTATCGCAGATTTGTGGTCCATATCACAAGCACAATCGAATAATACAAGAGTACGAAAATGAGTAGCCATAGCGGATAGCACATTACAGAATATGTGTTAGCACACAATGAACACTGATAGGAGCAAAACACTTTAACAACGCCTCAACTACAATGCCCTTTACTCATCATCATGCAGGGATTCGGCAGTGGGAGAGAAATCAAAGCATTCTAACATTAAATTTTGGGGTGAACATCTAAGAGAAAAAATAAAGAACAAAATAAATCGGATGTGGGTGCACAGAAGCATGTGAATTGTTTCAATTAAGTATTCTTAGGTTCAAGTTTTCTTCCACAAACAACTACGTTAATGCTCAACCAGCATGTCTGTGATGTAATAATTGTTATGTTGGAGTGAAAGGAGCCTGAAAACTGAATAACTTTTTTAATGAAACAGAGACATTAGGTCAGCAAGATGAATAAAACACCAAAGTTACAACATGGTAAAGACCATCATTCGCCTTTACAAACACTTATAAAAAATAGGCTGAGACTTAAAATTTAAGCCATGCGGGCCACATTTGGCCCACAGGCCACCTGTTTGACACATGTGTGCTACAGCATGCTGTAGCCAAACAGTGCCTGTCGAAAGCACCTCCTAATAGTTTCTCTCTGAGAAAGAAAAAAATCTTCAATATGAAGGCAACAGTTACCTGCAAAAGATCTGCTGGGTTTGTAAAAAACTAACAAGTAAGACAAAAAAGCAAACTGAGGTTGCTTCAGAGCTTTATTGGCCTGTGCACTTCGTGGTTGCCACGGAAAACACATGCAATCCATGGTTGCAACTGTTTCACAAGTATATGACAAAAAATAAAACTTTTCAGTTTGGGAGTATTTGATTGTGATGCTCACGATACTTTATTATTGCGTATAGTTATAATAAGCATGATAGGCCTACATGGTTTTCTTTCATTTTATATTGTTGTAAGCAAGTGTAACAAGCGGAAAGAGAAAGCATTTTTATGGTAGGCCTGGGGCGACAGTTAGCATCGCTACGCCACCGCAGTGGCGCATGTGGTAGGATATTACCTCGCTGGTTCAAAGTGTAAACTTAATTTGTGCCAAGAAGTCTATTACTCCAATAGGCCTAAATAGTTTTTTCTTTGCATCAAGAGGGGGACCACGGGCAAAATTTTTAAAACTTGTTTTGGATTGAGTGAGCAAGTTTGGACGGATGAAACAAGTTACAATTGTGCTTTTCAAATTTCAAACTAGTGCTTTCATTTTTAAATCTCTAAATATGTGGAAATTCTAAATCAGTTTCTTGTCATGTGCAGCGAAAAGAACTAGGAAAGGTGCAGGTAACATTACAAAAAATGGCAAAACTTTATTAGTCAAAATACGCGGAATATGCTGCGAAGAAATTTGATTGTCGGTGCAGAATATTAGCTTACTGCCCAGGGTTAAAATGAAACAAATCTAGTGAAGCAGGTGAGTGGCAGATAGAAAAATATTTTAAAAGACTGTTACTTCATTAGCAAGTGATTTAAACGATGAAACACCTGGGAAAAGATTGAAGGATAGAAAGCAACCTTTCATTTGGAGTTACCGCTTTGCTGTTTTGATTAGTGCTGCTATATACACTTGCGTACATTGAGTGTGCTTGTTTAAAATAAAAAGAAATGATTCGCCTCTTTTCCATGTTCTCAAATAACATAGGCTTACTTCAATACTGAGTAGCGGACCAGAACATGGGAGCTTCATCAGGGCATCACCTCCTGTCCTTACACAGAAAGAAAGGCTGGTAGTGTTTTTCAACGAACAAGACAATCTACACATTTTTCTGAGTAAAACAAATTTATTGAAGCAAAGCAATGGCAAGCACCTTTATATTGGTATTTGGCAACATTCCAAATATTTTTGCAGCACTTTTCAAGGAGTTGGCTTTGATTACCATCAGATAAATGTGAGGTCTCAGTCTCGAACTTCCAGTTCTCGGTCTCGGCTTTTTTGGCAAAGTCTCGGTCTCGAAGTTTGCGCTCGGTCTCGGAGGTTACGGTCTTGACTACATCACTGGTAGAAACATAGCAAATGCAAAAGATGAACCTGATCCTAACCTTAATCCTAACTGTAGCACTGATGACAACTTTGTAGATATGATTCAATTGTGTTCCATGAATAAAATTTTGAAAATGAAGATAAGTGATGGCTTTAAAGTTTTTTCATAAGAAAGGTATTAAAAAAGAGTAGAAAATAGGTTTTGAAAACGTGTGGGAACCCTGTGTTGTGTATAAACATTTTCATACCTCTGTGTTCTAACTAGTGTGGTATGGAGCTTTTGTTTGAGACAAAAATATAAATAAAAAATATATAGATTTAGCCATATCTTACTACAGACAATACAAGTAATCCTAAATTCAATATATAATTACTGTATAAAGTGCAAGCTTAGCTAAGTGCTACAGTATAAAAGTTATATATATTTCATTAAATATGCACATAGTATTTCACATACTGCACCAATTTTGTTTGATTTAGTGTGATAAACACATTTGCCATGTTGATTTAACCCTGTGATGTTTCTGGTTGCATCCATGTCGAGTTTGAGTAGCTTAGAAACAATGAAGTGCTTTTCATTGCTGACTATTGTGGTGATTTTGGGAACATTGCCAGAATTATTTGCCATGAAGCTGAAGTTCCAAGGTGGAACATTTAATGAATATATCCATTTGTTCAACAAAACGTATACGCAAGGAAGTCAGGAATATAGTCAACGGTATAAAAATTTCATGGTAAGACATTTAGGGCGTAACGTGATATTGAAGTAGTTTTTGCATTACCTTAAATATAGCACTTGTAGCCCTAAGTTTATGAATTTATCTGTACTCTAAAATAATATTTAAACCACATAAAATACTAAAAACATTGATCTAACATTACTTTTTCTTTATATATGCGACATGCGTAGTTTATTTCTTATTTACAAAAATTTTTTGCAGATGTAAGTCATATTTACATTTACAGGCATCAGTTGCAAGAATCAAGTTGAAAAACACTATGCAGTTATTTCAAAATAATGTCACAGGAAAAGATTCTGTTTTATTTGGATTAACGCAGTTTTCAGATTTGTCTCCACAGGAGTTTAAAGGTACCACTTCTATATTTTATGCTGTTTTTTGTAATGTAAGAGAATTAAGCTTTGTATGCACCAAACAAAAATTATGTTTAGATTGTTTGTTAAGTTTTACAAATTATGGTTACATTTAAGTATTTGTTTTTGACATGCTTATAACCCCTTAGTTCAAGTGAATAGTCAGATTAATCAAAACATTGGACATGTTGCTTAAGTGTTAAATTTTAAAATGAATTAATTATGAGAAACACAGCATCCGAAATGGTTTGCAAGGTCTGCATGCTGTAAAAGTCATTGGAGCCAAAGTTTAGTGCAGTCAAAACAAGTGGAAGTTAGAAGTAAAGACTGTATTGATGTAGTAGTACCACTGTCTAATGTCAAACATCAGGAACTACTATGTCAATAAATCAACGTCTATTGTTACTAGTTTCCAACAACCAGTCCAAACACTACTAAATGCATGTCACAGTCATAATTACCATTTGAAAAATCTGAAGCTGAGATTCCCACTGCATAATTTTGTCACAAAACAGTTGATGTGAACTTTAGTTGAAGTTGTGGAGTATGTTGCATAATTTTTACAAAAGTTGTATAGGAAGTACATGAATGCAATTTTTTGTATGTGAAACATTTTTCTTTCTTCTTGCTTAAGCAATATGGTAGCAAAGTTGTGTTGATTTTTCTTTAAAATTTCTTGTTTTTTTGTACCACCTTATCATTATATGTTTTGAAATGTCAAGGCTTGCCATTGTGTCTATAAGGTTTCTTAAAGTCATTTACTTTTTAACTACTAATATCAGGTCATTGAAATACTGCCCCAGTTAAATTTCAGGTGACCATTTTGGCATTCTGAAAAGCTAGAATATTTGAAGCAAAATTTCCTGCTCCTTTGTATTGTTGCAACCTCTCCATTGGCGTTGTGTCAAATTTGCAATTCACCACGAACAGGATGTGCATGAAGAATAACACCCATATATATGTGGCACAAACAAGAAATAACAGAGAGATTGCGGTGCATGATCTCTATTGTTACTTGCTGCCACAGTGTGAAGCTTTGTGCACATGACGCTCAGGCTTTCTGATCGCAACAAAATGGTGCGGTGACCAGGATGTGATGGTCATGCCAGGTGCAGACTTCACAAAAAAAATGTGCGATTGGTGCAGTTTGTTGTACAAATGAGGGATTGTTGTTGCAACCTCTCCGTTGGCATTGTGTCAAATTTGCGATTCACCACCAACGGGATGTGCATGAAGAATAACACCCATATATATGTGGCACGAACAAGCAATAATAGAGTGATTGCGGCACATAATCTCTATGTTGCTTGCTGCCACAGTATGAAGCTTTGTGCACATGCCACTCGGGCTTTCCAATTGCAACAGTATTAAGTTTATTCAAATCTCGTGGTTTGTAAAAGCAATTAGAACACTCATTAAATTATTTCCTACCAGTATCTAGAAAGATCCAGTTACAGATTGTAATCATGGGAGGCTCTTTTATCCCATCTTTATATTTTTTCATCACTTTATACAACTTGTGCATGAGCACAATTTACAATGAAGGGCTGCTTGTATTTTGATGTTGCCAAAACAAATTTGCTTCTTAGTGCAGAGCTGTGCAGCAAGATGTGAAGTTTTTCACTTCAAGACCTTGCCTAAGTTTATATGACCGTTGTTGGCACAAGAAGGGTGGGAAATCTGTTACTGTGCCAATAACTGTTGCTCCTAATGTGGTGTTAAGCAAGCATCACAACAATTTTACCTTGTGTAGTTTTGCAAATTGTTTGTTGCTGTGGCTTATATGCAAAGGAGGCTTATAATAGAATGAACATGGCAGACTGCCACAAATTTACTGTGTGCCAATTGACTACACTTATTAGGATTTTTGTCTATTAGGGCCATAGGTGTAGCCAGAGGGGCCAAAGGGACCATGGCCCCCCAAATTTTTAGAAAATATACTCATTTTGTGATTTGAGTGGCGTTTTTTTAAACAAAATAGTGTTATTCGCCTAAAATCAAACATTTTGTCCCCCCCAAATTTTTGGGCTGGCTACGCCACTGATTAGGGCACATGCATGATGGTGAGATGACTTTGAAAGAGCACTGGAAGATGGTGAAGTTGCTTAAAGACAGATATATGCAGTTATCACATTTGCATCCATTACAAAAGAACAAAGCTGTGTGCATGGTTTGGTTGGCACTAAATGGTGCTAACAAATCAATATTGCTTACACACAAGCAACAAATAGTAACTAAAGTTGCCTTTCAAAACCCAGTGCATTACTTTTGCTTAAAGAGTATCACATTCTGTTTGAAAGGTATTGACTCCTGTCATGATGCCTGTTATGACAACATGATCAACATGGGTGCCATGTGTTCGTTTTAATGCAGACTTGTACCTTTCCCATGTGTACCTTGGTGGATTCAGTAAAATTGGAAGTCACACAGAGTTTCCTGAAGTGCCAGAACAATTTGTGAAGAAGTGGGATTGGAGAGACAAGAAAGTGATAACGCCTGTAAAAAACCAGCTGACAGTAAGACAAAGTGCTTGTCATGTGGCTGGATTAAGTGTGTTCTGCGTGTAATTTTCTCCCAGATCTACAGATGATGTATTAGTTGCACCTCCTAGTCATTCTCGTTCAGCCTACAGTGTTTGCATCATATCACAGTTTCTTGGACATGAAGTAAAAATGCAATTATGCAGTTGGTTTACTACTACAAAAGAAACAGTGCTTTTGTGAAACAATAATCATCAAAATTACTGGGTTACAGTTTTGTTATAAACATTTGGCAAATGGTCCCTCTTGTTTTGTTTGATATATTTTGATTTAATCTGCTAAAATACTATTTTATTTAAACCTGTTCTGTAGAAGCAGCCACCAATAGTTTTCATGTAATAATTAATCTGTGTGCTCAGTATAAGTAAGTGCAAGTTCTCACACCTTCCCATCACACTTTTGTTTTTGTTACCACTGGAACTGTTCATAAAGACTGGTTGCATGGAGGGATACAATGGTGCTCCATTTGTGCCTGATGTGTGACCAGTGCATCAATGCCCAAAACCATGGTTGTTCAATTTTTTTAACATAGTGGTCTTGTGAGATGTGCAAGTGAAATTTCCTTGTTATGGGCAGCTGAATGCTTTGGAAATTCTATGCTTTTTTCCTATCACAAATAATCAAACATGCATACTAATTTCCATAGCCCCTGTTCTTAAGCCGTGATGCAATGTTTTACAGTGTGGAAGCTGCTGGTAGGTGTGGACTCTTGGAATCTGTCACCATACATTCAATGTGATTAGATGGTTTGATGCCTCATTTCGATGTGATATTATAATAGTGCAAAGGACAGTTAACTTTTTGTTAAAGAATGCATGCAGGGTTAGGTTTTTGTTTGTTTCCAGTGCAAGGAAACTTTTATCACGGTTCAAAACAGGCTTGTTTTTATGTTATCAGTGGCTATTGGTTTAGATTGCGCTTGGGTCATTCAACCACAAACCAATAACCTGGCTGTGGTGTTCAAATAAAGAAAAAATAATTTCATAGATTTTGTTCATTCATATTTTGTTTGTACTGATTTACTTCATCTGTATGGTAGTTGTGTGTCTCCCGCAGATTCTTTAATTGTTATTGAAAATTTTCGAATGGAATTTATCACTGAAAAATAAAAGTAAAAGTGCTTTTTCCCCTTCCACACATTTTGCTTTGGAGTAGTTTCTAAAATATTTATTTCTATGGTCTACAAATAATCTGTACCTGAATGTGTGGCAGATGCTTTATTTTTGTTGCAGCCAGTCCGTCCACATTAATGTTGGTGTTTTTCATGGGTGCCTGCCAGCAGTGTTGCAAGGCAAGGTTCAACCTTTGCCGTAAATTTTTTTTTAATAAAGTTTTTTCTTGAAATGCGTTTTAAGACCTGGGCCCACTGTTTTCAGAATGATGAATTTTACAGGCTCTATCAGTTCCATCGACACATACCACAATTGCAATCACATTTTCATAGTCCAATATAATTCTGTTGTGATATGAAATTTCTGTGTTTTTCGTATGTAATTTTTTGGTAAGATTTTACAGTAGATATTGCTGCTTGAAGTATAGGAATGATAATTCTCTCTTGGTTATTCACAAACAGTGTGGTTTCGTCTAGCCTAGCAAATCCAAGTTCCTAAAATCAAACGGATTGATTGTGTGGTTATCATATGGCTGTAAATAACGCTACAGGGCTTTCAGCGCTGTAGAAAATGTTGAAACTGCAAGGGCGATACACGGAAGTACTAGGATTGATCTTAGTGCCCAGCAAGTGGTGGATTGCAGCTTATACAACTACGGCTGTCAAGGAGGTTCTCCTTGTGAAGCGTATCGTTGGTTGAAAGAAGTGAGTGCGAGTGAATACATAGAGGTTTTATTTCAGATTACAATGTGCCATGAATAGTTGTGCAAAATACCTTAAACGTGTTGGTTCCTGACTTGCTTCTCGTAACGCAGTATTGGAATCACCCGTGCCACTTGAGTACATGCATTGGAGCCAGGGCCGGCCTTTAGCCGGTGCAACCGATGTTGCTGCATTGGGCCCCGCGCCATGATGCTTAGGTAGATTTTTCATTTTTTCCAGATACCCCTTGCGCGCGAGAATTCAGTAGAAACGGCTTATAAATCTCATTGTTAACAAACAACGCTCTTTAGAACTAGCGATGAATTTCCTCTATTATATCGAACGTTAGCAAACGTGTTCAATTCTCGTGGTAAAGCGTTGTATCTGCTCTCTACCATGATCGTATAGCACGGTTGACTGAACGCGATGACGTCATAAAACCACTGCTCAGGGGCCCCGCGCCTAGGTCTTGCATTGGGCCCCGTAGCTGTCAGGGCCGGCCTTGATTGGAGCAGTACAAGCAGTTTTGGCAGCTCGTCTTCCTGTAGAACGGCAAGACGACAGTGTTCAGCTTAGCAGTTTACGTTAGCGTGAAAAGCAAAACCTTATACACTTGCTAAAACTGTAAAACCTTCTGTTTTTGCTTTTTTCAACTGGCAGAAACGTTTCGCATTGATCAATCACAACTGCTGGGACAGTGGTTTGTTTCCAGGTTGCCGTTAATGAAGTTTGCAGCAGTTACTCATTACAGGTACTCCAACCGGCTAATCGTTTGACTTAGTGAAGCCACAGAACTTAGTAGCCGCGTGTAAGAACCTTCCTTGTAATACACTACTTAGAAAATTCAAGTTGGTTATGACGACAAGTGACGAAGAATTTGAGTGACCGAATACTTCGATTTAGCGAGCAGAATACCTGTGCTGTCGTTAAGCCTTTTAAACTTTTTTATGATATTCCTCAGAAAAATGTACGCTTGGTACCAGAGAGTGTCTACCCGTATCACGGCGTACAAGGAAAGTGTATCAACGAAAGCCGGTATGTTGTGAATTTCTTTACCGTTGGCATCACCTTTTTTCCAATACTTTTGCAGCGTGTATCGCTGATTTTTCAGCATGTGCAAGTTCCATATTACCCAAAAGACATTTTGAGAAATCACAATTATTTTATGTGAATACGGAGATGGTCGTAAACCAAGGTTTTAGTGTATTTTGATGGTGGTAGTAAACCGTGTTTCTACTGTATTTTCACAAGACTGATGGAACAATTTGAAAGTCCGTTTCGGTCTTTTCGGTCTCTCAAAACACCCTAAAAGTCATGGTAATGTGGGCAAATGTGGCATTTCCAGCTTGAACACCACATGTCTGCCCCCT
>Ga0210059_1017790_pt1 | contig 10086 bp, 5 predicted proteins | sample Ectturendosymbi2_FD_188042 | JGI IMG/M metagenome (GOLD analysis project Ga0210059, IMG submission 188042) | Ecteinascidia turbinata endosymbiont from Florida, USA - Sample 2 (SPAdes) (version 2) | ecosystem: Host-associated > Tunicates > Ascidians > Unclassified | place: Key West, Florida...
CGTCAAATGGTGGGCGTCAAACTCGTCGCCAAAACGGCCGCGCCATATAGTACTCGACGCTTTACCAAAGCAACACAATGTTGCCTCCCGCCATGCGGTCCACCATCTACAGTAAATATCCTGATTTGACGTCAGCGATAACCGGCGCAAGTCCATGAACCACTGACAAGATGAAAACGCTGCTAAATTTGCCGTACATTGCACCGAAACAAGACGAGATTCGTGTGGCGTAAGTGTAAAGCTCCTGTGCGCAAGGAACAATTTCCAATCTTCTGTCCAAACTGCAGAAAGGAAAGCGTTGCATGCACTTTATTTTTCTTATATAGCATATTTCAACGTTGCTACTTTGTGAAAGAGGTTTGGCTGCAACAAACGTTGTGTGTCCTAATACTAGATCAGTTACGCTTGTGAGAGAAGTCAATGGCACATTGGTTGCTCGGTAAAAATCCTGTTTGTACTTTGCGAAAGGTTAGCTAACTGGAACTCAAACAAGAGTTGCCGCCACCACATGTTTGAAATCACCCTGTTTTTCCTTTTTCTGGTCGATTCTGTGCAGCAGATTGGCAGATATTGTCGTAAACGAATTTGTCTGGTTTGAGCCAAACATACCTTCTGTGCACGAATTCACAAAATATCACAGAAATAATTAGCTGACCCTGTTGTGACTTTGTAAAAGGTGGGTTAACTCAGAGCAAGTGTTGCCCCACTACACGTTTGAAATCAGTTGATTTTTCCTTTTTCTTATTGATTCTGTGCAACACATTGCCAGATATTATCGTAAACTAATTTGTCCAGTTTGGGAAAAACGCACCTTGTGTGCAAGAATTCACAAAAATATCATAAAATTATCAAATTTCTCATGTCACAACATAATTTACTTTTTTTGCATGCACTTCCATCATCTTCGAACACATCACACTATGGGTCTTGTACAGACAACCAATAAAGGTTACTGGCGGAATTTCGGATGTTTTTGTGTATTTTTCGTGCAGTTTGGAACTTACTACCCTCATTTTTGGGGAGAGGCATGTGCCTGGTTTTGAAATAATAAAATTTCTCCGACAAGCAACAACTTTCTTTTTTTATGGTGAGATGAGCTTGGGAACAGTTTCTGAGTAGTTCAAACACGGGCCAGTGCACCTACAACGTTTGCGTAAGCTTTGGATATGGTGGGAACAATTTTGCCAGAGTGGGACAAATCACACTAATTTTGTTTATTTTAAAATAAGCCTGAGTTGGGTTTTAAATTTGTTGATATCCTAACTAACCATGCACTGAACCAGCAAAGCGTTCGTCGCAAACAATCTTACACAAATCTGCTACGATTAGTGTGAATTGTAGCTGTTTTTGGGTCTCAGCGTATGCCGTAATAACAACGCAACTGAGATTTGTAACAGGTATGTCAAAGGTTGCACAGTAAACAGGTAAAACCACAACCGAAAGCGTTTCTCTAATAATCTGAAGTATTTCAGGTTTGAACCTTTTCTATGGAAAAACTATGTTTATTTCTTTTTCCATTTGTTTCCATGAACGCCTCCAAACCAAAGAAAAATGTCTTTTTGTTACAGAACCAGCAAACAGCATAAAAATGATAAAAACCTTTGCTCACCTGTTGCAAAACGTTTGAAAACGACACCGACTTTTCAGACAAGTAACAGTATGCTTTCATCAGATCGAATAGAAACGAGAACAGGAGAGCAGCAGAATTCACCCAACGAGAACAGCTAAAAAACTTAACTATACACTGAACTAAAACGAAGTAAAAATACGCACTGTAATATTCAGTGAACTATACGGCCAAACGTCGGTTTGTGCATTTGCGGAAAAAAGTCTGAATTTTTTTCATTTATTACATTGATTGTGGAATAAAAGAAAAACGTTTCATTAAACTGCATTTTCCTAATTTCATTCTCAAATGCGAGAATCTGAGTTTGCGATCACCTCAAGCGATGTTCCAACTCTAATGCCTGATTATCAAGCGTGATTTTGTCAGGATGAAAATGTTTCATACAGTTGATGTGTTCCTTTTTGCGTATGTTGTAACTCTTTTGTTTCACCAAAGTACTTCTGTTTGCGGTCTCCACACGGTACGCAATAAACCGCGCCTTGACGGTCAAAAGGGTGGGCAGGATCTTTTCTTTTTCGCAGCTTGTCACCAATCATTCGCATGGATTTTGAAAACGATGGTACTCTCTAATCATGCTTGCATTTTTTCCCGATAGGACAAGATAGTATGGTAGCACCACTGAAGATCGACTCTATCATTTTCTTATTGCTTGTCAAACTTTGTGAACGAGCCGTCAATGCGGGCGGATAACGATTGTTCTTGAGGGTGTGCTCATTGTTCTGAATACGATTCATGTGTTCTTGGTAGTTGGTTTCATTAGATGTAAAATGTTTTGCTCGACATATAAATTTTTTCATAGCAGCTTTTTTGTGTTGTAAAGGATGGTCCAAACGAAAGTTAATGTATCGGTCTGTGTGTGTTGGTTTTTCTCCAAAACAGTGCATTGTAAACAACTGGTGCATTCACGAGTTACTGTAGTTTCACGTCCAAGAAAGCCAGAACCCCACTACTTAGTATCCCTTGTGTGATTTGAACATTAGGATGAATGGTGTTTTAAAAATATTTTTACAAACGCTTTCGAAATGATTTCCAGCAAATCAAAAGTAGAAAAGTGTATGAGCCGGATTGCCCTATTTTTCAGTTTTTAATTTTTGAAACAATAACTTTGCACTTAGAGCATCGCTCTAGTTTAGGATAAAGAACACATTGTCTCCGTTCATTTATCATTACCTCATTCCACTTTTCTTATAAGATTGTATAACACTCTGCTTTGACATCAACAATCGCTTTCTTTTCGCTAAATCTCACTTTATAAAGCTTATTTACACAATTTGTCTTCACTATTATTCGAAGGACTACATTGGCACGATCGAAAAATAACGCATTGTGCCATTGTTTCCGACATATCTCCGTTGTTGGAAAACATGCTAGTAGCCTACTGTATTTCTTCTTAATCATTTTTATTCATTTTCAACCATACAGTGCGAAATCCCACAGCAAAAACATCAACAAATGCAATAAACGTGGCCTTGCGATTCTAATTTTTTTGCTAAATAGCGGTGTGTTGGTCTTCTAGAATAGGCTAAAATATTTTCAAAGTTCCGAATGATAGAAGCATTTGACACAACAGGTGCAAGTGCGAATCGTACTTCGTTGTGGAAAATTTTGTAAGTCCTAAATCATGAAAAATGTTTCCAGGACTTATGTAACCGGAATTTGCAAACCACAATTGGTTACCACCTCTGAGAAACGCAGACCGCTGCTTTGGTAAGCAGCATTGCTCGTGTGGTTTCTATGAAATTCTTTAACTTCCAGAGAAACTTCGTTCTCTGTTCGAAACTACCTGTTCATACCGACAGCACTTTGACATCACTTTTCAGTCTGCACCACAGCTGGCGTGCCAGGCATTTCTGCCAACAGATCTCATCTATGACCGTCAGTGCATAAGTGGCAATTTTGGGAGCTATCGGTTATGCCGCGCCACTCGAGCTATTGACTCGAAATCTTGGCTTGTCTATCTTTCCGGCTGCTAGCTCTGTGTTTTCCGTTATTTCCTTTGCTTGTTTCATGAACGCGACATTAGCTATAAAAACGTTAATGCGATCGCAGCCACTCTCATTTCCCCTTTCACCGCCGCGACTTACGCATCGCCCACCAACGCATCAACACCATTACAAACATCTGTTTTTTTTTGTAGAGTGGATACCTACGGGCACATTATCAGATAGGAATAAGACCTTATTTTTCATGTAAGTGCACATACGATACATAATCAAGGGTTAAAATATGGGAGCTTTAAACATGACGTATTAGCACATTTTCACATAAATGCAATATATGCCATCTGGAGTTTTGACCTCTACAAAGGTCTTATTTTCATCTCTGCTCTCTTTAAGGAGTAGAAGCTGCTTTTCCATGAATTCCAAGATACTCCACGAGGGTTGATTTGCTGCAATAAGTATTGCCCGTTCAAGTTGCTCTGATGACAGGCGTTGTACCACCAGGCTCCATGATACTCAACCGCACAGCTCTTAGCATATTCGTCATTATCACGATCTTTGGTGGAAAACTGACGACCACTGTGGTATGTCATCGAGTCTCCTGCACAGAACAAGAAAGGTGCTAGCTGATTTCCTGATTGCGAACAAAGCAAAATTACATGCTATGGGTTTGGAAAATTCTCAGCGATTAAACTGTATCTAAACGAGTAAATAAGCCTGTCAACAAATAATTACAAAATGCAAAACAAGGTGATTTATGACCAGTGGCATAACAAGGAGGACCTGAGGTTCCGCGACTCGGGCGGAGCCTTGAGGTCGGCGGTAAATTGTTGATTAAAAATAATTTTGAAAGTTGTTTCAACACTTTTCAATTTTTTATGCCTCAACTGGTAGCCTGAATAACTAGGAAATGTAGTTGAAGAGTAAGCACATTGATAAAATGTTAACTCTAAAGTCAAAGTCAAATCCAGAGTGCTAAACTACCCCTGTGATTGTCTTGAATTCATATGGCGTAGAGGTATCGGAAAATGACGTTCTTGAAGCGAGATAGTGCAGTTGAGCGTTTGCGTAGATACCTCAAAGCTCAAATTGTAGACTTGAACTGCACGTAGAGTGAGACAGTGCCAGCGGATTGGCAATGTGTGTTACGTAGAAGGTTTGATTCGTTTGTTCCATGGTCCACTTAATATTTGCAGTCATAAGAAAATCATTTCAACAAGAAAAGCTTACAAAAGGTGCTGCTCTCATGTTGATGAATTAGAGGCGATGATCCAATATCTGAAAACCTTACTTAAGGCCAAAAATGTGTTTAGTTATGATTGTGGTGAAGGCTTTCATTGTAAGCGACTTTAACCGAAACAACTGCACAGCTTGGCAATGCCTGTAGTGAGTAAAGTCGTTCAGTGCAATCACCTTTAAACTCAAAGACTTTGTGATCACTGCTGAGCAATAAAAAGGCAGATGTCCTACGTCAGTGGTCCTCAACCGGGGGCTCTCGGATCTCCGAGGATCCGAAACAAGATTTTCCAGGGTGACGGTTTGTATGTTCTTGGATGAACCTTTTTTTGTGTTTGATTCTGACCTTCAAGATGTTTTCTTTTTCCTTGCACCAGCAGTTGCCAACCGGGAGGTTCCCGGTTAACTAGGAATCCGAAACAAGATTTTCGAGGGTGCAAAATGTGATATTCGAGGTTGAGAATTTATATGTCCTTCGATGTACCTTTTTTCAAAGGAAACGAGATTTATGAAAGCTTGCAAGTGCTTTTATTGAAAAGAACATTATCCAGCCTAATAATTCCAGCTGACTTTTTTAATTCAAATGTTTGAATTGCTGAATTCGTGCACAGCTATTTCTGCTTCACGCTAAGGTTACCACGCTGAAGATGGCCGGTGATGCAACTGTAAACGCAATGTGACGTTTAATGTTTATGGAGAAACTATGGCGATATTGCTGTTTCATTGTACAGTACTCGATTTTTGGTGTTCGACTTTGCAATGTTATTAGAAATTGTGCTTAAAATAGGTTGGTACCTATGCCTTATAATTTAAATAAGCACTAAATATATTCTGCCTTAATCTTTAATTCGTGTAAGCAAATTTGAGGGATGGAAAAAGCGGCACTTTTATGGTCGTCTCAGGGCGACACTTAGCCTTGCTACGCCTCTGTTCATGACAAGCCACGATTGCGATCAAAAACACAAATTGAGTTTTGTGGGTTGCAAGTATAGCTTCCCTTGTTGAAAATGAATCAGCAAGAGTTGTATTTACTTAGCTCTTCAATTATACAAAAATTCTCACTGTATGATTCCTTTACACTAATGGTCTTTTTCTTCGTTTAAATTTGAAACCAGCGTTTCCGCTATATAGGTTTGGCAAACTTTATGCATCTTCAATGTGAGCATTCATTTGAAACTCTGCCTGCTAGTGCTACATCTACGAAAACCTCATCCAATTTCATAGATCTCAACTTATTTTGATGGAGCACAAATCCATTGAAATGGCTCGAGCGCTTCCTATCATAAATCGCCAGCCCATACTGTAAAGATCGAATCAATTTTTCTGTGAGTAGCGTTCATGGACAGTAGAGTTGACTTGTGCATAGCGTCTCTTATAAGACAGAATCCTGACGGTTGAAACTGGGAAAAATACATGGCTTGTAAAGATGAAATTTTCTTTTCATGAACCTTCAGAATATAAAAGTGAAATTGAATAACGTTGTTGAGAAATTGTTTTCAAATATTTTATAAAAAAGCTTGTCGCGCCTCTCTGCATTCAGATCCTTCAAGACATGCAGCTCGTCTATATGGACTGTAGCCCTCCCTGAAAAATGCAAGCTATGAAGGGTTTGCTGCAAATCGCTCGTGGCCCTTCAACGGGAGTGTAAAGGGGGTATAATTAAACTGAACAGGGTCATCATATCGCTAGTAACAACAGTATGTTGTGGTGTTGACAAGATCGTTTCATTGACTGGGAAAGCCACAAACGATTAGACATTGCCAGCGCAAACAACACATATTCACACAGAGATGAAAATTTGCAGCACTTACGCAATTTTCACAACGAACCGTCATTGTTTCAAGATAGTGCAAAGCATAGGTGTAGGAGCAGGAAAATTTTGGGGGTCCGAAAGATTTTTGCTCGAATTTCCCCAAACTTGTCCGAAATGTTTTCAAGCAAATCTTTGTGCGAATGTTTCCTCACATGCAGATCATTTTTGGGATGACCTCCAACCAAACAAATAAGAAAGGTCATCATATGATTCTCCCCATTTTGGGCGCCAATTTTTCAATATCAAACAACGTTTGGTGCCATTTTTATTCGTATTTTCAGGTAGTTTGCTCAGAATTTCAGGTATTTGCGAACATTTATGGATTTTGCCCAGATTTTCATGAATTTTGCCCAGATTTTCAGGGATTTTGCCCGGATTTTCGACAAATTAAAATTTCTGGGGGTGAGCTTTCAACCCCTGCACCCCTGCTCCTAAACTAATGGAGAAAGAAATGCTCTACAATAAATTCAATTAGAGGTCGTGGGGATTTCATTTGGCATTAGTTCGCAGAGTTTGGACGAACATACATTTATTTGTTACTGTAAGTGTCAAACTAAGTGATGTAGGCTAAATTCTTTTTTACACTTAAATATTGTCATTGTATTAATTGAAAACCTTTCATAAGTGCAATACATAGATTTTTTTATCTGTTCAGAACTCGTAGAAGAAAAATTGCCGACACATTTTTGTTTAGTTTTTGTATTTTCTCAAATCTCTGTTTCTACAAACGGTTGAAATATCGATGTCCTTAAAATGCAATTTTCCAGTTTAATGCTCAGAAGCAGTGGCGTAGCAAGATGAAGCCTTGAGGGAGCCGGTTCCGGGCGACAATTTCTGGGGTGCTCCAATTTGTAGTTTCAACTTACTTCGGCTTTTGTCTTTTGTACTTAGAAGTCCTAGACTCGTAGTCTAAAAAAACTTGGAAATGTGGTTATGTAGTGCGCAAATTTATGAAATGATTACTCAAACGCTTGGGTCAAATCAATCGTGCTGCACTCCCCCTATGTTTGTCTTGAAATCAGGGCTGTCCAACATGCTTACTTGAGAGTAAACTGTCCGCCAATAAGTGCACCTTCCTCCCCAGACAAGGCCATTCTCCAATCCCATTCAAAAGTCCTTTGAAAAAGGACATAGATGACGTTCGACCGCAAGCAAGCAAACATTACTGGTCCGCTAGGTCGAGGTACAAATTGCCCTCCTTCCACACAAAATCTGAAAAAAGCCCTGCTTGAAATCATGATAAATAGTCAAAGTTATCAACTCTGCTCAGGCTTACTTTACCCAGCTGGAGCAACCACATCAACAACTTAATATATGTAGACTTAGAATGATCGTTTAGGGCTGTATCTTCCAGTAGCTGTTTCTTATGTGCTCTGTCGCGGAGTCTTTTCGAAATCTGCATAAGCTTTGTATAACCAATGTATATACCAAGTAAAAGAGGTATATATCCCCAGGGTAACAAAAGTTCGCCTGAAGGATTCCAACAAGAAGCTGTTCAAAAATTAATTATGCAAATCTTGGGAAAAAAGGTTTGGCATGTTAAAGTAGTACCCAGCATATTTGTTTCGGTACATAAAAGAAATAGTTGTGTGAACAGAAGCAGATTCAACCTGCGTGTTTCATGCCGGTAATCGGTTGGTTCTAGCTAAAAATTTTACGGCAAGTCTTGTTATGATCCATTAGACAGGAAAGGTCTTGAGTTGTTTTCACTGAACACCGCAGAATTTAGAAAAACATCAGAACAGTGCGTTTTCGCTGCAGTTGAACACACGATGTTGGACAAACAGCGAAATCCTTGAAACCGCGGTTGCTTCAGAAAAAAAATGGCAAGGAATTTGATTAAGCCTTTTGCTATAAGGTGTCTTTGTGCCTAGTGCTGTGAGGTCCATCATCTACCAGGTCTGTGTGGAGTCGGAACTCAAATTACAGGTACCAGCTCTGGCTCCAGGTTTTGGATTCAGCTCCAAAATGTTTAAGTCACCTGAAAACTGAAAGCTACTGTTTTATTTGTATATTTCGCTTGCCCCAAAAGCTAGGGCTAAGAAGCAAAAACCAAATTTAAGAACAAGCGCGTTTGCCACTGCCTTAATGAAATCACATTGTTTTAATTTCTTAGTGATGGGTGCTGTGCCGGAGGTTCCCAGATATTTTCGTAAAGACTGTCCATGCTCCCATTTTGAGTGAATAAATTTTATGTGCAAATCTTCATAAAACATTCTTAAAAGAACACATTTTCGTGTCTCAGGGTAATTTACTTTTTCTGCATATATTTCCGCCAGCTTCAAATACATCGAAACATAGATGTTGTATAGACCGCCAATAAGGGCTACTAACGTATTTCTGTTTTCATGTATTTTTATTGTCCTTTCGATTGGTACTACCCGCGTTATTTGGGAGGAAAATGTGTTTTGGTTATAAAATTATAAACTTTTTCAACGTGCAACAAGTTAATTTTTTATTGTCAGGTGAGCTTAAGAATAATCGCTGAGTTTTGAAATATGCGACTGTGCACCGGAAACGTTTCTGTGAGTCTTGTTTATGTTGGGAGGAATTTTAGTCCAATTAAGGTTTTGATATCAACAGTGTACATTTTCTTGTATACCTGACTAGGGTTACTTTTCTTTCTATTGTTCGATCCCCAGCTTGACCCACCCCCATCCTCAAGTGGCAACGGGGACTTCTTTATCAGCACACCCTCTAGTCGGCCAACTCGAAATACGTTGACGGCGCAGTTTGCATTCCAAGCAGAGTTGACGTCATATTTTTCTTTAAAAAGAAAGCTGGCTACTCGAATCGTTGTACAGCTTTGTCTTGTCCTGTTTCAGTTCGAAACGCCCAAGGGCGTCATCAGGGTGTAAGCCCCGATATGATTATGACGTCGATGGCGGTCCAGCTGGATAATCAGATCACCGCTTCACTCAGGAAAAGATCCGGTCGAGGTCACGTGTTCATTTCAAGAGCGGATGAGGATTCAGATTTCTTTTGTTTGTTTCCACATTTGTTTGTCATCAATAAAACGAAACCCGTCATTTGTTTCACTGTTGTCGTGAAAGCGATCATCGTTAGGCCATGATGATGAGGATCTGATCGCTTTGTCATTTTATAGGTGAACCTGATCGTAGATGTGTATTCTACACAGATATTCCCTGAAATCATGCACGTGTTCATATGATATGCTCGTAGCTCAGTATTTTCACAGCGCAGTGCTCATGTGTTTTTCGATTACCCTTGCCATATGGACCATGAGTCTGAGGCAAATACAGTGCCGTCGCCACGGGGTGGCTTTGGCGTTCTTAACATTGCTCAAACCCCCCAAATTGAAATATAAAACAATATAAATAAATAGAGTTTTAGCGTTCAACCCCCTGCACAATCGTTCAAGCTCCCCTATGGATGACTTTCTGGCGACGGTTCTGGGCAAATACTTGAATCAAAATAAGCCAACTTTCCCAAGTCGCCAATTGGCAACG
>Ga0210059_1017791_pt1 | contig 10085 bp, 5 predicted proteins | sample Ectturendosymbi2_FD_188042 | JGI IMG/M metagenome (GOLD analysis project Ga0210059, IMG submission 188042) | Ecteinascidia turbinata endosymbiont from Florida, USA - Sample 2 (SPAdes) (version 2) | ecosystem: Host-associated > Tunicates > Ascidians > Unclassified | place: Key West, Florida...
CCGTGAGGCACAGGTCCCCAACATGAAAGCTGACAGTCAATACAGCCAGAGCCGGATTAAAGGGTAGGGGAGCCTGGGGCAATTTTTGCTGGTGACCCCCTATGACGTAATTCATGACGCCATCGTTTTCAAAAGTTATGTTTTCGCTGGTTCACAAGGTTCCCGTTTGTTTTTTCCGGTAGTCGAGAATGTACTTACTCAAATCACATACAGTTCACTGCAAGAAGTAAATACTAGAGTGTATTTTTACTAAGAAAAAATATTTCATAGGCTAGAGAGTCACTCGGCAAGGAACAACATTCACCCAAACAATAAGCAGAAATAAGAGATTACAAACAAAAACACTGGAAAAATAGCAGGTCAGTATGGCCAGCCAGGCTGAGTGTGAAAGTTGTTTCCAAGCTAATGTCTTGGTTTTCACCTTCATTTTCAGGTCCCCTGGTTAACGCCACTGCTTTAACATTGCTACTTGAAAGTTTTCCTAGAAAAAGCGATTCATTCGCGGCGTTTTAGCTAACACTGCCACAACCTTGCGCTTTTTCTTCTTAGAAGTTTTGCACTTTTCATAGATCCTGATGGCATTACAGATTTAGGCATCGCTCAAGCTATATCGTTTTCTGCTCTTTCATTCTACGAATCGACTAGGGCAGGGGGGCCAGAAAAAGAGTTGAGGGCAATGCAACCTTATAAAAAACAAAAAAAAACGTTACCACTTATGCTTGTTTCTGTTCAGCAACGATATTGACTTCAAAAATAATACCAGAAATTATGAAAAAGCATTTCTGAAGTTTCTGGGTGCGCGAATAGCTGCAATCAGTAGTGCAGCCAAGAATTTTGTTCGGGAGGGGCCAGTCAATGACGTTCAGTCACTGACGTCTTCTTGAGTCCGATTATTCCTTGTGTTTGTTACTTAACATGCACTTGAAAATTCATATGAAGCACCAATAAAATTCTTGGCAAGTTTGTTTCGGGGAGGGGGGGGGCATGCATGGCCTCTTCGGCCTCATTCTGCCTGCGCCACTGGCTGCAATAAATTTGTTTCAATTCGATCTTGACGAACCATGAAATTAATTATGATACTTTCATAAAAAGGCACCTCTGCCCCAGTTTCTCCCCTTATAAAAGGTAATGTGAAGACAATGCCCCCGTCGTGCACGTCCTTTCCGGCGTCCTTGGTTGTTGCCCACCGTTCAATACAATATGCTTGCAATAGAAAAAAATACGTTGCAGGCGCTCGTGACATCATAGATGAACGGTATGGCATGTTATTCACGACATAGAGGAAAAGAGGAGGGCATAAAGCATGCTACGATGGTAGTCTAGCTACGTCAGTTAGTAAAGCTAACTTCGTAGTGAAGGTTGTCGTCCTTGAGTGTTGTGTGAAACAGTTTGCCTCTTACACCTGAGATTACGGATATCATAAATTCAGGCCAATTTCAGTGGCAATACAAAAGTGGAGCGGCTAAAAGGAAACTCAAAGTAGAGCAAGAAAGACGAGACGAGCAAATTAAGAAAAAATGCCATGTCTGCTGACATATGGGTTTGACACTAGCTTGATTTCTAACATTAAACATAAGAAGCCATCACTGGGTGAAGATAATGAGTGCGGTAAAACTAACGAAGCCAAAATAAGGTCAAAGTCTATAGTTATCAAGTCAGTGTAGCTGTAATTGAAAGCGATGCCAATGTTGACGATTCACAACCACCAACAATGTTTAAATCGTTTGTCGCTGACGAGTATTGAGAGCGAACTACCTGTATTATGGAAACAAAATTTTGACAAGCTGAGACATGAATTTGATTGCAAAAAAGCATGCGAAGTACTATTATAATTTGAGTGTGTAACATGGTGGGAAAACCTGAGAACTTTTTCGCATTCCTGAGTTTATGATAGGACAAACGTTTTTATTTTTACATTGCATATCTACCCTTTTCATTTGATATTGCAGAGTGTGTTATTTCGCGTGATGAACACGAGTATCGTGAAGACACCATGCGACATTGGTTTTTATTGAAAAGATGGCGTTTTTTTCGAAAAATTGTTCCTCAGGGCCGCCCAAAGTCCTTATCTGGCATTGGCGGGCAGCAATAAAAGTAATTACCACGAGGCACTCTAATAAGGATTTAAGAAATTTTTGATAGAGCGTAGGCTACTTGGAGAGCGTCCGTGTCATCGTCTTCGCGTTTGCGCAAATTCATCAACACTTGTCTACATTTCCCGAATCGTAACAATAGGAAATGGAGCCTCACGAATAGATAAGCCGGAGGTGTCGCATCAGCTAAATCCGGCCCTGACCCCAGTATAGCAAATTTTGTTGAATTTGGATTGGATTTGCGTTGAGTTGAGTTTATTTGGCGAAAATTAAGAATTTCAAAGACGAGAAAGAAACCATAGCAATTGCAAAAACGCCAGAGCACCGAAAAATCCGGAAGGTTATCGAGTCGTTGCCCCTGATGACTTCAAGATTCAGAATCATCCGGGCCGGATTTGGAATGAGTTAATGGAAACGAAATGCCGCATTTTGTTGTGAAAAGGAGGCATTTTCCAAATTTTTTAGGCTTTAATTGGACTTGGACTTTGCATTCGAAAAAATGTTTGGACTGTGATTGGACTTCGACTGAGTTTTGAAAAATCAGGACAGGATCTGCATCGCGAAATATGACAGTCCGTTCATCTCCAGCGTACGCCGCATGGCTGGATGCTCAAATCTCAACAAGGCGAAGGCGCAGTGTTCTCACTCTTTTAAGGATTTTGTCCCTAGATTGAAACTTTTGACCCTTTTTAGGGATTTTTTTGGGGATTTTGGGAAAAGTATGAATTAATGTGTAAAATGAACTATTTCAGTTGATTTTGGACATCATATGATATTTGGTTCTAATTTTAAAATATATCATAGCACTCCGATTTTGTACCACTGTTGTAGCAAAATCGTTGAGAACAAACAACTCCGTTTCAACGAAAAAGTGTTGCGCGTTCGATACATGTAGCAAACACTTCGCGAAAAGGTTTGCAAACAAATGAAGCTTGCATTTTGCTTTCCTTAAAGATCACATTATAAAACACATTTTGTGCTCTTGTGTCTGTGATATGAACCATGAGTCCGCAATAAAATATCATTATTATTATTATTATTTTTTTAATGTACTGATCAAAATAGCACCCCAAGCCAGCACAAGTCAAAAACTTAAATCAACCGTTCTCACGCAACTAGAGGTCTTATGCAAAAATGGAAATTTTGGAAATTTTCAAATAGCAATTAAAGTACTTTCCAACGATAAGGGCAAAAGAGTTAGGGGTTGGTTTTTATTGCCATAAAGCCCACATTAAGAATAAACTAATCGAAATAGCGCCCCGGCACTGATTAATCCAGCACAACAACTTCAACCGACCGTCCTCACGCAACTGCAGGTCTTATGCAAAAATCGCTGTTTTTAGGTATTTTCCAAAGGACAATTAAAACACTTTCCGACGATAAGGGCAAAAGATTTAAGGATTGATTTTTATTGCCATAAAGCTCACATTAAGAATACACTAATCAAAATAGCGCCCCGTCACTGATTAAGCCAGCCCAACACGTTTAATCGACCGTTATCACGCAACTGGAGGTCTTATGCGATAATCGCTATTTTTAGGTATTTTTCAAAGGACAATTAAAACACTTTCCGACGATAGGGGCAAAAGATTTAAGGGTTGAGTTTGATTGCCATAAAGCCCACATTAAGAATACACTAACCGAAGTAGCGCCCCAACACTGATTAAGCCAGCACAACAACTTCAACCGACCGTTCCCACGCAAGTGGAGGTCTTATGCGAAAATCGCTATTTTTAGGTATTTTTCAGAGGACAATTAAAACAGTTTTCGGCGATAAGGGCAAAAGACTAAAGGGTTGATTTTGATTGCCATAAAGCCCCCATTAAGAATACACTAGTCAAAACAACGTCCCACCGCTGATTAAGCCAGCCCAACACGTTGAATCGACCGCTCTCATGCAACTGCAGGTCTTATGTAAAAATCGCTATTTTTAGGTATTTTTCAAAGAACAATTTAAGCACTTTACGACGATAGGGGCAAAAGATTTAAGGGTTGATTCTGGTTGCCAGAAAGCCCACATTAATAATACACTAATCAAAATAACGCCCCGTCACTGATTGATCCAGCACAACACGTTGAATCGACCGTTCTCATGCAACTGCAGGTCTTATGTAAAAATCGCTATTTTTAGGTATTTTTCAAAGGACAAATAAAACACTTTCCGACGACAGGGGCAAAAGATTTAAAGGTTGATTTTTATTTCCATAAAGCCCACATTAAGAATACACTAATCAAAACAACGCCCCGTCACTGATTAATCCAGCTCAACACGTTTAATCGACCGTTATCACGCAACTGGAAGTCTTATGCGAAAATCCCTATTTTTACGCATTTTTCAAAGAACAATTTAAGCACTTTCCGACAATAGGGGCAAAAGATTTACGGGTTGATTTCGGTTGCCATAAAGCCCACATTAATCATACACTAATCGAAATAGCGTCCTGACACTGATTAAGCCAGCACAACACTGACGTGACCGTACGGTTTTTTACTGACCGTACTTTCAGAGCGTCATTTTCGAATTTTCTCAAACTGATTAATGCTTTCCATTTTTTCCTCACAACAGTGGGAGAGGGCCCTCACAAGCGGATTAGCCTAGCACCTCGCATCAGTTAAATCCGGCCCTGATCACAGTCATGACCTTGTTACAAAATTTTTTATTGTAATAGGGGTTTGTAACCGACACTTCTTCAACCACATGATTGCGGTAAATGGTTGACTGCAGAAACTCTTGCAGATGAGATTCATAAAAACCATAAAAAGGTGATCTTGCTTCTTGCTGCAAGTCTTCCGTTTAGTTAGGGAAAAAGTGATCACCTTCTTCTTCTCTTTCATTCATGTCTGAAGTTTGGTGACTTGTTTCAAAGTTTTCTTGGCTCCAGTTTTGAAGTTTTTCGTATTTTGCTTTCACCAAATCAGATGTCATCATGCAGTTTGTGAGAATGAAGAAACAGTCCACAACTTCATCGAGCTCCGATGACGTGTTGCAGGAAAACATAAGGTTAATCCAGTGCACTCCTTCTCCTATGACATTGGATGCACAACTCCTATTACACAATAGACAAGCATTTTTCATAGAGTGCCTGTAGCAGTTGCACACTATGGTCTTTTGCAAATGGAGAAATGTTGGCTTTCACCGGACAATCCTGAAACAGCGGTTGTGATAATCCAACCTCGATTCTCTGCACATTGTTGTAAGTACAGCATTCCACATAGCGAATGATTCATCTATTATCATAAGTGCAGGTGTTTTGGCTGTTTTACACTCCTTAATTTGATCAATGAGAAATCTTTCCAAAAAATGACTTATACTGACTCCGTCGTGGCTTGTAGTTACGTTGGTCGCAAGAGAAACACCTCCTTCCACAGGATTACGAATGAGAAGAGTGTATATTTGATAGTCTTTGCAAAGTTGTTGTCACCGTAGCAAGCTTCCTGTTGTGTCAAAGTACAAGACATCCTTATCAGCCACGTCATGGAAAAGTTTTATTTGCGCATTGGTATGCAAGTGTACTGCTGGAGGATACATTGCGGTGTGTCGAACAAACGTCTGTCTGCTGTTGTCCAATCGTTTCCGAAAGAGTTCCAAATTTATAAACCAAGAGTTGGTGTATCGCGTTGCTTTGCGACCATCACTTTTGATGTTTTGAAGGACAGACTGGGAAGGCGGATAGGTCAAAGATCCTAAACATCGCTTATGATCAGTGCATTGGTCAAGCAATTCCCTGTATATTTTTGTGCCTGAACTTTTTTAAAATTTTTCACGAAGCTGTTCTCTGTACTTTCCCGAAACCGCCTTGAACGGGTGCATTTTGGTTTATGTGAACGTTTGCCTGAATCTTCATAGCGAGCCTCAACGTAGTTTTGTAATGAGTACAAACTAACTTTTATTTCGCAGCAGCAACCGCAGAAATTCTGATGTCTGCAGTGCATAAGCGCATGGCATGGGGACGCAGGGGATGCGGTAACATCCCTAATGCTGAAAAATTGGCAATTATTCGTTCAAAAAATTTGAAAATTTGGGCAAAGTATACAGCTACATTCACATGTAATGAGGCAGTGTCTATTTTGCAAATTGCGGCAAAATAATAACCAAATCAATAGTCTCAGACTATTTTGCCATTCTCTTTTGCCCCTGATGGCAAAATAAACACTACCCTTGAGTGAACTGGAATCATGTGGTAATTCCAGCAACCTTCATCAAATTTGGGCCAACTGAAAAACTTTAACAACGTTTTGGGTAAAATTAGAAACATTTGAGTAAAATAGGAGCATTTGGGTAAAGTCCAAGAGCCTCAATTAAATCTGGGCAAATGAGAAAAGCTTCAATCAAGTTTGGGTGAAAACAAAAACATTTAGATTAATTGGAAACACTCGGGTGAAGTCCATCAATCAAATCAAATTTTGCCAATTTGCAACAGCTTCATTCAATGGTGGGCAACATCAAACAGTCTTGTTCAAAGATGGGCTATGTAGAAAAGCTCCCTTAAACTTTTCGTACGTTCAGAAATATCTTGGTGAATTATAAGAGTTTTATTCAAATTTGGATAAAATCAACATCATTTGGGTATATTTTAACAACCTTAATGGAATTTGAGCAAATTGGGACTACTTTATTCAAATTTGGGTGAAGTTTAAAATGTTTCCATAAATTGGAAAATTTGGGTAAATTCCAACAGACTAAATTAACTCTGGCCAAACAACAATAGCTCCATTCAAGTTCGGGCCAAGTGGAACATCTTTATTCAATTTTGGGTAACTTCAAACAACTTTATTCATTTTTGGGGAATTTTAACAGCTTTTTCAATTTGGGGGAACTTCAAACAGCTTCATTCCGATTTGAATAATATACAACCACTTCATTTAAATTTGCATACATTTAGAAACATTTGGGCGAATTCCAAAAGCCTTGATCATATTTGGGTAATTGAAACAGCTTCATTCAAACATGGGTACAATTAGAAACATCTGGTCAAATTGGAAGAGTGTCATTCAGATTTTCATATATTATAAATATTTGAGCAAATTGCAGCAGCCCAAATCAAAATTGGGCCAACTGAAACAACTTTATTCAAATTTGGGTAGAGTTAGAAACATTTTATGATTAGGAACGTTGCAGTGGTAAATCACCATTCCAACTAACCCAGTGCTTCCCAACCAGTGGGTCGCGACCCATTGGTGGGTCGCGAAGCTATTTCAGGTGGGTCGCGAAGCATTTCTAAATGTTACAGTTTCTATTAGATCGGGAAATTATTGCATTATCATTACGTAACAAATATGCAACAATGTAACAAATATGTAACAATTAGATGTGTTGTGTCGCATTAACTATTTCAGTACGTACGCCCCTAGACGTTGGAAAGTGTAGGTAGGCTACTATAACTATAGGGAGATTAGTAGTTTGTTGATTTCAGGTAAACAGTAGCAAAGATGCAGGTCTTACGTAACTATTAATCTTAGTCATATATCTGATTGTGGGTCGCACAATAAAACTTGCATTAAAAGTGGGTCGCGAACTGAAAAAGGTTGGGAAGAGCTGAACTAACCCTTATTTTTGTAAACCTCAAATTGTTGATGCTGTAAAGTGTACAGCTAAAATGTAGCTGTAGCTGCAAAATGTTTTGCGGTAGTAATGTGGTGTAGCTGTGATATGATAGTGTGAAGTTCTCATGTTTCAAACTTGCTTGATGTTGTGAGATTTGCAAGTGCAAATCTGTTTCCATGAAGTATTCATGAATAAATCTAACTACATAACTGCCGCTGTAATATGTTGTGTGGTGGTAATGTAGCTTTGATTTTATGCTGTTTAGGTTTTCATATTTTCCGTTTGTTTCATGCAATGAATTGCATATGTTGCATCCTGCCAAATTTTATTGCTTCAATTTAATGCTGTGAAATGAAGTTTTCATGAATAGTACTGCATAATTCACTTATGCCAATGCAGGGAATCACTGCCGTTTTTATAAAATATTCTTGTTGAGGTTAAAAATCAGTTGTCATTGGAAATGTGCATTTGCACACATTCCTTAGTAGTTGACCATATAGGCTGCAGTATTTGCGTGTATTAGTCAAATATTGCTATTTTTTCTTAGCATGCTGTGTTCAATGCACATTTAACTGCATAAACTGGAGTAGATTTTTGGTTTTCATAATGTGACTTTAGAAGCTGTAAGCGTTTAAGTAAGTTGTTGTATTATAAGTACAACATGTTGCAGTGAAGATTGCCAATGTGGAAGGTTAAGCTATATGCTATGTATGAAATTGCCTCCTTTCCCTGTAATTACTTGAGACTTGACATTTTTGCGCAAATGTAATACCTTAGGTCGTAACCCGATATTTTACTCCTTTTCCAGATTGATTGCCATTGTGGCCAACACAAATACACACATCTGTTCTAGAGAAGAACAGGTCTTAACTATTAAGATGATCTAGTGTGAAGAATAAATTTAGAATGCATATAAAAACTTGAAAATGAAGATTCTGAACAACACCTTCCACGCATGGCGGCATGAACAGCAATTTTTGGGAGGATTTTATTGTAATAAGCAAACATTTTTCAACACAACAAATATTACCATTGTTCACATGTAGTTATGCAGAATATTGATTGCTAGTTGAGGGCGTACGGCTTTGAACCCCGGTAATTGGTAGGCCTAATTACGCATGCAGAAACCTTGATTAGTTTACAACAGCACGTTTTAGTCTTACCATTAAGACTTGCTGTTCATACGTTATTTGGGAAAGTAAGATCAAATTTGGGCAAAAATTTCTTGCATCCTCAAAAATATGCAGTCCCGTACACTTATGCTGCAGTACATATATACATTTCCTTCAAAATAACGTTTATCAGAAGCATCAATTGACATGTTTTTTTAGGGTGTCTCAAATAGTGTCTGCGAACACATGGAACACATCCCGAATATATTTCGCACAATTTTTTCAAAAGAATATCACGATAATTATCTCCTGTAAATGCATGATCTTTCCGATTTTCTGTCATAGCTTTCCACTCTTCAAGAGAAAGTTTCACTACAGAACATATGTCTAAGTTCTCATTTAGGTTCAGAGATTTTTCGTTCTTTGTACTAATTTTTTGTAATTGTGCAAGAGTTTCGCGGGAGATCCAATTCTCTGAGACTGTGCTACGCCGGGGTTGTACGTGATTAGCGCGGTCATGTACACTGCCTTCAGTAAACTGTTTGCGAACAGTGTGCAGTTCACTACAAACAATATTTTTCACAAATTTTCTTTCGCATTATGGCCATCAGTGGTTATTTTTTCAACCAGTCGTGGTTCGTTCATATTGCCATGCACACCTTGCATCTTCAAATGTAATTCATTGACAATCGTACGCATGTCGTGCTTCACTGACTTGTCGTCTTCGTAGTAAACATCCTTGTTTGCATTTGGATGTAGGCTGTCTGCCTGATGAATGCCACGTTTCATATGATCAACGCATATACAGCGTTTATCGTCCCACAATACCAGTTGATGCTCATCAGTACATGCGTTTGGGACCATACATGTTTCATAGCAATTTTTACATATTTGTTCACAGTTTGTTTTGTGTTTTTCGGTTTGCATGCTTCCCAAGCATTTGCAAGCACAGCTGGATGCAGCCACTTCCAAAACAGGCAATGTTGGATTGTCATCACCCTCTGTCCCACAGTGTTTGGTTTCCACAACTTTGTGGTGGTAAACAAGTGAAGGTTTGCAGTTTATGTTTACTTTGACACCTTCGCAAGCAACATGGACTTTGCTCCATTGCTTTCTTGTAAATGAGAGCGGTGTAGAACACGTGAAGACACACTGAGGGTGATACCATCCTAAACAAGTTGAACATACAACCATGAGCTCTCATTTGTATTCAGTGTTGCAAATGCACCACAGTTTACGTGATTGTTCATAAGAAATATCCACAGACACGTCGTTTTTAAGTTGTTTGGGAGAATGATTTGAAACCATGGTGGTGGACCTTTTTCCCAGTTCCAT
>Ga0210059_1017793_pt1 | contig 10085 bp, 6 predicted proteins | sample Ectturendosymbi2_FD_188042 | JGI IMG/M metagenome (GOLD analysis project Ga0210059, IMG submission 188042) | Ecteinascidia turbinata endosymbiont from Florida, USA - Sample 2 (SPAdes) (version 2) | ecosystem: Host-associated > Tunicates > Ascidians > Unclassified | place: Key West, Florida...
CCCTCCGACCCCCCGCCTCGTACGTCTATGATCAGATGCATTTCAAACACGAACAGTCACAATTTCTTTCGCCTGATTCACACGTGACAACGCTACGATTCAGCAAATACAGGACGCAGCCAATGTGTTACGTACATTGAGTAGCCTATATCGACACAATAGTCGGCATGCGGCTGGACCAACGGTCATACTGGGATTCATGGAAACTCGTTCGATGACCCTGGCGTTATCAACACGGAATCTGAATAGGTGAAAAAAACTAAATTTCACGAATAATTAAGGCATAAAATTTTGACGAATAATTGTCGAACTGATCATATACCGGCAGTTGACTCTATGCGTACCACATTTTGCTAGAGACCCCCTTGGATCTTGAGGCCCGAGGCTTAAGCCTATAGGTAAATCCGGCACTGCAACTGTGGTTACAGGCGAATTCTACAGTAAATACTACTCTCATAAGAGGTGGAGGCCCAGCGTTTTCTTCAAAATTTCCCCCCCGAAACGGCCCAAATCGAGTTTTTCGAACCGATCCGGTTTTCGAGTATTCCGGCCCTCGACGAAGCGCAAAAAAGCTAGACTGGATGCGGAGTGCATTTTTTCGCATTTACTGCGGATTTTGCTGAAATTTTAGTCCGGCAAAAGCACAAATATGGATTTTTCTCAAAATTCAAATGAAAAGGTGTGTTTTTGTCATTCTCAATCGATTCTATGCTGTCTTCTGGATCCAGGGATGTTTTCACTGGCTTTCTAGCCCAATCCGTTCAGGAGTTATGGCTGGTCACTTTTTTCTAATCCCCTTGAGGTGACGAATTAGGCAAATTCTACTATAATTGGTTCCGCAGTCCCTGTTTTTTTTTTAACTAAGTCTCGACGTCGAGCTTACAACCAAACCTCGGCTTTGACTGCATCACAAGCTCGCATCTCACTAACAGCTGTCAAGATTGCAAGTGCCTACTTCCCTGCAGATTCACAAGCAAAAATCCCTTCGGTCCATATTTTTGGAAAAAAAACTTTAAAACCACAAACGTGGGGCAGGGACACCGAAAAACAACTTCCGGGTTTTTCGGTGCCCCAGCTCCACGTTTACTTTTTGTTGATTTTCCTGTGTATTTATGTTTTATCCTGACGGCAAAAGCTGAATACAATACCATTGCAAAAATGCCAAATGAATGATTAGACAAAGAAACTTCCCTTGGGTAGCCGACTAGGCAGAGGAAACATTCAACACAGAAACAATGCCGACAGTGAATTATTTTCAAATTCTTAACTTTTATACCCAGAAGGATCACACAAGTGACAACTTCGTATTTGGAAATTTACAAAAATGAACCAAACTGTGTAAATATGTTGGTTTTGTAAACTTTTTGTAACGAGTTTGGAAAGCAGTTGATTTTCTTCTCACAACTTTCCTCTTCAGTATGAACTTACATATAATTTAATTCACGATTTTTGCCCCGACTTTTGCCTCTCAAATAAAAAGTCCTGGCAACAATACTGGATACGCATCACAACTGAGGGTTCACGAGATGCTAAAAGCTGGGCTTGCAATGAATAAAAAATCTATCTTTTATGACATCAGCGTATTGTCGTATCTCGCTTGCTGGTTCATGCATGAGGCCAGTATGGCCAGCTTGCGGTAACAGCTCTGCACTGAAATGATCTGGATCTGGAGCGATCAAGCAAAGGCCGTGTGACCGAGACACATTCGACATATTCCGAGACTGATTTTTAAGCCATCATCGCCTCCGGTCTCTAAAGAACTCCTCGAGATACCACTTTAGGCTAGAGCAAGACGCATTCGAATATAAAGTCAAAGCTGTCATTGTATAATTTTTTTACAAATTACGTGGAAAAATGCGGTCAGAAAAAAACATAGTGCACGCGCGCAACTCCACAAAAAGTAACAATAGGAAGAAGCAATAACTAGCTAAGAAAAAGCAGGGTTATTGTTTGTCGGCACAGATGCACGAATGGCACAGTTCACACAAGCACAACATTGCATACTGACAATGGAATACTTAATTGACTGGCCTTGGTTGGGGTTTGCTGCTACGTCTCAAAGCGGAAATGCGAAAAAAAGGTTTGTGACGTATATTTTTGAAGAGTCCGGCACAACTGGAACAACGTAAACGTTTTTTTGACGTCATAAACGTTTAAAGTTATTTTTTATTGCTTTGAAAACAAATTAAACGACGCGTATAATTTTTAGATGTTGACATTTCCATAGTTATATGGCTTTTTAGGTCGACCGGTGAGAACCGGTTCAGGGCGGCTGAGTCAGCAGCCAACATTACCTTTTATCCACCCAGGAATGCATGGGCACGATTGCGTATCCAGTACAACAGCAAGTTTACCAATTTCGCGCGCAAAATGAGTGAATCAAATGACGGCTAAGTTGTTTCTTTCACGAAAACGGGGGTCTCAAGTCCGTTACGGTTACAGGTACACATGCGGAGAAATGATAACTGGTTTTGTGATCTACGTATAGAAGATGGCATTCGCGCACATGTTTGGACGTACCGAAATCAAACACAAAATGAAAAAAGAAACAAACACAAGCACAACGTCACAAAACTGCCCACCAGAAGGTGATAAGTCTGCCTAGTCTTTTTAATGGTACGTATTATACACGACATGGATGAACCATCAGCGTCCGAGAATAGCCTTGTGTGCGTCATAATCAGTTGGTGCCATGAAGATCGATCATGCGAAAAGTACCAAAACAGCACATCGTTTCAAGCATCTGCGTGAAAATCGGGAACTTTCTCGACGGATTAAGGCTTACTACGCAGTAAAAAAACATCTGCGTAACTGTTTCAGCAAACCACCACCTACGTGGGGCTATTTCTACCCGGGCTTCTGTGAAAAACCTGAAACAACTGCCTTCAGCAACATTCGACGCAAAAAGAAGTGCACTTGTGATCGACAAGATCTAACTTTGCGTAACACCATTTGGCGGGTTATTGCATTTACATGACGTCATATGCAACACTCATTGCCAAGCACGTCTTTTTTTAAACAGGTGTCCTGCTTTGCACCTGTTTTCAGATGCCATTCGGTACTTTTTCTGCAACAAAAGAAACAACTTTGTCTCGCATTCAGTTGTCAAAGTTTACCACAACTACAGTGTTTCAAAAGCAAATCCGGTTGCACTAAAACCAGCAGGCAGACATCATCGTGCGTTGCTTTGGACAGCGAAGAAAACAAATTTGAACACGGCGCACGATGAATTTCTCTCAGTGAATGTCTCTAGAACAGACCCTGCTGAGTATACTATCTAGCAATGCAGTGATATCTGAATTCTGTCGCAAGGCAACAATGGTTTAAAAAATGCTGGACAGCCGACAACGGTTAAGCTTTACTTTTTGTTTAGAGTGAACTTAAAAACTGTCGTTTGTTAATCAAATCAAAATCCTAATGTAAAAACGTGTAAGTTGCAAGTTGCGCGCCGGCATTTCTTCACACCGTTTAACACAATCAGAAACAGGCCAACAAGTTGACATTAAGTGAAAACAGGCTGTGGAGACATTCCTTGCAAGTCTGAGTTGAAAAAACATGAGGGCGAACGGGTAAGGAATTGCTGACAAGCAGGAATGTGACGAATGCCACCAATGCATACATTTACTACCACTAAAATCGACAAGTTAACTCGCGGTGCGCGAGCCGTGCATTAGCATAAGCATTAACATGGGCTACTAGCACCACAGTTTTAATGCGCGGAATGACAGTAACAGGTTCCACCGTCGTGTCAGTAAGCAAGCAAGGAAAGGTGTTTCAGATGTTTATTTCACGGGCAAATGCAGGTTTGCTGTTTACGTCTGGCCCTTTGAAAGCACGCTGCAGATACGCGTCACGACCCGCACACGTAAGCGTATCTTGGCGCCGCCACGCGAAGGATGCGCGCAAGTGACGTCCGCCGCAAATTTCCACATCGATGAGCAGCGGTCGTCACTTCCTGCCCCAAGAACGACACGAGCGCCGCAAGTACGGAACGGCGACCTTGCGGTTGACTGAAGTGAGAGAAACGTTAAAAAGTTCTGTTTTGCTATCAGCTACGTACAGAAAAAAACGCTGAGTCAGACAAAAACGGGTGACGGTTAGTCAGCAAAAGCTGAAACTCCGAAGGTGCTAACGGCACACGTACGCACTACGTAAAAAAGCAACCCAAGTCGAAAATCGTCACGTGTTAAGCCACTACCACGCAAAATAAAGTTGCACGCGAACGGTGGACGGTATCGAGCACATGACATCGCGTCGTCCGACTTGCAACTGGGACGACGTCGATTTAAATAAAACCAAGATTGCGAAAATAGGAAAATGGAACGCCTTAATATTGAATCATGACAAAACGCAACGCACGCGCGAGTGCAAGTTTTCTTTTCTTTCTTTGAACCACCACAGCAAACTGCAACATGGTCGCGGGTGAATAGGCCGTTGAGAGCGCCCTGTACTACTAAGCCCGTACTGCAACGTTATACGCAAATAAATTTCCCACGTCATCGCGAACGTCATCAGAAGTGACCGCGGAAGCTCACAAAACGAAGAAGCTTCTAGAAGTTTCGCATCTCTCGAATCCACAACGTCAAAAGCCAACTCGACAAAGGCGTGGTACAAATAAAGTTGAGCGATATAGCGCGGCATTAAAGACTATACGCTTTCAGTGTAACCATGGCGACGGCGTCATCTGACGCACGTCTCGAAACAGCGGCCAGGTTTCGAAAATTACGCAAGTAGGGCCTGCCCATCACGGTGAAAACTTGGTTAAAATTTTAATCACGGCTAATTTCCCAGCAAGCCATGACGCGAGGCCCTACCAAGGTACAAAGAACCCCGCTCGGCCGATTCAAACCGCGCTCATCTTCGGCAATTTTCGGGATTTTTCGGGTCCCACGCCGTTTTCTTTGAGCGGCTTCTCGTCCAGAAGCAAAGTTCGGGAATCGCTCGACAATGCGGTGATCGTGGACGTGTTGAGGTCGTCCCGTTGCGACGTCGCCATCGGCGGGCCGAGGTGCTCAATGATGACACCCGGCTGCGAGTCTTCGTCGACGCTGCTCGCCGCTGGGTGGAGCGAGGGCGGGAAGGCTTGCTGCTGATGGAACTTCAGCGAGCTGTTCGAGTTGTAGCTGAAGTGCGGGGCCGCGCCGGACGGGTACGTGAGGTCGCCGGTCGCGGGATCTACCGTGTACTTGTGGTGAGTGATCGTAACGGAGGGCTCGTCCGCTTCGCCGGCATCGCCTGAGCGCAACAGAAAAGCGGCTGCACCTCACAGCGCTCGTTTGAAAAGCACAACACGCCCACGCAAGGTTCGGTCACACCCACAATAGAGATGAGCATTGGACTAGACTTGGATTGGACTGGATCCGGACTCTTGACGAATTTGGTTGATGTTTGACTGGATCCGGACTGTAAATGCTTCATAAATTTGGGATCAGGACAAGATTTAGACCGAGTTCATGGAAAAGAGTTGCATAATTTTTGTCATCAAAAGGCTGTATTTTTTAATTTTTTGGACTTTATTTGGACTTACTTGGACCATGGTTGGACTGGGACTGAGTTTTAAAAATTTAGGTCTGGATCTGGATCGCAAAATATGACAGTCCGCTTATCTCTGACCCACGCAAAGTACATGACACACCCGCACAAGGTTGCTTTCCTGTGGACAAGCAACGCCCCACCTAAACCTGATGCACGCGGACTGCGTCTGGCGCGTTTTTTTCAGCGGTTTGCGTGTAATCGTATGACGTCAGAGCGCCAGCTTCAGCATCTGGCGAGACGCGCGCTTCAACTAGAAACTGTGTTCACTGCTACGCAGGGTTGCCAATTTGGCTTCTTTGAAGCCAGATTGTGAAAATTTGGATTTTTTTTAACTCAAAGAAAGCCAGACGAAATCTGGCTTTTTCCGACTTTTTTAACATGTTTGGCGTTTTTCAAATTTCAAAAAATATTTCAGTATATCTGGGTCGTGGGTCATCTTCGGCAGAATCGCTACTGTCGCTCCTTGCGCCAGGCGTTTCCCTACCCAACCCGCGCTGAAGTGGTCATAGTGACAGGTTTACTTGACGTTTCAAGCAATGCCGTAACAGGGAGGGCCCCGTGAAGACACCTGTCATCCTCCCCAGTGATACTAATGAAGCAAGCCCGAAGAAAAAGATTAAGTAGTACTCACCAAGGAATTTAAGGAAGGCTAAAGTGGTTGAAAGATTCAGATCTCAAGGATTTGCTACAGCAGGACTGTAGAAATAAAGATTATTTTCTATTGCCGCCAGATAAACCTTAAAAATGTAAACAAGTACATGTGACAGCGACATAAAGATCCAGCAGACAGAAAAGTTCATTACTGCATTAGCTAATGTAATTCACGTGCACATTTGTGGCTTATTCACCTCCAGCTAGTAGACAGATTCATCTGGTTTTGTGTATCTTCCAAACTCGGGTTTTCTGTTTAAATCCAAGTTTGAATACTGCTGCCATAATAACAGGTAAAATCAGAGGCCAATGAGACTAATAATTGAAAAGCGTGATCGGGCAAGTTAACAAAGAAGCCAGTGCAATTCTGGTTTCATTTTCTTTTCCCACTTGTTTTGGAAAAGAAATTCAGTCGGGGTCAAATGTGTAAGTTTACATGAGCTCTGCAGCATTTTCCGGATCTAAATTTTCAGTCATGTTGTACTTTGGTTTAACTTAGCTTAAAAGGGTAGGAAAGTAAGTAAAAGTTTAGTGGACTAAAACGGTTTTAAGTGAAAAAAAATGGCATCGAGGAAGAACTATGACAAAAGTAGGAGATATTTGTCTGTTTGGGAAAGTCAGTATGTTTGGATCAAAAAAGATCCTGCTGGAACGTAGAGTGCATTTTGTAAGTTGTGCTGCGTAAACTTTTCAACCAAGAGTTTCAAACATTGCAAGTCACGAGAAAACAGAAAAACATAAAAAATATCAGATCAGTAGAAGGCACTCGACCTTTAGTGACTGCTAAGAGGCGACGAATCGATGATGATCTAAAAAAGGCAGAAATACAGTTTACAGTAACATCGGCTTGTCATTTTTCTGTAAGTGCTGTTGATCACGTTGGTGAGGTCACAGCCAGCAATTTCAAAGCAAGCGTTTTAGAAAATATCATGCTGCACAGAACAAAATGCAGCAAAACCAAAACAGAAGTAGTGTCTCCGGCTATACAAGAAGACCTGAAGCTTGATTTAGATGGGCAAAAGTATTGTGTTTTTCTTGATGAATCAACAGATGTAATGTCATCAAAAAACCTGTGCATAGCTGTCTCTTTCTTCGGTCAAAAAAACAATGGATTGAAAATTGCATACCTATCCTACCTGTGAAGTTGTAGAAGCGACTGGATCAAATCTTTTTAATGCTTTCAAAAATGAGTTAAATAATATGAACCTTCGTCTGGATAACTGTATTGGGTTAAGTTGTGATGGGGCCTCCAATATGATTGGAGTCCACAACAGTTCATGGTCAAGATTGAAGGAAGCATCTCCTAATTGTACTTTGATGCGTTGCCTTTGCCATTCTCTAGCATTGGCTATCCAGCATGCATTTGACAAGTTGCCAGCTTCTTTGGGCTTCCTTCTCTGCGAGGTACCCAAGTTCTTTTGTCAAAGTGCTCTCAGAAGAGCCCATTTCAAGGAACTTTTCAAGAGAATTAATCCGTAATCACGATGTATTAATCCATTTGGAAGGCTTTCTGCAACACGATGGCTTGTGCGAGGAAAGGTGCAGGGTGCGAACTTCGTATCTCACGCGTTGACTTTGGTTCAAAATTCCTGTCAGAAACTTACTCGTTTTTATGCTAAAGTCAAAAACAGGGAAGTTGATGAAGGTAGTGTGGAGACATTGAAGAAAAGATGCAGGGTGATGTTGATGGAATGCCTTGAGCAAGTCACGAAGAGGCTTCTGCTGCTCGACTTCCATTTTCACAACTTCCTCTCAGTTTTCTTAAAGAAAGGTATACACCTGAGATAGGAGAGCAATACAGAAAATTGTGTTTTGTTGATTGGGTAAATTAGCTATTTTCAGGCAGTATACCTTCAGACACGGTAGAATTTTGGATTGGTGTGAGGAAGTACAGAAATGCTGCTGGAGAAAGGGCTTTTGATAAGGTTGCAATGTACGCATTGTCTTGTTTAATAATGCCAATTTCAAATGCAGTGGTCGAACGAATTTTTTCGACTGTAACTTTAACCAAAACAAAGTTAACGAAGCGAATGAAGCTTAGAATGTTAGATGCATTGTCACGTATAAAAATGAATCTCAGTTTTGAAAAAAAATGTTGCAAACATTTCATTGTTATTCCAAAAATGCTTGATTCATTTAATAAGCAAACGTATTACAATGCAAACATGGAGAGAAGAAAATGCTTCCGAAGATTTGGAATTGTGTTGCATTGATGACTCTGAGTTCTAAGATCTATCTGTCATTTGGTTATGCATGTTCTTAAGCTATGGTGGTTACTAACTGCTAATTGAATTTTCTTGTGACTAGATCTGGCTTTTTTATGACCAGGTCTGGCTTTTTTGTGACTAACTCTGGCTTTTTTTACTAGGTCTAGCTTTTTTTGGTGAAGACAGGTTGGTAACCCTGCTGCTACGCAGCCTATACGCGCAATTCGTTGTTTCCAGGAAGTACTTCTAGATTTTCAATTGTGCGCGTTGGTGATAGAAAGAAACCCAATAGCGAGCGAGGTCGATCGATATTTTGTTTTCTTTTTGAAATCGAAACGTGAAACCTGTTTCAATGTGTCTGCGCGAAGCAGGCTAGACCTGAAATGCAGGTGCGGACTGTGGAGTTAATCGGAATTTGAAAAAATTAAGTGGTCTATTTTTGCAAAATACGCCCTAGGGAACAATCTGATGGTCCAAGACCCGTTTTTTTTGCCCGAAACATTTTGGTCATTTTTTGCTGAGACATTTTTGTCACTGACACATTTCGGTCATGTCTCACAGTTGTATTAAATCTCACCATAACAGTGTTTTTTAGCCTATATTTTCAAACATTCTGACCGAAATGACTTAATTTTTCTCAGTCATTTCAAACACGTTTCGATCTATGACCGAAAAAAAACAGGCCAGGACAACTGATAAACAGCACTGCATGGAATTTTCTGCTATAAGCTTTCAATTAAAAACTAGGCTTTCATTAAACCTACGATTCCGTTTGATTGCGCACGGCACTTGACACGAAGCTCACTGAATGAATTGTAAGAACTCTGTAATGTCGATCCATTGTCGTGTTATCTTGATGAACTGATGTGCTAACCGTCAATACAAATGATCGTGAGGCTAATTTGAGAAGTGAAGCTGTGAGTTACTGAACCAAAATGCTTTATTGTTAAGCTCTAGATCAGGGGTTCCCAACCTTGCTCTTACCATGTACCCCTTCAGCATTCCGGCAGATGAGCATGTACCCCTTCAGCATTCCGGCAGATGAGCATGTACCCCTTCAGCATTTCAACAGAGAAGTATCTACCCCTTCAGCATTTTCACAGACGCACATGCACCCCTAAGACTTCCTATGACAATACATTTTATCATGATTATTCATTGATATATATAACAATAAGCATATAATGAGTTTTGAAAAGAATATTCACTGATATATGTGCCAATATTTGGAAATAAACCCTGCGCAAATACATTTTGCTCTTCTATTGATAACCTAGAATGTACCCCTGCTCTAGATTGACTCTTGGCCGCAAAATACAATGCTTGTTTTTTCATGATATTGACGTATCCATCAAACTTTTTACCACGGAGGAATTGGAAACTTGAGCTCACAAGCACATCAACCAGAAGGTGAATCTGCTGTTAACATGACTTATGCTGGTAAAATAGGGTGATTACTTTTACCCCTATGAAGTAGAGGTGTCTTTACACAACGTATCAACATAAGTGGTTAAAATTACTTAAATTCCCTCGAAAAGTCTCAGAGTCCTGTGAAGCTAGTGTTGTGCGCACAGCACATCGTTCCGTTAACTGTTCCGTTCCTTCATTACCAATGACTCCCAAAGTATGGGTCGTGACCCAGAAAGGGTTGCGAAGGATCAAAAAATGGTTCATGCCGAGGCGATCTAAACC
>Ga0210059_1017794_pt1 | contig 10084 bp, 7 predicted proteins | sample Ectturendosymbi2_FD_188042 | JGI IMG/M metagenome (GOLD analysis project Ga0210059, IMG submission 188042) | Ecteinascidia turbinata endosymbiont from Florida, USA - Sample 2 (SPAdes) (version 2) | ecosystem: Host-associated > Tunicates > Ascidians > Unclassified | place: Key West, Florida...
TAATAATTTAGAATTTTTTATTGACCGTACTTTCAGAGCGTCATATTTGGCTTTTCGCAAATTGATTAAACCTTTTTCATTTTTTGTTTGTAACAATGGGAGAGGTGGGCTCACAAATGGATTAGCCCAGGGCCTCGCATCAGCTAAATCCGGCCCTGGCTATACAGCATTCATATGCATAAACTACTGTATAAAATGTAAAGAAAAACGTTCGCGCACTCCAAGTTCTTGGTCGCGCGGCGTCGCACTTTTACACCCTTGATCTTATGTTTTAAAACGTTTTTTTCAAATTATCTTCAATTTGAAGAACAAAATTTGTTTAAATTGAAAGTCTTCCGAAACCTACATTAAATTCGAGTCGAAAACGGAAACGTTCATTTTAACCCAACGTGTGCGATGAACTTCTTGACACCGCAGTATTAATATTTTAAAACTATTTTATATTTTGCATGAAACTGCAATGAGTTGCATGACAAGTCTCGCGTGTTTTATTAGAACTGTCACTTTTAACAATAAAAGCGACAAATAAATTAAATTCAACTGAAATCTTACTTTGCATGCTGCAACAGAATTGACGGTCACATGGTAAAGCTCTAGGCTCAAGAATATATTCAAATCTTGGTCGGAAAAAGTTTTTTGAATATACTTCTTTCTCAAATGAGTAGCTCGATTTCTTCTGTTTCGAGATATTTGAGGAAGGATCAACGTGATTTTTGGTGATACGTTTCCATCTGTGCACCAAAAACATAAAATTATGTTTGTTTGGTAAAACCAAATACAAAGATATATTGCACAGAAGAAACAAGTGAAGCAAAAATCTGCAGGAGTAGTTCAACGTTTACAATAGTGGTTCCTAAACTTGTTCGAGCCGTTACCCAAATCAAGGTAGCGATTATTTCTTATCACCTTCAATATTTCGCAGTGATCGTTCATAATACAAAAGAACATTGTGGTTTTGGTTCTGCGTTACACCCAAAAAAATCGCACATTATTCCCCGAGGGGTAATTAGCCCCAGTTTGGGAACTACTGGTTTGCAACGAGCTACGTATTTATGACTGCGTTATGCTCACAAAGTGTTCACTAAATTAATTATTTTTCTCTTGTTAACTTTTACTCCCGACGATGTTTGGGTTTCGGTTCTTCCGAATGCTTTAATGAACGAAAACTTCACTGAAACGCATCAGTTTAACAGTTTATCGCAAATTGCTATCATTAGAGCAACCAATTTTTTGACCTAAAAACTTAAAATTTTGGCTCTATAATTTACAACTTTTGACTTTATATTGACCTATAAAATTTCTGCGTTTGCAACTGCAAAATAATTCAGCCTTAGATGTTGAGATTAACCCAGAAGCATATTTATGCACTCTGCTTCGAAATTTAAAAAAATTTGGTTGTTTAACTTTGGGGATGATAAGTACTTTAATCACTACAGTAGAGTCAAACCTGAAAACATCATAAAGCTGAAAAATTATATGCATAATGGATTGAGCATTGACCAAAACAAGTACTGTAAGACCACATTTCTCGCCTTGCCACGCGTATCCTACATAATTTTCAATCGTCCGGTAGTGGGCAAAATATTATTACGTCAGAAATCGCAACAAGCCCATTTTTATTACATAATTACAACTAAACTTGCAAAAGTATATCACTATCTGTTGTTGCAGTTTCAATAAAATATCGATAAAGAGAAAAAAATTGTGCTGCAAAGAAATTTTGACCTGACGATAAATTTTGACCTATTGATTAATTTTGACTTTTTTTGACCTAATAACTTGAGATTCCCCCGTGGTATGAGCGCGAAATTTGGTTTGTGGACGTTTCATAAACTTTAGAAACAGCAGAAAAATTTTGACTTTATTGACTTTTGGTTGCCCTAGTTATCATGAATCTGTTGAAGTAAGCGGCAAAAAATTCAAATGCATCCGACAATCCCTCTACCTTCGTAGTAAACGTGCTTTGCCCCATGGTCACCGGGAACCTGATACCCAAGAAAGTTTAATCGGACAAAGTCGTTTGCTTGACGTTTTTTTCCTGAATATTGCTTATTGAATCCTGTAGTTGTTGCAGCTTTAGTTTCTATTGCTCAAAGTTTTTTACTCGGAATACTCCGACAACAATTTTATGAATGCAAAAATTATTACTTTTTAATTGGACTTGTTGCAATTTGACTTTGTATAAAATCAGACAACTTGAAGAGTCAATCATATGATTTAATGACTTCTATCACTTACAAATAAGACCAACAATGAAATTATTTCAATATCTTGCTCGCGTCATCGCGACGTACTTGGGAAAATAATATAGGATCAGAACTGAAAGATGTGTTTGACAAAGTTATAAAAAATGACAAAGTGCATCAGAAGCAAATCGTTTACACCGCGTATTTTTTTTAAATTGTGAGGAAATTGGAGCATGTTACGTGAATCGTCTGCTACCTTCCGAAAGATGACTGTCACGTGGAAAAGCATTGTTTCGAACACATGAGTTGACGATTAACCTTTCGCTGACTACAAGGAATCGAAACGTTTTGTGTATTGCTCTGCCATCATGATTGGTATTTTCAAATATGCGTTCTTGGAACATGTTTTTGAACATTTCAAAAAAGCAAATCCCAGTGTGCAACGCAAAACTGAAAATCTCCTACCTTCAACTGATAAAATAAGTTAACTTAAGAACATTGAAAATGTGGAGGTCAAAGATTAAAACCCGGAATAACTGACATGTTTTCGCATTTCTCAGAAACACGAAGCATGAAATCATCCCGTAGATTTCCTAGCATTTTGTCGCTTGAATGGACTTTGTCTGAAATCTATTGCAGTGATGTTTGAAATCAATTTTCTGACAAAATATTAGCGTATCTCTATGTGGCCATACTGTGACACTTGGGGTACAAATGAATATTATCACCTCTGCTGATCGTACTCTTTGAAATATCCAGAGGTTGCTTGTGAAGAAGGTCGTCCTTGCATGCAGATTTTGCTGGTTTCCTCAAACGTACCAACGAAGCAGTCAAACAAGTCGTTATATGAGTGCTATTCTGACTCCCGACAAAACTGACAAAACTGTCTGAACATTTAGCTTGCCAAGCCGAACCAAGGCGTTTGCTCTCACCCTTTTCAAAGTTCGTTTTGACAGATCTCCTGGTGCACAAATCTTCATTCGCAAGAAGCTCCTGATTAGCAGCAGCAGAAAACACTTCGACGATGGAGCGGCAACAGAACAACAACAACACGTGGACCGCACGTGAAATGAGGTCTGGTCAGCGCACACGATTTGTGCGCGAAAACACATGCGGCGAAACTCCTCTGGCTCAGTGACAGGTTGACACGAGCAAGGTCCCTAAATACTTGTTTCTCGAAGCAGGCTTGACACAAGCCAGCTGGCACGCACAAATGAGAAAACAGTCACGAGTTACAAAATGCCAGGTCGTAACTCGTAATGCGAACGGTTACATCCACTGTACGTTCAAGTTGACTGTGACAGTAGGACTTATTCGTCATATGAAGCAGTAAACCATTGACCATTATTAGCTTTGCTCGTGTGTAGGCTACGGCCTAACCTTCTGTGGTTAAGTCATGTTTGTGGGTTACATGTAATAAAAAACGTGTTTGTAAATTGTAAGAAACCTGGCATAATCAATGTTTTGCATTTGTTTTTGATGCAATGGTGGCTTGTGATTGCAAGTGTGAAGTGGATGTTATGAACTTTTTCAGATATCATGCAAAATGGTTTAAGCCAAGTCGTTGATCAGTTGAAGTGTCTATTGCAAAAACGCAAAACTTCTGTTTTTTTATGGATCACATGGTATGCAAGGGTGAATTATCGTTATGAGTAATACGGAATATTTCGGTGTGGAATCAAGAGTGGGAGCTGATGTTTTCTGTCAGAACGGAATCGGAAATAGAGGCCTTCGGCCCAAAGCAGTAGGAGTCTGAAAATGTTCATACGTCTATCTTCAAGTACCAGGTGACTAAGCACGTCATTAAAGAGAAATTTTACCAGGGGTGCGAAGACCGATATCGCCCCGACCCCTAGCTTCTGAGGCCCTCGTCGAATTTGTAAAGCGTGTTTGTGTAGTAAATCAGAATATAAGTAAAACAGATACTATCGTTAAACAGTTACGATCTTACACTGATAATTTTGTTTTTTTTACAGAAAAACTTAGCGTGCCTATACTTCCATCCTCCCAGCAGGGGCGGATCCAGGGGGGCGTTCGCCACCCTTAAATCCCAGGAAAGTAACTTCATTCATCATGATTTGTACAATTCAGAAAACAGCATTCGCGTTATAGCCTAATAAGGCCATTTTGCGGTCCATTGTTTCGTCACAGCAGTGTTGTGAAATATACTTCATCTCTTTTACAATTGTGAATCCGTAATGAGACTTGACTACCACATAGTGATGAATTCTCCCCCATATCCTTACTGACTGGATTCGCCCCTCCCCCATAACCTACTGGGCCCCCGTACGATGTATCTCTTGCACCTCCCTCTCGAAGGCCCTGTGACTAAGCATGATCCGTGCAGTTGTTGTTAGGGACATTCCATCAGGGTGGGTACTGAGATAGGGTGGGAAGTATTTGCCCGAAAGACTATGGGCAATCACAGAAAGGTGCATATATCCTGAAAAGAGGGCCAATTTCAGTGAAATGGGCGTTTCGGAGAAGAGGTTGCTCAGAAAAGCACTTGGATCCGGCACTGAAAAAAAACATTTGCAGTTTAATAAATTCAGGAAAAGTGGTAACGCTTACCTTCAAACACATCTTACCTCGCTGCTTTTTTAATCCAAAAAATGCAAGTACATGCAGTGAACAAAGAAAGCAGTGTTATATACAGCTTTAATTTCTTCATTTTCAATATCCACTTGCTCTGAGCGGAAGGTTGACCGAGACACAGGTATGTACTCTTCTGAGTATCTTTGCAATGTGCAAAAACTACATTACTTTTTTTGCTATAATAACTTGTGACCTAACCTGTTTGAAAGACACTGTTATCGTGTCATGATTGGTTTATGAATTCACTGCTTTTATAATTTAACTGCTTTCCTTATCGGTGCTTATTGTGATTGTGACTTGGTGTTGTCAATCTCTTTCAATGAACTGTGAAACAAAGGTCTTCATTCACTTTGGGCTGAAGGACATAAATCCAAAATAGTAAGGGGTAAAGTGCGAAGCATCAAAGATGGTGATGCATTCCAAAAAAAAAACAAAAACGAAAAAACATGCAAAATGTTCTTTTCATTGAAAACACAAACTATATTACAATAAATATTCCGAACATGAACCGAAGGCTGTGAAGAACTTTTCGTATTGCCAACAAAGGCTATATTAAAGGAACAATCGTACGAAAACGGTATGTGACTAACAAAAATCTAAATTGCAATTACAAAACGTTGCGATCACCGGCTTGCACAAATTGCTGGCATTGAGAGTCGTGTTGTGATGTAAAATCAACATGACACTGCGATCTGCTTGTCTGGGATGAGGAATGTAGCTTGTGGGTTGGGGACGTTTGTTTTGAAACGACAGTCAGTTGTTAGTAAGCACACTCTGCGAATGTCATTTGAGATTAAAGCCTATACCTCATACGCAAATAACGAAACTATTACCCAAATATGCAACAAAATTAAGCTAAATAACGTTAAATGTCATACTACTGTTTTGCTCAGCTTTTCAAACTTCTATTAAAGCTGGACTTGAAAACCTTCAGGTTTGGCTATTGTGCCTCGAGGAATCAGCCTGCTATGCACTGCTTTCTTAACTTTGCGATGATTCTGAACGCACATATTCACATTTTGACGTCAAGAAACCACAAAGGTGACACAACCAAATCTGTCAGTAAACAAACTTTAGCCTTGCGGCAAGCTTCTGAGGAATCTGCCTGCTTTCTGCTTTCATTCTTCTGCGACGATTAAAACTTGCAAGCGTACCTCTTTTTCATAGTTAAAGGGCACAAAGATGGCGGCAAGTAAATCAGTCACAGTTTATTGACGGGAAAACTAGTTTCGCATTTTCCAACCCATCATCAGTCCTGTAAATGTGATCATCAGTCCTGTCCTGTAAATCTGACCTGTGAATGTGACAACCAAATCTGTCCTTCAGTCCTGTAAATGTGACTACCGAATCTGATCGCAAATTGTTTTGGTAGGAAATAGATTTCATTGCAAGCAAAATCTTGCATGTGAATTGTCGAAAAACACTATTAGAGAAAGTACGCAGACTACAGGAGCAAGCACACGCTGCCACCAGAGCTAAAAACCAAATATAACTCCAACTGCACAGCGGCTGACAGCGAGCAGCCCGTTGAATGAGTAACACAACCGCTGTAACTTCCTGACGCCAACTTAAAATTCTTAAACGCCTCAGTGTTTTGCTAATCACTATTACTTCATGTTGCAACCTCTCCGGTGGTGTTGCCTTGGCAGTGGCGTACGCAGAAAGTTTTCATGGGGGGTTTCATTCAGTGACATAGGGTAGTCATTTGTATTTGTTGTGCGCTGTTTGTGACGTCACAATTTGACGTCATAGCCCTGTTTCCAAACTAACGGTTTAGCGAATTTCGTTGACATAATATGCACGTTTTGCTATACATCCACTCTCCTTATTTTATGTGTCATTGCACTGAATATAACCTGTTAGCGCTCCAAGTTAGGCTATCGGAGGAAAATACACCCAACGCTACGATACACAGTTCGTAACTGCAAAAATGTCAGGCGGTGCGTTAAAACAAGTGGTACAACACACTCATCAATTCGTCAGAGCAATTTACAGCGGAAAAACGAGGCTCCGCTAATGTCTTGTCGAGTATGAGCAGTCGAGCATAGAATAAATGCGGGTGGACTGGCTGGCGCACACCCCGGTTTGAAAAATCGATTCTTGCTAAACTACACAAGAATTGAGAATGTGCATAAAGTACGCAAGAAAACTTTCGATTTTGCTGTTATTTTTAGAAGTCCAGCACACTTTTAGTTTTCCTTTTTTCCTGCTGAGACACAATAAATGGATGCTTCTATGTTAACAACTGCTGTCTTTGAGCTCGTGAAACAGTTTTGTGCTACAGAAATTGGCAGGCCTAATGCAGCCAATGCTGTCAGCGCTTGCGCTGATCAGCCTCAGCAGACAAAATAAATGCAATTTTTCGGATAAAGTGAACTATCGCCAAACACAATCTTAAACATACATAGCCTAGTGGACGAAAGGTCTGCAAAAAGTGGTGAGATGGTTTTTGTACCCAGACAATAACCCAGATTGCTACTGAAACCTAATTATTACTTTTTGGCCCATTTACAATGTTCCTTGAAATTTGCATGCAAATTTATTCCGTGGCATATGCATTAAGTCGACAAATTAACAGGCAAAATATATGCGAAAACAATTAATCTCCTTTGTACAGGTGATAAAGTTTTTGTAAAAAATCAAGCTCAAGGTTTTTTTTAATCCAATACCCCACTTGCGTACGCCCTTGGCACTGAATATAAACATCAGCGCTCCAAGTTAGGCTATCGGAGGAAAACACACTCAACGCTACGACACAACAGTTCATAACTGCAAAAATATCTGGATAAGCGTTCAAACAGGAGAGTAAAACACACTCATCACTATGTCAGAGCATTTACAACTACAATTTTTGCGTTAAGTTGACAAATTAACAAGCAAAAAGTATGCGGAAACAATTAATCTCCTTTTCGCAGGTAATAAAGTTTTTGTAACATATCAAACAAAAGTGGGGGCTAACCCCAACTCCCACTTGCGTACGCCCTTGGCAGACAACATAAAGACAATGGTTTCGGACAAAATGAACCAACGCGGAACACGATCTTAAACATGCTCAGTGGACGAAAGGTCTGCAAAATGTTGTGAGATGGTTTCTGGACGCAGGCGATAACCCAGATTCCCACCAAAACCTACTTATTACTTATTTAGCCCATTTACAATGTTCCTTGAAATTTGCACGCAAATTTATTCCGAGGCATTTGCATTAAGACGACAAATTAACAAGCAAAAAGTATGCGAAAATAATTAACTCCTTGTGAAGGTAATAAATTTTTTGTAAAATATCAAGCTCAAGGGGTGGGTTTTAACCCCAAACCCCTCCTTGCGTACGTCCTTGTGCGTTGATTGTGTGATTCACCACGAACGGGATGTGCGTGAAGAATAACACCATAATATATGTAGCGCGAGCAAGCAACAGTAAGAGAGATTGCGACGTGGTAGCTCTGCCGATATTAACGTGTGAACGATTGAACATAGCGACTAGCCTACGCAAATAGAGATTGCGAGCATGATCTCTATTGTTGCTTGCTGCCGCGGTGCGAAGCTTTGCGCACATGCCGCTCGGGATTTCCGATCGCATCACTTAACATGGGTCGATAGCGAGTAGCAACCCGTATCGTATGTACTAGGAAGCAAGTGGAATGACATTGTTAAATTGGAGATTTTGTAATATGATGAACATCACTCAACAACTTGATAAACGAAAGCTCAGAAAGGAGAAAAACGTAATAAATTTAACGAATTTCTGAATGTAACTGAAAGGAGACGAACGAAAGTTCAAATACGAAAACGTGTTATCTATCCATATACGTAAGAATAGCATGCAGAATCAGTAACAAGGTGTTCGGTTACCCTGTGCAGCACGAACAAAGTACTGTGACAATTTTATGTTCGTTGCAAGATGTTTCGTCACAGTTTTGGGAAAAAAAACTCAAAATTGATAAAAAATTTGGTAAAAATTAGAAATTGATATTTCGCAAAGTTACGGATTTTTAGCCATAACGTTTGAACCAGAAACGCTAGAAAGCCAATCAAAGGCTAAAAAGACTCGGAGTATAGCCTAGTTTCTACTGAAAACATCAGTCAAAAAATTAACTCTTGCATTTGGGGCCCAGGGCCCGATGACCTCGGCCAAAAAGGCCTAAACCTACCCCACTTACGACGTCACTTGCTGTACAAAATAACACGAAATCCAAATCTTTAAAAAAATTTTAAAATCCAATCTAGAACACTCGATGAGTTTATTACTTCAACAACACAGATTTCACGCGATTTTTCATAATAACCTAGACACACAGGTTGACTAAAAAACAGATCTGGGTTGAAAAAATATCAGTGGGAGCCCTGGTCACATGCGCCAAAACGCCTGCCACCATAACGTGAAGTGAACATTTGAAGTTTTACTGCCGTGTTATTGTTACGCAATGACGACCAATAGTACAACAATCTCCTAGCGTGCTCCGCATCCTGCTTGAGCAGTCAAAGGGAGCGAACACTTGCGCTAAGCGTGTCCGGGGCGTTGCGGTCACGACTTTGTCTTAGGACCGTACCAGGGGTGGGGCGCGTAAAATTTTTTTCGCTCCCCTGGAAAAATGTGTTGGACATAGTTTAAAAAATGTGGGCCCTTCGCAGAAAACTCATCGCCACACCTGATGTCCCAAGCTGGTTACGGGCCTGCTTTCCACTGATGGGCCTTGCGTTCATCTATCCAGCCCTGCCAACATGCCTAGTTGTATACGTCCAGAAGTCAGACTTCCACTTGGTCAACGTATTTTGTACAGTGATTGTTGTAAAGAAATGTACTATGTCTAGCCCAGGTAGTCTTCTCTTATTTTGTACTGCATAGCAGCAAGATACCTTTGGTGCTTATATAGTGGATTTACCTTTTCGCATTACGACTAACCGTTTCCTACTCGCTATTGTATTCCGCACGTGAGGTCTGGTTTGTATCATCTTGTCATTTGCGTCAAGGAAATTCGTGTGTGCGCGCTCCACTGCGTTTGCGCATGACCTCGATTCGCATTGCATTCGGTTTTGTCCATCGGCGTGGACACCACGCTTTGAGAAAGTCGAGTTGTGTATCGCTAGTGCATGGACCACGTTGGCTGTTTCTGCTGTCGCGCCATCGTGAAGCTATTTCTGCTGCTGCTAATCAAAAGCCTTTTGTAAATAAAGATTTGTGCACCAGGAAATCTGTGAAACGAACTATCAAAGTGGTGAGAGCCAAACGCCTTGCTTCGGCTTGGCAACTTAAAATGTCAGGCAGTTTTAGTCGGGAGTTAAATCAGTACTCATACAACGACTAG
>Ga0210059_1017795_pt1 | contig 10084 bp, 6 predicted proteins | sample Ectturendosymbi2_FD_188042 | JGI IMG/M metagenome (GOLD analysis project Ga0210059, IMG submission 188042) | Ecteinascidia turbinata endosymbiont from Florida, USA - Sample 2 (SPAdes) (version 2) | ecosystem: Host-associated > Tunicates > Ascidians > Unclassified | place: Key West, Florida...
GATTTTAAGTGAGCCGTAAGCCGGCCGAAACCGAGAAAATTCACCCGGTATGGCCAACAGAGCATGTGTGAAGACTGCCGTTGGCCATAAACCGGTGTCAAGCGAAATTTCAGACCTCTACGAAATTTCTGACCTGTTGTTGTTTTTCAATTATTTTGCTTCTCAGAATAAAGAAATTACGCCTGGTAATTCGTTTCTCGATGTGTGTTGTGCAAATCAAAACATTTTCGTTAGACGTCAGATACCCACAATAAGCTATAGCACGGGAATAAGTTCCTCCATTGAAAGTTTTCGGACTTAGTCCTTGACTTCAATTATTTTTCTTTTTCTCACCCTAACCAGACACACTTACCTAAACATGAATTCGTAAGCCCTAATAATCAGTTTTATCAGCGTATTTGGTATGTAGAATATTCCTCTGTGCATGCGTACATGATGTGAAGTCAGAAATTTCGCAAGTCAGAAATTTCGCTTGACACCGGTTCGTAATCCGTAACCGGATTCTGTGTGAAGCCACTTTACAAGTCAACTACAATCACGCGAATCATTCAATTCCGTGCAGTAGTATGCCTCGTGTACGTCGCATGCGCCGCACGACAACTGATCAAGATTTAAGTTTAGTGTTTTGTCAGATGAAGACGACAGTAGTGTTGCAACCTCTCCGGTGGTGTTGCGTTAAATGTGTGATTCACCACGAACGGGATGTGCGTGAAGAACAACACCATTTATATATGTGGCGCGAACAAGCAATAATAGAGTGATCCCGATGGAGTGATCTTCGTGAGTGACCTCTAATAATGCTTGTAAACCTGGAGAACAGTTGATTGTGCTTGCTAACGGTGACGACGAGAGTGGTCTCGTCGGGTGATCTCTATTGTTGCTTGCTGCCACAGTGCGAAGCTTTGTGCACATGCCGCTGGGGATTTCCGATCGCAACAGTAGTCATTTATTACGTAACAGTGAAGACGGCATGCAGCCATACGATAAAAGAATTCGAGGGAACTAGCAATTGATTTTCAGCAACAAGAAAAACTACCAAAAAGCGGTTTCAAGAAGAAAAAGCATCTTGTCGTCGCTGCTAAACCACGAATGAAACGCTTTGAACTCACCGGTCGCAAAACTTGACCCTTGTCAACTCGACGTCGCCTATTTTCAAGTTGGCCCAGTTATCCTGTGCAAACAAGGGTAATGGAAGAAATTCAATGGTCAAAGAAAAGTAAATGTTTGCGTGGTGCACAGTGGTTAATATTTTACAAAACTAATGAGAATTGAGAAGGTCGATATGTGATCAGCGGAAGTACAAAAAGTTGTACGCAAGAGATAATTCGTGCACAGAGTCAGCTTCCAAAAGAGAACATACAAAAGCATAATAACAAAGTATTGCGAAATTGGAACAAATGGTGATATCATTGCCAACGTTTCGATTCAATTTTTGGCCGACCTTCAGTAAGTCACACAACGTAACTACCTTGAACAATTTGACAACATGTATATTATTTAACCAGGCGAAGAACAGTCGTCGTAAGAACCGAAAAGCTGGCGAGAAATAAGGCGTTACCTTTAAGAATACCAGCTGTGCCAAACTTGGAAGACTGAGTCAAACTACAAATGGATTAGGCCAAACCTGCTACATACGCCATTGCGGCAAACATCAACAGTTTTTATTTCAAAAGTATCGATTTTCACATCATACAGTAATGAAGCCAAACAAACTATTGCTAGTAAAAAAAACTACGAAAGCGTCACGAAGGAACCCTTCAACAGAAAGTGTGACAATATCAACGAACCTAGCTCTTTCAAACCGATATTCCGAACGATACAGCATGCACAAAGTTTTAATGTTGGTTTATTCTGCATTGAAAAAACACAAACTGCATTACACACTGCATACTGCATGCTGCAGTGTGTTATTTGCAGTATTTAGCATTTAACATACTGCAAACACAGAGCCAAACGAAGTTGAGATGAACGGACGTGCTCTTTTCAGCATCAGCTATTCATCAAAACTCCTGGAGTTTAAAGACATGCCATGACTGTACTTCAGCGAAACGTTTACACCATTTGCACACACACGCTTCATACGAGAGACAAGAAAAGACCACCTCTTCGAAAGCAGAACATCCGGAAACGAGCACGTTAGGTCGGAAGTTGCGTTCTGAGACTGTCTTTACGTTGTGTGTTATTTGCCAGGGGCGTAGCCAAACTTTTTTGGGGGAAAACAATTTGGGGGAGTCAAATTTTTGACTTTGTATTTTTTTGAACACCGCCACTTCAAGCACGAAATGACTAGATATGCTAAAGTTTGGGGGTCATGACCCTCTGGCTACGCCTGTTATTTGCAGCATTTAGTATTAAAAAAACTGCACACACAGATCCAAACGAAGCTGATTTACCATCAGCTATTCATCAAACCTCCTGCATTAAGAGTCATGACTGTACTACAGCCAAAACGTTTGCACCATCTGCACACACGTGAGAAAAACAAACAGACCACCTCTTCGAAAGCAGAACAACCAGAAACGAGCACGTTTGGTCGGAAGTTGCGTTCTGAGACTTTCTTGACGAGACGCGAGTTGAGGTCAGCTACCGACGCTTCGGACAGAACATTGCATGGCGAGCAATCGTGGTAGACAGCCTGAGCAAGATGGTGGATATAGAAGTAGGATAAAAAATTACCCCAAGAAACAAGCGCATAAATCTGTACATGTTGCAGATGTACGTCACAACAGGTGGATGCTTTTAAAGATTATAGAGAACTTTACGAATGTATCAATGGTGCTAAACTCGAAAAACTGTTAAGAAATAATTCTGAACAGCCACTGCAGCTTTTCGTGGCGCCTGGTCAGGTCATTTACCCCAACGGCTACGAGGGTGGCTCCCATCGCGAGCAAGTGGGGGGGGGGTGGTGGTGCTGACCGCCGTGACACTCCAAAGCGAGTATAATGTGACTGAACTGCAGTTATGAAAAGCTGTGAAGTGAGCAAGCCCTTCTGGATGCTCTTCGTGGCAGTCAAATTCACACTGGCCAGCTTAGAAGATTGACAGAAAAAAACTCACGAAGCATTCAACCACTACCTTTCAACAAAAAAATACGAAAAACAAATTTTTATATTATAATGAACAGGAAAATTTATACGGAATATTAATATTATTCAGATACTCCACGTAGCGGTTCACAACTCAAAAAAAACTGAAAACGTGCCTTTCCGTATGATTTAGATTTTTCTCTTTTATTAACTTCTCTGGCGGCAGTATCACGAGGAAAAAACATCAACCGGTAGTCCGCGTCGAAATATCTCTTCAACCAAGAAGCCGCCTCCTCGCCACAGTCGATACCTTTAATATCGTCACCCCAAACCCTGTGCGACACAAAAAGTATCCAATTTTTTGCCATTAATTGTGAGGTGGGCTTATTTATTCAGTTCCAGTCAATCTGCCACTTGAAAAACACGATATGATTCCACACAACTGAGCTTTTTCGAAGAAAACCATTCGAAGCAATTTCTACCCGCCCAGTCCCAGAAAATGCACGGAAGGTTGGAGAATGTTTATTCGTACGAATTGCACATTGCAAGTTTGCAGTGGCTGTAGATAAAAAAACAGCACATTGCAAGTTTTATAGTGGTTAATATTACAACCTTTTGAGGATGAGCACTGATCAAGGTTCCCACGTTTTAAAATGCCTTTTATTTTTACAGCTTCCAGCATAATTTGAGAAACTGCCAGCAAAACCTTAACTTAGATTACAAATTTTACAAAATGAGTGGCATATTCCATTATGGAAAAGTGTAATTACAGCATATATCTGAACAGCTGGAAATGGAGAGGTTTTGGAAGGTGGAGAAAGTAGGCAACAGTAAACTTGTTCATAAAAGCATAGGAGCTAACATTCCACAAGTAGTAGCAATGCCCTAACTGTCAAACATAATGAAGTAACTGTTAGCTTAGAACAGGGGTCACCAATGTGGTGCCGGCAGGCACCAGGTCGCCCGCAAGGACCATGTGCGTCGTCCGTGGGCCTGTTCTAAAAATAACATTAGCATGATCAATGTGTTAACATTAACAAATATCAATACTAAAATAATTGAAGGTAAATTGAGCAAAGTTTTTATTTCAAAAGTGTGTATCAAACTAGTAGGCCTTTGCACTAATCGGTGCACAAGAAGTAGCTCGCAGTTTCAAAAAGGTTGGTGACCCCTGGTTTAGAAACTTTACCTGCAGTTTGCAATGTTGGAAGTATTCTTAGGAATTGCTATGTTCAGAGTTTCAATTCCAGGTGCTGAGAGAGAAAGATGTTCTTGGTTAACGTGAGATTCAACGAGCACCAACCGTGGTTCTTGTCGACCAGTCACCATTCCACCATCTGGTTTGGCAATCAAAAATGTTCTGCACAAAATAAATTAATTAAATGCAAACAAGAACGCATAGTATACCAGATGTAATACAAAAACTATATGTTAACTCATACATAGTTACGGTAAGTTGACCAAACATGACAAAACCTTGATTCATGCAAAAATGCAAAATCATAGACAAGCAACACTAAATGCTCAGTAGAAATTTGTAAGTTAATGACAGTTACAAAAGCCAGAGTTTAAATTATTTTTCCATTATTTATATTGCAGAGGATATTGCCATGCGAACTGCAACAATTCAATCTGACGTTTCATGAATTTATCAGGGAAGCTTGCAAACAACTTAAACTGAGAAGCACAGCCTCCAAGGATTTATGACAAAATATTCTTGGCCTAGTTCCTTCATCTTGGATTTTGAAGGCATTCTGACCTCTTTTCTAATTAAAATATAAAATCACACAATGCTAAGCATTAGAATTGCACTAAGTAATCAACAATACCGGAGAGGAAAAATTGTTAGAACTTGAAAGGAAAAATATATGAAAATTACGCAGTAATTTTGTGATGTGGTCTAATCATAAGAAAATAATTGTTTACTGACAAAATATCAAAACCACTTCATAATGAAGGTAATGTCACAAGCATACTCATTACATTAAACATCAAGTTTAACAATTTTATAGAAAGGCATTGAATTTTCCAAAACCTATGTTTTTCACTTCAAATAGTTAATACTAACAATTTCCCACCCATATTTGTTTAGTGAGTATAAAAAATACTTTCAAGTTCCATCTACATATGCCTGCAGTTTTTTAGACTGAACTTTTCTGTTTACTATGCTTAAGTGCTGCATATCAGCATGTCTAAAGGAGTGTCACATGAGGTGCTTTGGTAGGAGCTTCAAGTACGAATTTGATGGTTTCAGTATGCAAAACGTTTATAATAATTGCAATGTTCTTCAGATAAACATAAAAGCAAGATTTTTTCTATGAAAATATATTGTACAGGCCAAGTGTTTTTATCCATGCCAGATACAATTGAGATTACTGCTACTATTCATGAAGATGTAAAACATGTGCTATGTGAGTGATACAAGAAAAACATACAATTTTGGCCTAAATCCCTTTTGTTCTCAGTGATTTGCTATGTGTTTATATATTTTTAATGTGTTTTCAGATCTTTTATCACAGATTCTGTATAAAACCTATTCCTGGTATTTGATTGACAAAGCTTAATCAATATGAAAGCTGCAGTTGAAAAATATAAAGAACACTTTCAAAATTTTTAAATATTTGTTTCACCTCATCAGTAAAACTTCCAAAATGATTAATTGATCTGAGTGCATAAAATTTGCAATTACATAATTTAAAACAAAAGGAGTGAACAAGTAAACCCTGCTCTATTTACAACTAGTTTGGAAGCTACAAAAACAAAAAAAAACAAAATTATGCAGTATTTCAAGACAAAAAGGGTTTTATGAAGGTCTAGAATATATATATAATCACAATGCACATACTTGCTAGAAAAAAACAAAAGGGCATGCTCATACACAATTTGCAACATTTATGTAGGTAATATCCATAATATGTTGGTTGGTATGATATAAATCAAGTGTAGGATTATCCAACTTTGACAGCAGATAAAATATTGGAATAACTAAATTAAGGATTGGAATAACTAAATTAAGGTTCAACTTCAATAAGTATTCTTCCTAAGCTTTCAATATTTCTTGATCAGAATTAAACATTTTATCTTACAATGCCAAACAAGTTGTTTTCCTAACTTATACCATTTTTGGAGAGAAGTCTAAAAATTCCACGAAGATATGTGTACTAGGCCAAAATTAAAGGCATCCATTCACCATATTGTTAAAATGTCATCTTATGATCTATTTATATTTAAGGTATAAAAAGCACACAGATGCAACCAAGAATAATGCAATGATATTGTCTTTACCTGTCAGTTTGGATGCAGCGCACAATTTCAAAACACTAAAATTTAGGGCTATGCATATTTGATGATAATACTGATGCTTTTCTGTACGTTTTTTGTTTAGTTCTTCAGTCAACAATTGACCAACAAAATTTTTCATTTACTTGTCATAATACTATTGCTATAATAAATTCAAAGTTTTGTTCTGTGTGTGCTTAAACTCATTTTTACAGATCCCAAACTTTTCGTTATCAATAGTTTTATCATCTTTAACCTAAGCTAGTTTGGAATTCAATGAAATTCTCATTCAAATAAAGAAAAGTTATGCAACATATTTATGTCATGTAAGTTAACATCTCAGGACTTCTCAAATGCCCCAGTTAGTCAGAGTGTTTCCTGTTTAAGCGATATACAGCAAAAACTTTTCCACATCACCAGAAAATGGGTCAGGGGATAAAAGGCTAAACTTTTCAACTGCATGTTAATATTTTTCTTTGTAGCACTCATGTCAACCAAATCCAAAGTCAGTTTAGGTAGATCAGATTAGGGTTTCATTGTACAAGACTTAACCAAAGTTTTTCACACAACGGCTTTGATCATGATGAGCTGGATAGCCACACTAAAAAACGTTCCATTCATTGCTACAGTATATTATATACAACACTGTGTTTATTTTTTTGCACATTGTTTCCTTTTTGTTTTTTGTCCTATGTAAAGGTGTGATGTTTCTTAATAACATGACTTGACTGAAGCAGGCACATTTCACATAACATAGATGCAAAACTGAAAACTGTGGTAGTTATACCATTTAAGAGGTTATGCTTTATGAGAGCATTTTGATAATAAAACATATGACAAAGCAGCTATATGAAAAAAACATGCATGATTGCTTTTGTGAAAGAAAAATGTAGTGCATGGTGTGTGCAAGTTGAGATAAAATCAAATGGTGACTATACAGTCAAATACCCTGCACAAAAGAAATGACACCCATTTTTATAATACTCACTTATTTTTTCTGGGAAAATTAAATTCCATTGCAAATAAAAACCACGTCACATTTTATCCTCAGGCAAGACAAAAACATGGTGGAACTTACATTGTTCCTGCAACATGATGCAAAAATTATTCTTAACAAAAATAGCCTTAATTTAATTAACCAAAGTAGCCATAATGTTTAAAGAAAGTTCAGAAATGTTTCTAAATATATTACCAACCTGTCAATTGCAGCTTTTGTTTCACACAAACCAATGCCATAGGAAGTGACAGATGCTTCCCTGACATTCATGCCTCTTGAAGATTTAAGAGGATAAACATAGAGCTTCAAAACATTGCCAACTTTTCGCCATTGCTTCCGTCTTGTAAAAATAAGGTACGCAACTGACGTTGCCAGTGCGGCAGAGATTGTAATGGCAGCTACGAGGTAGTTGGTGTTTGACCACATTTCTGTTGATGTGTCTTTTCGCAGAATGCACTTCTAGACACCAGAACAAAAAGTCCTAATCTAATTACCACGGTTGATAATTGCGGAAATGCAGCAGGCGCAAGCGAATCTGCATTCTGCAATTCCAGCATCACGCACTGCTGACTTAGCTACCAGAGATGAGCACGGATCAGGACTGGATCAGGACTGAAGCCAATTTCGGCCGGATCAGGACTGGATCGGACTGCAAATTTTTTCAGAATTGGCGGATCAGGACTAGATCGGACTGAGTATAAATTTGTTGTTTTAATGTGATTATTCTGAAATTATCAAAAATTTTGGTTGTGATCCGATTTCATAGATAGCCTATGCTAAATGGTACTGTGTATGTTGCCATCAAATGCAAAAGCTGTGCTGGGACTAGTTTGCAATTCGAACTGTATCCACCTTTGTTCACATATAACGTTGAGTTCTAGTAGCAAAGTGAACATAGTTGAGTGGTTAGTGTCTATGCCTGCTGTGCGATTGTTCATTGGTTCTGCTCCTACCATTTTCTCTGGATTAGCACACAGAGGTTACACCTTTGATAGGAGTGTTTTTTATTATGCACTTTAAAAAGTTTAGGGTTTAGGTTTAAGGTTTTAAGGTTGGCAGTGGCTGTAGAACTGCCTGCGGATCTTTAAATTTGAAGCCTTATTCGACCGGCTTCGGTAACATGACAGTAACGCATGACGAGAGTGCAGTAGGCTTGGTAGACACGAAGTAAATGTAAAAGATAAACCCTAAACCTAACCCTAACCGTGGCCCTAACCCTAATTAGAACCAAATGCTAACCTAACGCTAACCCTAACCTAAACCTAAGCTAACCTAACCCTAAGCTAAGCTAACCCTAAGCTAAGCTAAGCTAACCCTAAGCAAAAGGAAAGTCGAAAGAAAAAAACAAAACCAAAGCGGGCAAGATGAGATTCGAACTGAAAACCTAAAGCATAGAAAGCGTTTCGCATAACCATTAAACTATACCATCCACACGGTTTCAACGACAAAGTGACCGTTTTATTTGAATTGCGTCAGGACAGGCGGACGATTAGTCACTTCCTTTAAGGTTTACGTTTAGGGTGTATGTTTAATTTTGGTTTAGGGTTTTATGGCGGCCAGAAGATGGCGCCACATGAAAAATAATGGTCACCGCTAGATGGTGCGCATGGGTAACAAGTCACTGTGACAGCCACCACAAGCGAATTGCCGTAGTTCATTAACCCCTATGTAACGATACTGCAACCTAGTGGTAAAGTGAAGTCAGTGGTGGATCTCTATTGCTGCTGGTTGCTTTTCTGTTAGTTGTGCCCCGAATTGCCATCTAACGCTTGTGCTTGCCTCAGTAGTTCAAGGAGATGCGTTCAACTGCAACAAATGGTGCCCAATAAGGGACCTGGGAGAAAGGCCATAAGCCCCTCTCAGTAACACCCTCCGTTGAAGATCGTCTTGAACCAAAGGTTAAGGGTCGAACTTGTAAATTGAGAGTTAAAGTGTGGATGATAAGTGATAGAACTTCAAGCTAATGGTGAAGGAAGTGATGTGGCGGCCAGAAGATGGCGCCACGTATAAATTTATGGTTACCGCTAGATGGTGCCCATGAGCAACAAATCACTGTGATGGTCACCATAAGTGAATTATCGTAATTCTCTTATCCCTATATAATGATAGTGCAACGTAGTAGTAGTAGTAGAGTGAAGTCACTGATGGATCTCTATTGCTGCTGGTTGCTTTCCTGTTAGTTATGCCCCGAATTGCCATCTTTAGCTTGTGCTTGCCTCAGTATTTCAAGGCGATGCAGTCAAATGCAACAGCTTACTTTAAGGGTCTAGATTGACAGATTACGTTTCGGGTTAGGTTTAAGGTTCAACGTTTAGCTTGAGGTTTTGGGTTTAGCTTTTGCGTTTAGGTTTTAGGGTTAACTTTTGGGTTTAAGTTTTGGGTTTAAGTTTTGCGTTTAAGTTTTGGGTTTAGGTTTTAGGTTTAGGTTTGGTTTGATTGTGGTTTTAGGTTTAGGGTTGTAGGTCATGTAACAAGGACCTTGCGCTAATCCAAGTGTGTCGTCCTTGCCACTTGGCCAATCCAAGCAATCTGATTCTCCTAATGGCAAAATAACTCCAGCAGTGTATTTCCCTCTGATGCCAAATAGACACTTCCTTGTTAAATTTTGGAAATGCCAAAAGCCTGTGTCTATTTTGCCTCACGAGGCAAAAGCACTGCTGGAACTATTTTGCCTTCAACCAATCATATTTGGCTAAAGGCAAAATAGCTCCAGTAGTTCTTTTGCCTCATGAGTGAAAATGAAAATACATGATTTTACATTGGTGGATCAGGACTGGATTGG
>Ga0210059_1017796_pt1 | contig 10084 bp, 7 predicted proteins | sample Ectturendosymbi2_FD_188042 | JGI IMG/M metagenome (GOLD analysis project Ga0210059, IMG submission 188042) | Ecteinascidia turbinata endosymbiont from Florida, USA - Sample 2 (SPAdes) (version 2) | ecosystem: Host-associated > Tunicates > Ascidians > Unclassified | place: Key West, Florida...
CTGCGCGGATCATCTAGTTGCAACCCCCTGCACGGATCATCCGGTTGCGGCCCCCTGCGCGGATCATCCGGTTGCGACCCCTGCGCGGATCATCTGGTTGCGACCCCCTGTGCGGATCATCCAGTTGCGGCCCCCTGCGCGGATCATCTGGTTGCGGCCCCCTGCACGGATCATCTGGTTGCGACCCCTGTGCGGATCATCTGGTTGCGGCCCCCTGCGCGGATCACCTGGCAGCTCTTTCCCACATAGGCTACATGATTCGATGTGAATTTGGCTTGCTATACACAGGGTTGTCCATCTGTTTCCATTCCCATCGCAATTTACGCCTGTCCCATCTCATCCCATGGACAACCCTAGACTTGTCCATGGGACATATTTATCTGTCCCATTCCCATCGCAATTTATGCCTGTTGCATCCCATGGGACGTTTCCGATGGGATTCCCACAGGAATGACATTCCCACGGACAAGCCTGGCTATACACCTCATCCACCAGTCAAGGGGGGAGGACTCGATAAGCTTCCGTTTTTTTCGGTGCCCTGGCATTTTTGCAATTGCTGTGGTTTCTTTCTCGTCGTTGAAATTTTTAATTTTCGCCAAATAAGCTCAACTCAACCCAACGGAAGAACCAGAGGAGCATACCTTGACGTGAAAAGTTGTCTAACTTAAGTAGTTCCATTTGGGTTTATAGTGTAGGCATAATGGTCAGTGTCGTGCGGTGGCCATTTTGGTAGGGTGTTCACTAGGCTCGCAAGCAGCCCAAAACTGTGGAGGTTCACCACGCGTAGTGGTTGTCGCCTACCACAAGCCATTCGAACACTTGAAAAGATTGGCAGTTGATCATAACCAAGTCACACGCAGCACGTACGCTAGAACGTCGACAGGATCGGGCGCGAACAAGAATTAATCCATTTCTTGCGACGAAAAAGAAATAAATACTAGTTCCATCAAGAATCATCAATCTACTGGCTTACGTGTTACGAAGCATCTGTTTTTCGACTGCTACCAACATTGCACATTTCAGCGTTAGGCTACTTTGCACGTGAGCCTAGGCTCAACATTACTAAAGTCAGTGATATTCAGCTTCGTGCATTCTCGTTGAAAAATCGTCCCAACTGTTGCAGTAATCATCACACATGCAAACCACACCACCTCTACCTTGCCAAAGTAGGCCTATTCAACCTGAAGAAAACAAACCACACCACAGGGTTGCCAGGGATTTTCCGTAGCTTATGGCCAAAATTACACAACGCTTCCACTGGTAATTTATATAATCACAGGGGACTGAAAATGTTCGGAAACTAGTAGGCTTATATTTTTTGACGAAACAATCTGGATTTGCCAAAGAAGCAAGTTTTGACCTTAAAACAGCAATTTCAGCTATGAACTCAAAAATTGCGTATTACATCTTGTCTTTCTTTATCTTAGTAAAACTTACAACTACATACTAAACACTTATAGATAAATGCTTCAAATCTAAATCATTTCTGTTAAACAGTTTGAAACTAACTTCTAATCCAACGACAATGCTAGAAATCTCTTGATCTTGTGCTTCAATTATAAGAACGAGAGATCAGATCCATGAACTGCATCAAGTTGATGATCATATTCATCATTAAGTCCACATCAAACCATCATCATCACATATACTGTAGCAGGGGTGGGGGGGAGCCTGCGGTCCGCGTGAACATTTGATATCGCCCGCATTAGAATTTCGTAACCCAAGTTAGAACACAACATCGCGTCAAAACGACGTTCCATGATGAGCAGGTACTTAGACAGTAAGTCAAAACAATTCACTTTTCCTCATAGTTCGATAAAGGTAGAATTTTAGGATAAAATCAAATGATTTTGCGGCCGGCCAGCGGTAATGCACAATTCATGCGGCCCGTGATAGTAAATAGGTTTCCTTCCCCTGACATACATGAACGGAACGGTAAGAGCATTTGTGACTTGAGGTTAAACGCCGAGTCATATGACAGGTATGACTGAAACACTTGTACAAATCTACTGACAGCAAAAGCTAAATCATTACTACACACATGAAAGCAATACAAGGTCAAGTACAAAGCCATGATGTTGCTGCAACAGTGACATGATGAAGTCCGTCCAGAAAAATAAAACAAAGCATTTAATATTTCATTTTTACAGCGACAAACTGAAAAAATGGCCAAACACGTTATTTGAATATTTCATTTTTACAGTGACAAACTGAAAAAATGGCCAAACGCGTTTTTTCAAGGCCAGCCGCACTTCAACAACCCTGCCACACCACCCACTAAGCCAAAGTTTCAACCTGAAGCAAAACCCATCTGTACAAGCCCAAAGAAACGAGCCTACTGCACAACTTTACAGATTAAGCGGAAATGCTATCAAAACAAGGCATGACGTGACCACGGTGTTCAACAGGCTAGGTGAACACCCTGGCTGCTTTAAAAGCGTTATACTTTGGCTCCAATGGCTTTTTTCTTTTCCTTATTTATTTAACTTCGGGGTTTCTTCAACAACCTGTAATAATGCTGAGCAGACAAGCAAGGATGCCGTGTTAAGAAATATATCCGCTGCATGAGAAAAAACATATGAATGAAGGCAGTTCGTGGCATTAATCGCTAATGAATGCCTTAAAACCCAGTTTTAATTTTTTTTTTCTTCATTCCCAGGCGTGCACTGAATCATCCATTTTTGTAACATAAACAGCCCGTGACAGCACGGCATGGTTGAAAAGGAAAACATTACGACTCTGAACAGATCTGACGTTGTTTTGAATGATAATGACATATTTTTGTTTATGTTGGGTTTGGACTTTGTACCAAAGCTCAACTGGTCAGAGACAACAGAAAATAGTGAATGGCAAAGTGATTATCAGCATATTTGAAGAATTTGAGTCGTTTGTGGCTTGGAACGGTAGTTATAAGATACAGGCTTCCCTTCTGCAAACAGCTTTGCGCTGATGAGGAAAATCTAAAGGAAAAGATCCTTCCTTTGTTCGTTCGTGGACTGCTGCTGCAATGAGGAAGTAGACGCGACGTTGTTAGGCACGTGGCAAGACATCGGTGTAATCTCTTTGGCATCAGCGGAATATTGCACTTTGATCGAATAAACACATCTTCAGCAGCAGGGGACAAACATTTGAAAATAAACAACCGAAAACAAGCATTTGTTCACAAACAACTGAAAACAAACATTTGAAAACAACTGAAAACAAACATTTGACAAACAACTGAAAACACACATTTGTTGACAAACAACTGAAAACAAACATTTGAAAATGTCAGTGACCATCATTATACTCGGTGAAGGATTGCACGACGACGCAACCAACAGATCTGCGATAATCTCTCGATCAAACATCTGGGGGGGAAGCAACAGGAAGCACGATTCATCGCACCACCGCTATCATCATATGGCGGCAAGCAAAGCGCGCACCTTATCCTCTTTGATGAAAGCATCGCGCCTGAGAAAGAGCTGCAGATATTCCTTCAAGCAATCTGTGTCACTCCCACACAGGCGTTGCCACTTCGCGAAGGAGCGCGTGCGGGAATCGGAAGTGACGTTGGCCGATGCACCCGGCACGTGGATATGAGCGTCGCCAACAACAGGGGAGTTTTTCAGACTTCCTTCATAGAACTTTACCATGGCGGTGATTTTCTTCAGGTTTGTCGGACTCAACATCTCGAGCAACCCCTCATCAACCAACCCGGACCTTTGAACGAACTCAAAGTCGTCCTTCGTCAGTTCCACGTCATCACCATTGTCATCGTCTTCACTCTACGTAACAATAGTAATAACAATTGTCAGTTGCGTAGAAACGGATTTGAAGGTAAATTTAAGTTGCAACAAAGAACATGCAGATTATTTTGTCAAAGAGAAAAACATAAGTGTTGTATATGAATGGGTTGAGCCAGGGGTGGATCCAGAACGGGGCGATCGTCCCCCCCCAAAACTTGCGAAAGTATCTTTTTCACAATGAATTTGTACAATCCGGAAAACAGCATTCGCGATACAAGGGCATTTTGCCGTCCATTGTTTTGTCACAACAGTGTTGTGAAGTATACTTCATCTCTCTTACAGTTGTGAAGCTGTTATGAATGGATTGAATGTCAACAATAGTGAAATATAAGTATCCACCGATGATATGTCTCCACAAGAACATCACAGCAGCATGAACCACACACACTATAGACTGACTTTACCTTGTCCACACGTAACCATCAGGGATACAAGAGTAGTTAAATACGAAACGCCTTTCCATCGTAGGGGTTCTTAAAAGGTCCACACTGTAATTCGTCACGAAACTATGAGGAGTGGGCTGTTGGGGGTGAAATTAAAACTGAGGGGTATTCTGATGTTAACAATATTAGGTCGCTGCTTGATCCAAATCGTTTGTCATCTTCCGCACAATTTTGTACCATCTTTGTAGTGAGAAGTGTGCGGTGCCAACCCGGGCAAGAGCTTATTACACTTGCTTCGGCAAACTAACCAGCAGCAGCATTCGTGGCCGAGGTCAGTTGAAGCCAGTTTCTTGGATAAAGCTTGTGCGAGTGACACAGACTGTGTCATGCGTGGAATATACACAGGAAAGCGTCAGCATGTCCATGAGGGGTCAAGGTAACGTTCAGCCCCCTCACAAACCTTGTGCACATTAGAATCCACGGCGAACAAACGTTGTTCGACGCCGCCCTAGGGCGTGGTGGTTATGCAAAAGACATGGCACCATTTGCAACACCAGGTTTGATGACGGGGGGGGTTTCAAACAATTGAAGCGTCACGATTCTCAACGAAGTTCATTGTTTGAGGGGGCGATGTGAAGATCGCATGTTTCCTTTCTGGTCATTGGGGGGAGGACGGAAAACAAACACTCGACTCATTCTGTTCAATGCCAGCAAGCTTGTGCGAGTGACACAGACTGTGCGTGGAATTTAATGCAAGCAAACAAAGCTTAACTATTGCTCATGAGGGAAATGTAGACTCGAATGTTTGAAAAGTCATCTTGAAATGTGTTGGAGATTGTTGAACTTCTAAAACAGGACACGGATCACGTACAATAAGGGTTGATGGCGTAAACACAAAGTTTTCTTCTGCCAACAAATCATTAAGTTTTTCAGCAAAATTAACAAACAGACTGTTGGCCAAAGCCTTAAATCAGGGGTGGAGAACTTATTTACTACCACGGGCCATATGATTTGTGCACTATGGCTGGCCGGCCGCAAAATCAATTTATTTTATCCTAAAATTCAAACTTTATCTAAACTGTGAGGTATAATAAGGGATTCTCTTGACCCGCTATCTAAGTAAATGCTCATCATGGAGCTTCGTTTTGACGCGATGTTGTGCTCTAACTTGTGTAACGAAAATGCTGATGACGCCACCAGCAGCAAGAATGCAGGCAAGAAACGTCATACCTCGTCACTTTGTTGAACATAACCGAGTTGCTTCTGCGTTTCCCGACTCTGCAGGAACTGGGCCACGGCCCCGACCTTCTGCTGTGCCACGAACATTGTTGGGTTCGACAAAATTTCACTGAAATTTGAAAAAAACAAAGAAAGTTGATCGCACAGTTGAAGAAACAGGGCGCACGCGAGGTTTAAGAAACTAAAAAAGTCAACTTTTGAAAAAAACAACATAAAAACATGGCATTTTTTACCAGGACGTGACAGCATACGATCCAATCAACAAGCTAGAAAAGATGCCTTGCAAGTCGGAACAACTCAAATCTTCGGTGTGACCCGACCGGGAATCGAACCCATACTGCCAGCTTTAGCTCAAATTTTTTGCTTCTTAAACACCAAATGACGTTTCAAAATCAATTATAGGCAATTTATGACATAAGCATTCAAACTTTCAATAGTTAGAAAGCAGTAGAAGCGCAATGATTTCATGTTAATCTGCATTGTTGAATCAAAATGGACATCAGTTACGTCACAAACACGGTGTTAAGTGCAGTCAGGCATAAGAATCTCCATCTCTCCTCGAACAGTCGTGCTTGCTCATGCAGATCGTGTATCAACCAATCAAATCTTTACACGTCAATGAAAAAGACGAATACCTGAAACTTTCCTCAAGAGAGAACGGGTCGTGTTTAACCTCCTCGCTGTAGGTCTTCTTTAAGGCCTCGAGTTTCGTGAACGACAGTTTAACTGCGAATGTGTAGCGGGGACCTGGGTGAGATGGAGAGGGGGGTCGGGCTGAATGCGGGAAGTCCCCAGAGAAGATAACAGCCCTCCCGTAGAGTGGGACGACCTCGGCAACGTAGTCGTTGTCGACAGAGTCTTTGTTTAGCTCCATGAAGGCGGTCTCCCCTGAAAATAGAAAGAAACACCTGAGAATAGCCATCATCAAAATAACAAACATGCAAGAACAAAAAAACAATTCATCAATCAGGTAAAAATGCTTGAGAATAACTGAACTGAGCGCCCAGCGCGATGGTGTTTCACGTAAGTTCGTTTGTTGCTTATCCGGAAACTCTGCTCTTTCTCGAAGCATCGGCAAGCATGCGTCTACTGTCTCGGTTCTTCAAACAGTAAGTAGTCACGAGCCAGGCCAGTGGAATTTCTGCTTTCCTTATACACGTAATACGTGCAAAACTGATGAAGCGTCAACTTTTACTAATTGCACAGCGACATCGGAAAAAAGAACTGCGCGAGCAAAGTGCGAAAGTGACGTAACAATAAAAACAATTTACCTGTTTTGGGCAAAAAAAAACAATAAAAAAACAAGAATATTTCTGAAACACTTTTGCCGGTAACCATGAAGGCGGTCCCCCCTGAAAATAGATGAGCTTAATGGGTTACACCAAGTGTGGCGGACATCAGGTCGATCGCGCCTGGTTTTGTGATATTGTGAAAAATTAAATTAACCGAAACATTGTGAAAAATTAAATTAAGTGATATTGTGAAAAATTAAATTAACCGAAACATTGAAATACGGCTCTCGAAGTTGATGGTAAATGCGTGGAAAATTCAAATTCATTTACAGGAAAAACGTTGCATTTTATGACATTTCGTACTTGTGACTTTATTACCGACCGGTCGATTGCGAGTTACCAACAAATTTTCTAGTCGATCCCAGTCGAAGACAAGTTGGCCACACCTGGTTTACACGATGTCGAAACTGTAACGCGGGAAAAGCAACAAGACATACGCTGGTGGGGGGGGGGAGAGCCGGTAAAAAAGGCCGCCAAGCGCTGGAACCATCTTTTACCTTTGACGCAAAAGTCTATTCGGTTGCGATATAAAGAGAGAACTTCATCAGGACAGCACCAAATAATAAAGGCGTCAAGAACAAACACACGATTGACTCTAAGTAAAAGTTACCTAACGGAAGTGCTGCGATGGTTTTTAACGCGTTTAACGTAAGTTCGTTTCTTGCTTAGTCGGAAACGCTGCTGTTTCTCGAACCATTGACAAGCATGCGTCTACTGTCTCAAGCAGGAGCGGAGAAGCGTGAAGTTTTGCACCCGACCATCATCTGCTCATATCTTATGCGATGGGAACCAGACCAGTGGAATTTATGCTTTCCTTATACACGAAATACGTACAAAAATCAAAAGGCGTACGTTTCACTAATTGCACAGCGACATCGGAAAAAAGGACTACGCGAGCAAAGTACGATAGTGACGTAACAATGAAAAACAAGAATAATTCTGAAACACCCTTTGCCCGTAACCACAGAGAAAATATAATACGAAGCTTGGCAGCCAACGAAATGCGAGCTGCTTAACACGAGCAGAGAGAGAGTGAAATCAAAAAGGGACCAATCAGCATATCTAGCTTGTAAGCACAACACCATCAGAACCATGTGGCGTACATGCAGGTCTCCACTAAACAAAAAGAGCATGATATATTTTCGTCAGCGGGGCCAATTGTTTGGTAACAGTTGACCATTACCGCTTACCGTAGTCGGCGGCAGTCCAGTTCGGGCTGAGGTAGAGCAGGAAGGTGACTTCTTTTTCTCTAGAATGACTGGTGTCCAAATGGTAGCGTGTGTGGTCAGCGTTCCTGATAAGGTTGCAAGCAACGTCGTATGGATACCACGAAGAGTGGCCTTGGTACAAGTAAAGTTAAGCTAAGTCTTGATGTGGGCAAGGCTAAGTCTTGATGTAAGTAGTTAGGCTAAGCCTTGATGTAAGTAGCAAGGCTAAGTCTTGATGTAAGTAGCAAGGCTAAGTCTTGATGTAAGTAGCAAGGCTAAGTCTTGATGTAAGTAGTAAAAATAAGTCTTGATGTAAGTAGTAAGGATAAGTCTTGATGTAAGCAGCAAGGCTAAGTCTTGATGTAAGTAGCAAGGCTAAGTTTTGGTGTAAGTAGCAAGGCTAAGTCTTGATATAAGTAGTTAGGCCAAGTCTTGATGTAAGTAGCAAGGCTAAGTCTTGATGTAAGTAGTAAAAATAAGACTTTATGTAAGTAGTAAGGCTAAGCTTTGATATAAGTAATAAAGATAAGTCTTCATGTAAGTAGTTAGGATGTATGTAGTAAAGATAAGTCTTTATGTAAGAAGTAAGGCTAAGTCTTGATGCAAGTAGCAAGGCTAAGTCTTGATGTCAGTAGCAAGGCTAAGTCTTTATCTCAGCAGTTAGTAGAAAAGCTAAGTCTCGATGTAAATAGTAAAGTTAAGTCTTGGTGTAAGTAGTTAGGCTGAGTCTTCATGTACGTAGTTCTGACGCTAAGTCATAGCAAAAGAACATTTGTTTTAATTTCTAATCAACGACATGACTGCCACAATTACAGCATTTCATGAATACTGCACCAGCATGAATGCTGGAAAAAGCACCAAACGTCTCAAAAACACACGACATTTCTCACATAAACCTTAAAATATAAAGAAATCATCAATTATGGTCCGAACAGTGAATACCAATTTCTTTCAGAGCGCAATACTGAAATTAACTGCTGTAAATTCCGAGTAATCAATGCGAGTAAGCATTTTTAAAAGTAAAATCGAATAAACAAAAAACAACGCATAATCTTTTATCAGTTTTGAACAACAGGATGCAGATACTTGACCATCACTGTAAGGGCCGCAGAACTCACCAACGTACCTGTAGCATATTCAGCAACCTGGTGAATCACTGGCCAGAACCTACTGTTCACAAAGCGATCAACATTAAAGCCAGCAATCCACTGCACATTGTCACTGTCGCTGTCCAAGCTGTCATCGTAAAAATACTTTCCGTATTTGATTGTCTGCGTACGTAGAGCATCCAGGTCTTCTTTGGCGAACAGACCGTCGAACACATTAACCTGCAAAAAGAATTCGACTGTCGAACAATTGGAATTAAACGTTTCGGAAACGTATGGTAAAAGAAAATCTGCATATTTTTAGTTTTGCTGTTTACTGCTTTAAATGCAGAACTTTATCAAAACCCAAGAGACAATAAATGGAACGCATAATTCTGAGCCTATAATTCCAGTCATCAATCACACACATCCACACCGCACAGCTTCGCACAGTCTTACGAATTCTCCGGATTTGCTCGTTCGATTCAGCGTCAGATGCCGGTCCAAGTCGATCTTCTTCACTTTGTCCACATTGTCAGAACAAACAAACTCACGAAAATATGAATCCTGTGGAAAATTATACTCGCTGACGAAAAGGGCAAGTAATTGGAATAAACAGCACACATATGGGTAGGTGCGCTCCGTTCAAATCAGCGCAATTGAGACAACTGATTATAGCCAGCACCCTGCTGCTAGGCTGCCTGCAGAGCGCTGCATGTTTTGAGGAAGCAGCTTCATTTATAAACGTTCCTTTCAATGCTGTGACTTTTAAACTCAAAGCTTCATGATGACATTAGTTTTACTGCCGTTGGCTGGTTCCAAATCCATGGAAAAATCCTCCGACGTAGTTTGCTGCTATCCGCATATGACACAAAAATAACTGATCATGTCGTTGTTATCACGTCACAATGCTTCACTCCCACAGCGATAAAGCACTTGAAAGCTCCACACATATGAACATACACTGACGTTATTTGTAACACCCAACCGCAACTTACATTTCTTTACAAGACGAGAAAAAACAAAAAAGTTCAATCAGGTTTGAGACTGCGCCTTTTCCAAATAAAACAAACACCGTTTTACCTTCAA
>Ga0210059_1017798_pt1 | contig 10082 bp, 9 predicted proteins | sample Ectturendosymbi2_FD_188042 | JGI IMG/M metagenome (GOLD analysis project Ga0210059, IMG submission 188042) | Ecteinascidia turbinata endosymbiont from Florida, USA - Sample 2 (SPAdes) (version 2) | ecosystem: Host-associated > Tunicates > Ascidians > Unclassified | place: Key West, Florida...
ATGTACCTAATTCCGTCTTTTTCGTATTACTTTTTTGAGCGAATCCAACATCGGTGACTGGCCCTGCGCGGCTTGAGTCACACTGCCAATACAATTATTTATCACTTGTGCAGTACCTTCAGTGGTATCCGTCGCTGGACGCTTTAATATGTTTGCAGTTCTGATCACCTCTATTCGGGCAGCATCGCTGTCTTGTGGGTGACTGCGAACCATTCTCACTAATTCTCATGTAAATTCTTTAGAATGTATGCGAGCCTTGCATTGCTGATCTTTTCTCTCACATCGCCACATTTTCTTACATCTATCGCTTGATTTTGTGTCGAAAATGTACAAAAATCCATTGTGGATATATTTCACTTTTCCTGGCTTCGTTTCTACGTTTTATTCCATTGCAAATCCAGCACAACAACAATCAGCAATAGCACAGCTGACGAAGGGAGTAGAGGGAATCACTCACTTCTGTCTGGAGTAATTCGAAACTTCTGCAAGGTGCGTTTGTCACGAAACAGCAGCAAACACCCGCGAAACAGCAGCAAACACCCACGAACCCACAAAATGCTCGTGACTTATGATTAGCCTGGCTACACTTACTGCTTTAACACAGTCCCTACCGGTATGTTTTGGCATTTTTCCTCTAAAGTTTTTTTAAGCTCAAAGGTCAGCCTTTGAAAAATCACAAACGTGCAAAAATTTGCACTTCCGTCGTCTGGGAAGCGTTTAAGCGCAAGAGTCAGTCTAGCACTTTTCCCAGATCTTTCCAATTCTGCTGTATTTATAGCGATTCATGATGCATGCCATGTGTTTCGAAGTGCCATGACTGCATGTTCGTACACCGATAGGCAAGCGACAGCAAGCAAATGCGATATATTCGTAGATTAGCTGTGAAATGCAACCAATATGATACCAACGTGAAATATCATGCAATAGATGCTCTCCAGTCAAAAATTTTGTGTAAATTCACAAACGCGTCATGCCATCAAAAGTAAACGTCACAAGCCATATTTATTTGCACGCATGGTCACGGTTGCACTAAGTTTTTTCTAAGATATGCAACGCCTGTTGGTTGATTTATCAAACAATGAATTTCAAAATTAATCAAAATCAACCACTGAACTGTTGGTATTTATCTTAAGCAAAACTGCAATCAGATTTTCAAGAACGTGACATGGACATTTACAGGAGGACAATATTTGTAGGGTTATAAGAAAACTGATTTTGGCAAATTAGGAAATTACTGTTTGTGTGCCTATATTCTACCCGAACCATAATTACGTCCTTATAATTGATAATCTCAACACAGGCATTTTCAAACTTTTCCATGGACGTTGTATTGTTATTTCTAGTGCTTGCATTGATAAAAGATCTTTCATTATCTATCATGTGTCCATACAGTCAAAAAGATCATATTCACATTTATTCATTTTTCCGAAACTGGGTTTCGACAAACCCTGAGAATATTTGGTCAAGATGTCCTGTTAAATGTGTTTTACAAGAGCAATAGACAAATGTAGCATAGAACAAACTCAAATCTTGCAAAACAGAAAAAAATGCAAGAGAAACAAAACAATAGAATTGAAGGTAATACTTAGCCTGTATTAATTTAACAGGCGTCAAAAGCATGAAATTTTATTTTGCTTATTTAATACTGAAAAAATGCAAATTGTTGCAATTGACTGCAAAAAGTATTAAAGAGGTAATCTTTAAGCTTTTTTCCTCCCTAGTTCTTTGTTCCACCTTCGCCATATGTTCCACCTTGATCCTTCTATAAAATTGATTTTGTCGGAAACTCGTTGAATGATGTAATTTCCAATATTAGCAAATCTGTCTTGATGAAAGTGAACATAAGTCTTTCGAAAAGTTTTATTTTATATTTCTATTTTCCGTGGTGAAATTTGTGCAGAAATTTTGAAAATTAGAATTGACAAATATCGCTAGTCTTCAATATTTTTGAACTTTTGTGCAAGGGGATTATGTGACATTTGTATTTGTTAAAAGTCATTATCCGTATAATGTTGTTTCCAAAACTGACAATTGTGGTAGAGTAGGGTTATTGGCTGTCTGTACCCCATAAAATAATACAATATTTTAAGTGCCAATGAACGAAGCTAAAGTATAATAATCTCAAAACTACAATGGAAACAAATTTACGAATTTCGAACAGCATGTTAGAAGTATAGAGAAGTTTTCGTTTCATTAATTGAACATGGGAAAAACAGTCCAAGCTACTGTAACAAATACTTCACACATGTCGTTCCATGAAATGAAACATTGTTAAACATTGAATAAAGTCAGTTCAGTTGGACTGCATATGTCCTTCATAAACTTTGTCAACATGTGCACTGACTTTGAAAAAGTAAATGATTATTAACTAGGTGCATACCCTTGCTTACATTAACTAGTTCGGAATTTACCAAGTTTTGCAATTGCAGGGCATGTAAATTTTATGAGACAAACTGAGCAAATTATGGTCTGCATGAAGTGCCATTTTAAAGCAGAGCAATTCGGATGATCACTAACATGTAGTGTGAACAAGAGTGGCGCTAGAATTGACCCTTATGGAACCCCATAAGAAATATTTGCTGTGATTTGGCATTTTGATAGTGGTACAATGCTGACGATTTCGAAGACAGGTGGTGAATAATTGCACTGGGACTTCTTTCATGCCAAAGTTTTTAGTTATAATTTTGAAGTTAACTGTATCCAAAGCCTTTGATTCGTTTTCATAACCGGCTGCATTTATAATTGCACGCACCAACACAACAGAAGCAATACAGTGGAGAATGCAGTGCAAATGCATTTGCACGCATCGTGGGCGCGCAAGTACGCTGCGGCGCAGCACGCCTGTGTCTTCACAAACTTGAACCATTTCCCTTGCTGCAAGAAGATGACAGAGCAGGTCTACCTCCGTGTTTGCCCGTGCAGAGTTAGTGGAAAAACTCAGCCTACTTTGAGCCAACTTCTAACGCCAAGTTGCCGGTTTTGGAGCGCAAAAAAGCAGGTTCCAGCTGATCAGCAACCAATTTGCAGTTGCTGTGGAAAACGCACCATCACACATACAGATAGAACTGATCGAGCCCCGATGTAGTGACACACTAAAAGCAAAATGCGATTCCCTGGGTACTGCTGAGTTTGGACGCTTCATTCCCGATGCAACGCCACAGTTACGTATCCAAGCTGCTCAGACGCTTTCAGTGTTTGCATATACATGTGCGAACAATTGTTCTCTATGATTAAGGTAAACGAAGCATCACAGAGAAGTCGTCTTGCTGACGAGCAACTTCATTCAATCCTGATGGTCTCCTCAGCTCAGACCTTGACGACAAACGACGATGAACTTGCGCACAAGAGGAGACACCAAGTATCTAGGTCAGACAAATGAGTATCAACGAGCAGCAGACCGAACTTTATTGCATTTTCATAGGACATTTGTTTCTTTTTTGAAGGACATTATCTTTTGTTTTTTTCCTGAGGAAGTTTTTCAGTTGAATGGACTTGACCGGAAAAATTGCAGATGAACCCTGGTAGAACCACAAGAATTTGTTAATGCAAGAATATATGCAGTTTATTTTTTGGACGTATCTTGCTATTAATCTGGACGTATTTGATTTATGAAGTAAATATTATTTTCTACTGTTTGACCGTTTGAAAACCATGTTCCATTTAAATTATACACAGCCATAAGAAAATATGTTTCACTTCCAGTGTGTATTGCATGCAGATTCATGTTGCGTTTAGCTTGCTTCAACTTGGGACATATGTAATTTTTGAAGTATTTTTTTGCCTGTTTGAAAAAATTTTTTTCACGTGAAATTAATGATTGAGCAAAAGAAATATTGCAACTTATTTTGTTCACGTTTTACTTAGTTAATAAACTAATTAATGATATTGCAACAAGACCGTGTTAGGTCTCGTTAGATTATGTGCAATATTTTAAAGTTTTGAATAAACTTTGAACAAGTCATGGCCCCCGGCTTGAACAAAATTTTGTATTTTTGCCAATTGCGAATTTGAGTTTGATACTCTAATCTAGAATGTAAAAGTTGTTGAAATATTTTAATTAACTTCCAGTAAAATATATATTGATTTACATGATTGGCAACCTGTTTTGATAAAATTGGTACACTTGTAAATAGGTATTTATGATTCGTACACTAGTAAGCAGGTATTGCTTGAGATATTTCAAAGCAGTTTGAACAATTTGTCTTTTTGTACAGGCCAAAATCGATTGAAAATACATTTCAGAAAAAGTGCTAAAATTGACTTGCACATTTTAATAAACTTGGTTGCATACCACCATGCTGCATAGCTTTATTGTCTGAAAGGTCACTAATTAGACCTGGAATGTCTTCCTCCGAAGTTTCGTGGATATTAAAAATGAAGCGGCTATTTTCTGAAGAGCTACTTTATTTAACTTTTTAATTTAGTGCATTTTTTGCATTATGCCATAAGCGCTTCAGAATATTGGTGCTATTAAAAATTCTGGTCTTACATTGGTTTTGTTTAGCAACTTTAATTAACCTGTTAAGGTTAAATGATATAATGCCAACAGATAGTGGACTTGTATCATCACTTTTTCTATTCCATACTTTAGAGGAAATTTTGTTTGCATTCTTCATCTGATTACAGGTTCATTTGAAAAGACATCAGATTGTTTGTATTCGTCCCTATTCGTTATACACGATAATCGCATTTTACTCCGTGAATGAGTGATCGAACTTTGCTGTATCCGTTTGATTGATGGCGTGTAATGCCACATGCCACAATGCTTCCGCATTTTACCTAGTCTCGACCAATTTAGGAATTGGCGCCCTACTGCGCTGTAGTTTTGTAACAAGTGTTACGTGTTAGCTAACTTTAGTGTTAAGAATGTGTCTGCAACCCTATGGTTCTGTCTTCAATGCAGTTGCAAAAAGTGTCTGTAACCCTGTGGTTCCGCAGGCTTCCATGCCTTGTACTACTTGCTGTATTGATCGACCTGCGTTCTGCAGAGTGTGTGTGTGTTCATACTATGGACTTTGTCTGCTCACAAACATATAAATTAAAAATTAAATAAATTTAGGATGTAAATCAAGGTTTTGTTATTAATTTTTTTTAACGAGATGCATTGTAGGGAGGACCATGAGCGTCTACGACTTCATGGAAAGTATGGTAAAGAATATCAAGTTGTGCATTAGTGAAAGTATTTGTCAAAGCTTAAACTGGAAGAAAAGTTTGACTGAAAGCACGCTAAAAAGAGACCCTATAGGCGAACTGACCTTACTGCGAAACTACAATAAATCGTTCCTAAAATTGGCGTAGTCGCTGAAGGCCAGAGTCTTAGATTATAAAGGATGTAAACGTGCCCTGAAGCTAAACCCCAAATCGAAACCCTAAACCTTTCCCTTTTTTGATAAGAGTACATAAAAGCGTTCCCATCGAAAGTATCATGTCTTAATTCCAATTTATCACCGAAATGGCGTCGCTGAACTGTCACATTCCGACTGGCAGCGGATTGGTGAAATCCAACCGCCCAAAACATCGTCAGGGGCCGCTCATTCAACCTCAGAGGCCGCCCAAAAACCGGACCTTTGGCGGCCGGTGCCATCTCTACTACACAAGCAAAACAAAAAGACCAGTGGACCAAGTTTGGAATGTTCAACTTCCCTGATTAGAGTTGATAAACGATAAACCTGCCATTTTGAACTAAAACCTTTGCTTAAGGAATGACACAAATTCAGTTTTTTTGCAACGTTTTATGAAGTTATGATTGCAAAAATTGTAAATAAAGCAAACGGAAAACGCAAAATTCACGCACTTCAAAAGAATACACAATGCTCAACTGCAAAGCTTGTCGAAACGGAAAACACAAAATTCACGCATTTCAAAACAATACACAATGCTCAACTGCAAAGCTTGTCCTTGTTTTATCATAGGCAGGTTCCCAGTGCACTAGTGCTTGTAGAATCTTCGAAAGGGTCTTTTATTTTTTTATCTTTGCAATGGATCTGTGCCTCCTCTTTTGTCACATACTTTAGTTCCTTTAATCTTTCTAAACCAAAACTACCCATCAGGAACTTCATCAGATCCATATCCAAACTGTACAAAGACACATTGATCTCGTTTTCCTCTTGTAAAACAGTAATAAGGCCATAATAGAAAAAATCCTGCTCGTTTTCCTTGGAACCAAGTTCACTAGGGCTTCTCGGGCGAGACAGACCAGCAACACGTTTGAAAGGGCTTCTCCTTCTAGAACGGCTAGGAAAACTTTACCCGGACTAAGTACAGAGAGACTAGCCACTCTTTTCATAGGGCTTTCACTTGCAGAAGCACCAGCAACAACTCTAGCCGGGCTTCCCTTTGCAGGAGTACCTGCGTAAGGTTCAACAGGGCTTCCACTTGCAAAAGCACTAGCCACCAAATCAACAGGGCTCCCACTTGCAGAAGCACTCGCCACAAGTACAGGAATGCCGCTTGCAGAAGCACTAGTCACAAGTTTAACAGGGCTTCCGAGTGAAGAAGGGCGAGCAGCAGATGATTCCGTCATTTCAGCTTTTATTTTTTCAGAGATCTTTTTAGCAGCTTTATTTTTGCTCGTTCGCAGGTTTAACCGGAATCCACTCAAAGCTTCACTTATGTCACATATATCAATATTTTCATCCAAAGCATTAGGAACCCTTTCACCGATAACCTCCTCTCTCGTGTACGTAAGCTTGAAAAAAACCGCTTTCAACTCATTGGTTTGGCCGGTTGTGAGCCAAGGTTGGGAATATTTCTTTGGGTCAGTGTCCTGTTGGCAGTCATTTCCGAAGAATGAAAGCAATGTTGTTTTGACGTCAACGAGCGCTTCTTCCCACAATGACATGCGAATTTCATAAGTGACATTGGGCTCGGTGGCGCTAAGAACCACTTTGGAAATGCATCCACTAACAGTCAACTCTACCGTGGTACGGTCGTAAATTGGTGGATGAGTGGAGTACTCCAGTCTCCAGAAGCAAAATTCACGCGAGTCTCCTGTTTGCTCGGGGCCGATCGCCGCCGATGCGACGCTCCAGGTCTCGATCATCATCAGCTTCCTTTCTCCCGTTTTACCATATAGGTAAGATCTGAAGGCATGGTATGCTTTTCTTTCTGCCATGCTTGAGTGTATCGTTTAAAACTGCCAACTCCATAAACGCAGATTTATCCCACTTTTGAATCACAGCAAGATACTTGTTTTTCCAGTAATCTGCAAAAAATCCCTGGCGTGAACATTTCTGAACAGAATAATCATGGAAAATCTACCGTCAGTTGCCAAGGAAGTTACCACAAACGCAAAGAAATTAGAGAAAACATTTCACTGTATGCCATAGCCCCGACGCGAGGATTTGTTTAACAGTGATCACTGCTTTGCTACCTGTGTATGTGACGTTTCAATAAAGTTTTACTGGTCAACTTGCATACATTCCGGAAGCAAACTAAAATCTCATTGTTTATTCAGCAAGCTCAATATTGACCCTCTCGTACTTTTTTCCGCGAGATATCAATCGTTTGCAACCTTCTAGCTAAGTGATATTTAGGGCGACTGCTAACAAACTAAATAACAATCAACTACAAACAAATGATTAACGATATTTTCGGGCCAAGACACTCAAGAAAATTTTCGAAAACCGAGGAACCAACACAAATTAACGCACATTGACACAGCCTTTCTTTATTCCGACAACTGTCGGTCTTCTTCCTGAGGTTGTATTGTAATTCTCCAGTGCGAGTCCCATTTTGTTCCTAGAAGTGTATTCCTTGCTCTTGCTTACTAACTATTATTGGGATTGTGATGACATCTTCTGACAATGTCTTGTAGTGTTAGGACCCACCATGGGCGTCAGAAGTATTCTTTCCAAGGGCGGCATTAGAGGATTTTACCAAATTTGTCTTGGGGGGGGGCAAAAGTGAGAAAATTTGTTCTTTCCCACTCAAGACAACATTTTCTGCTGAACTTTTTAAAATTCAAGGGACCAAGCCTCCCCCCCCTTCTTTCCAGGTTTCCGACGCCCATGGCCAGGATATTAACTCAATACGTTTGCCAGTTTCAGGCCGACACTATAAACATCTTGCAGACGTGCTTTGGAGTTGGAATCAACAATTCCCAGATCGAGGTCATGTTTGAAACCTTGTCGTGCCCGGGATACTCGAACATATTGCAAGGAAATTATCGACCGATTTTGGAACTGCACAGTGATTACACAACCCGTCGGAAATTTAAGGCAAACGCAGAAAAGGGCTTACTTGGTAGCGTCCTGTACACAGGCGAAAATTTGTGTGGAATTTGCTTGTTTCTTGGTCGGCAAGGAAGATTGTAACAGGTTAGGAAAAACGGTTGTGTAAAACAATCCTTTAGGGTCAGTATTATGGCTTACTTCGCACCCTTGAAAACATTGTGTTGGTAGATAACGGAAATCATATCGGGAATATTAAGGCGGGTAGTGACATGTTTCTAGAAGACACATTGGAGTGAAGTCAGGTGAACATTCTGCCGTGGATGAGTTTTGCCAGTTGATCGTCTATGTCATTACCTGGGATATCTTGGTGAGCGAGAAACCAAAGGAACTTCAGAATTCGTAACCTGTACTTGAAATATTTGAACGAACACAACAGGGGGGGGTTATTTGTGAACCTTCATTGTTTTCAGTTCTATTGTCAAGTGTTTAATGAGCTGAGACTGTTTGTCACAATGACAGCCTTGACTAGTTTCAACGGATATACGTTGTCAGGGCATAAGGAATAACAACTCGAGGTAAGGGGAGTTGAAAACTTGCCGGACTGAAATTGAATAACGTAAGGATAAAAAGAGGCAGTGTGCACAATCCTGTAGATTTTGGAAGGAACTAAGGTATTGATTACAAGCGGCGCTGAATTTTGGCCAGTCAGCTCTGGAGAATTCCATTTTGGGAGTATGAAAATTACGATAAAGTCAAGTTTTCACGCGCTACGGCCAATGAGGAAAAAACGTGCAGGCAAAGTAGTATTCAGAACGAAATCTTGTACTTCTATACCATCTATCAAAGTCCTTCCGCTACGGTTTGTGTACTGACTCAATCACATGGCGTGCTTGATGCTAGAATACCCACCAAAAACAACTTGTGTAAGGTTGGATAAGTCAAGTTTAGGTGAAGGTTAAAAAGATTTATGGGACTTACCGGCGTCTAGCACAATAAGGAATAACATAATTTGCAAATTCCTCCGAAGGATAGCGAGCCGTGTTTGGGAAAATTATGGATGAAAATTGGACTGTAAGCCTTTGAGGGCCGCTAGTTTCAGTTTAGGACAACCAGTAGCAACCCCACCGCATTATTCTGTTCACTGCAGTGGTCCTCAACCGAAGGGCATGCCTCCCAAGGGGGGCGTCACAAAATTTCCAAGGGACTCAATCCATTACGCCCTCTACAGCATTGATATTTATATTTGCTTTTACAATTTAACGTCAGAGGTGTTGAAGCAAAAGATTATCCACTGATCTCCTGGTTTTCTGAATTTTATTTAATTTCTTTCTTTACACTCGGAAAGATTGTGGGTCCCTATAATATTCAAAAATTTCAGGCATCGTGATCCATACATGTCAAATTGCACCCAACTTCTAATATTTGGAGCAAGGTCTTAGAAACTAATGGAATAACCTCAAACTAAGCAAAAACACATGCCAGAAACAAGTGGAGAATGGATACTAGAACACTCAAGCACTGATGCGAAAAATCTCACAGCAAAGCTCTCTGTTTGCGTTCAAGAAACATTCCAGCAACTCGTTTACACTTACAGTAATCCAAAATCTCAACCACGAATCAGCATACTCCGATCAGGCCTCACTGCCATGAAACGATTTGTTTGTTTGTTTGATATGGTGGTTTGGTGTTGGCGCTTTATAACTACTATGGTCTTGTAGCGCCACGACTGAGTTTGCACAACTTTGTTTGTTTGATATGGTGGTTTGTTGTTGGCGCTTTATAACTACAATGGTCTTGTAGCGCCAGGTTTGAGATTGTACAATTTCTGGGTTCATTTTCACTCGGTTGGTTTTGTGTTCTGATTGTGTTCCCTGCAGCTCTTCCGTACACCGTGCGCCTGGTAAGAAG
>Ga0210059_1017799_pt1 | contig 10082 bp, 3 predicted proteins | sample Ectturendosymbi2_FD_188042 | JGI IMG/M metagenome (GOLD analysis project Ga0210059, IMG submission 188042) | Ecteinascidia turbinata endosymbiont from Florida, USA - Sample 2 (SPAdes) (version 2) | ecosystem: Host-associated > Tunicates > Ascidians > Unclassified | place: Key West, Florida...
AGCCTTTGATCGACTTTCTAGCGTTTCTGGTTCAAAAGTTATGATCTAAAATAAACAAATTAATTAATTATCTAATTAGCTAATTAGTCAAATAATTTTACTAACTTACATCATAACTTTTGAACCCGAAACCCCAGCAGGTCATCCAAAGTATCAAAAGACTCGGATTGTAGCCTAGTTTCCAGTAAAAACTTCAGCGAAATACTACCACCTAACGGTTGGCGCCCAGGGCCAGGCAAAGTAGGCCAAGGTGGCCAAAAAGGCTTCCACTTATGATGTCACTCAAAAAAAAACCGCACCCCCCAAGCAAAAAATATTTTTTCGAGTGCAATCTACTAGACTGGCCGATCTGTTTGAGCCGCTGAACAGCTCTCTAGCACAATGGGCGGAGGAGCTAGGACGTTGGTAAGGCAACGAAAAACTGCTGTTTTTTTTGGCGAAAATCGCCGAAACCAGGCAGCTCTCAAAGTGTTAATGACTACAGTGGAGTCAAACCTGAGAACATCATAAATGCATAATGGATAGAGCATTTCCCAAACCAAATGAGTACTGTTAAACCACCTTTCTTGCCTTCCCAAGCCTAGCCTAATTAATATGCAATCGGGTTGTATATGGGCAAAACAATATCTACGTCAAAGTCGCAACAGACCAATTACTATTTCAGAACTGCAGCTGAACTTGCAGAAGCATATTGGTATCAGTTGTTGTAGTTTCATTAAATATTGATAAGAGATATAATCTGTGCTGCAAGAAAAGTTAGACGTAACAATAAATTTTGACATAATGATAAATTTGGAAATTTTTTGACCAAATAATTTTGGAGCAGCAGCCCTACGAGAACTTAAAATACCTCACTGTCAATAGCAATTTCAGGTAATTCTGCTGGCTCCGGACCAAGACGGGACCAAGCAAGGTCGGAGATGTAGTCACTCCACCTGGTCCTTGGACGACCTCTGGGCTGTTTTCCTGTGGGTTTGGCCAGCAGGACTTACCTCACCAGTCTTTCTGGACACATAGTCGAACCAACATAGCTGAGATTTCTCAATTCGGAGAAGTGGTTCGACATTGAGGGTTCTGCGAAGTTCACAGCTGCGCACTTTGTTGTGAAGTGTCACACCATGGACTTTTTACGAAAATCCCATTTCTGCCCTTGCACTTGAAGATAATATTTTTTACAGTCATAACCCAAGATTCATGACCAGAGGTAAGGATCAGAACAAAGACCAATTTGAAAACGGACAGCTTTGTGATGTTTGAAAGCTCCCGTTTTGTGACCACAGAGCGATAAAACTCATCCAGATCTGCATTAATTTTACCAATGCGTGTATCAATCCTCTTGCTCAGCCTTCTGTCACTCATAAATACCACCCCACGAGTACTTCAACTTCTCCACCACTTGCAGTGTATTGCTGCTCAGTTGCAGCATACACTGCCTTGGGTTTCTAGAGAAACATAATACATCAGTGTTTTTGGTGCTAATTTTCATTCCAGCTCAGTCGCACGCAGCAGAAAACTGATCGAGTGCATGCTGTAGACCCTGTTGAGAAGATGCTAGCAGTAACAAATCGTCTGCAAAAGTAAGCGGTTGATTCTGCAGCTCCCAACTGTGGCACCCTCGACTCGGCTATGACTGTTTATTCAATGCATGTAGACTATGAAGAGGAGTGTTGACAGCACACACCTTTGTCGGAGTCCAACACCAATGCTGAATGGTTGTGATTTAACTCCCCTGACATGGACACAAACTTCTGAGCGGGAATACAGTGGCTTGACAGCTAGTATCAGGCACCCGTCAACACCACATTCCTGCAACACTTCGCAAAGCTTTTCACGAGTGACCCGGTTGTATGCTTTCTCGAGATCGAGGAAACATGTGTAGATGTCTTTGGCATACTCCCAAGATTTCATGAAAATTTGGCCTGTAGTGCTACGGCCGGGACAAAAACCACATGGGGTAGCATCCAGCATTGGTTCAATTATTTTGTGGTATCGTTTTTCAAGGCACTTCGCAGTTGGTCACACGCTTTTCTTGGGAAGCTAAGGGGAGAAATCCCCCTGTAGTTGGTGCATTCACTCCTGTCTCCCTTTTTGTGTATGGGAATGATCACACCAGTTTCCCAATCTTCGGTGCTCTTCCAGAACACCACGCCACTTGACACACATGAGTCAGCCAAAGAACTCTTTGGTTCAAGCCTTTGAGCATTTCGGTTCAGATTTCATCAGTCTGCAGCCTTCCCAGCCTTTAGTGTTGTGTTTGGTAGTGTAATAGTTCTCTCCATCTACCAAGGATGTCCGTCTCATTGTTGAGTAAGATGTCATTTTGGTCTTGAATAGATCTTGCAGTATGAGATGTTTTGCTGCAGTTCTGCACCCCTTTTGACACGAACGTCCAACACTGATTGGAACACGTCAGCTGAAACTGCAGAAATCAATGAGTGACCGGTGACCCAAGGAATCTCTGTACCAGGTGTACTTGAGCACTCTATGTTGGAAGAAAGTGTTCATAATGCACAGTGTGTTGTTACAGCACAGTTGCAATAGGAGCCGTCCATTAACATTGATATCAGCATCACCATGCAGGCCAATCACACCTTTCCAATGAAAAATTTATATTGTATTTATTAAAAACAAAACAAAAACAAAAATCTTGCTTCTTAACAAATGTATTTTCGCCCCCCAAACCTTGAAACCTGGGCACAGTCCTGTACATGCTTGTCCATATGTTTGGACTGTAACAGATTGTCTGAAGAATGTAATGCACACTAGTGTTCTGGAAGCACTAGTAAACATTAAAACGTTTTTTAAGATTCCACACATTCAGTAAACGATAATAAAAATTTATTTCACTATACTTGGGACTCCTAAGGCAGGTATTGTATTATTAATCTAATACTAAAAACTGTGAAAATCATGAACTGCCATGTACAGGCCACTTGTGGTAAACTTTTAAAACTTGGTGATACTTACACATACTTCAAAGTTGTGGTTTGTATGTTATTGCTGCTGCGAGAGCAGGGGTTCCCAACCTTTGTATGACAAAGTACCCCTTCAGTATTTCGACAGATGAGCATGTATCCCTAAAATTTGTTATGACAAAAAGGCTGAGTAAAATAACAAAAATCCATTTAATTTTAAATAAAACTTTTGGATTTTTAGAACTATAATGGTAGACTCCGTTTTTATGTCTGGAAGTTAATTTGTTGTGGCTGTACAAAAGTACCTTTTCCGATAGGCAAATGTACCCCTAGGGCTTAGGCGTACATGTACCCCACGTTGGGAAACCCCATGCTAGAGGAAAAAGCTTGTGTGTGTAGTTTCATGTGAAAAATGTTCTATAACCATACTAGAATGTGCAAAACTCTAAAATAAATTTTGCATCAATTTTTCACGAGAATTCTTTTTCACATTTGTATGAGCATCGCCACGTGAACTTGATAACCTCTCCACATACTGTTGTCATTTCCATGCTGTGCATTAAAGTTTTTGAAAAGATTTGTGGAATGGTTAGCCTTTACTTTTTGGAAGACTCCTCATGTTTCCTCCATGACCATAGGGAAGTATCCAGTTGGATTAAAGGGGTATATTTGCACAAAGCACATGGATTGTTCTGACTTTACGTTGAACATCCATGGCCTCCAAATAGGATTCATTTATGAACACAACTCCCATCCGTCTCAAAGTAGTGCCTTCCCAAAGTTCAGCAGACATTGTTAATTCGTTATTGAAGTAGAGATAACATCTATTGCCCAGCTCTACAGTATTTAGAGTCACAACCAGGGCTGTGGAGTGCGAGTCCAAGCAATTTTGTATGATCAGAGCTGGTGCCAAAAACTTTAATATGTTGGAGCCATAGCTGAAGCCAAAAACATTAGATGCATGGAGTTGGAGCCTGGAACTTCAGTTCAGGCTCCACAGCCCTGGTCGTAACACTTGGTCAAGAGACCAACTACATCCAGTGTTTATTGCTTGACTTCCTCCACCTATTCATATTTTTTCCCCTGTGCAAAGGCATGCTTTTCCCCTCTGTTTTCTTTGTTGTTTTGTTTATCTTTTCTGACGTTGATTCGATATATTTTGTTAATTTCTTTTATTATGTATGAAACGTCTTCAATGTAAAATGTATCGTCAGTGTAAAACCAAACTGGGCCATGTCCACTTTTGGTGATTTTTACTTTTTTGCACTTTTCCATGTTTTGAACATAGCTCTTTCTTTCTAGCTTGGTTTCATTGCCCTATATTGCTTGGTTAAGAAAATAGCATAGGGTTTAAGTCCAATTTCTGAGTTCACTTTGAAAACAAAACTGGTCTAGGTCCATTTAATGGACATAGACCTGTGAAAAAAAACATTCACCTAATGTCTATGTCCATTTGGTGGACACAGACCCTTAAGAAAAGAACATTTGACGAAGGTTTATGTCCACCAAAATGAAATAACATACTCAGATCTTTGTCATTTTGCCTTCAAAGGTACATTCAAATAATCAGTTCAACCAACAACAAACAAAATTTGCAAATAAAGGTTTAAAGCTTTCTCAAACTATCAAATCACACTGGTAAAAGAAACCACTGTGTCCCACTAGATCAGTGTTTTACAATCTTTTTTGCTCATGCCCTATCTAATCACCTGTAAAATTCTGATGGCACTCCAAGTGCTGTACGAACGTAATGATTTAAAAAGTGAACTCTGTTTCGGTTGAATAGCTTAAAATGCTATTAGTTGGTTTAAACAAGCTTCCAAAGATTATAGCATCCATGAAAAAGAATGAAATTAAATTTTAAAATTTGGACAGAGGCCTCGCTAACCAACCTCAATGCCTCCCTCAAACGAAGATTGCTTGCTTGTGAGGTGTAAGTCCCATGTAGGGAACCACTCCCTGAGATATAAACAACATTTGATGAACCATTAATATAAAAGTAAAACACTGGTGTACGCAGCGTTTTCAAATGTCAATGTTTGCCTGATCTCATCTTGTATGACTAAAAGGTGCATGTGCAAAAATACAGATCATCTTAGTAAACATTTGGATAATTATAAAGATGCAAGTGTGTATGAAAATCTTACAGGAAAGTCTGGAGATAAATGGGTTTTTGCAGGGACACTGACCTCAAGCAGTTATGAAACTGGTAATTTCCATTGAGCTCAGGCAGAAAATTTGCTCGTGAGAAAGTGCATAAAGAGATGGATATTCATTCAAATCAGATATTACTTAGTTTGATGATGGTAATGATTTAGATTATGACCCAACAAAAGAGCCAGCAGCTTATTCTTGTGTAAATGTAAATTGCACGTTTGCAGAGCATCAGGAGATATACCTGGGCTTAGATGGCACATTAATCTTTAAAGCAACATTTTCAGAAAGCTACTTATACAGCAACCTGTTCCTAGACAGCTTGTTAGTTTTGACTAATAAGATTTATTACAGTTGGGGTGATGAAAGCTTGCTCTGGAATATTTGAGAAAACATTGATAGGATGCTCATTTCCGCAAGTATTCTTTGGAAACGCAAGGAATTTAAAATATTTCAGGCCTCAAAATTCAGCAAGCTTGGCATGAAAGCCAGAAACCTCGCATTATTCCTGACAGCCTTCAAAGTGGAAAAAATGTCAAGAAACTAATTAAGCATCAGGTTTGCATGTGATTCTTTTATCGACAACACTTGGAAATGTGAAATAAACTTGTGAGAGTTGCAGAATGCAATGCAATACAAAATTTACAGATGAAGAAAAAACAAATCAATTTTTGGTCCTTTTTCTTGACATAGACTGAAATTTTTTTGAAATCACCAAAAAAATTAAGTCATTTCAGTCAGAATGTCTGAAAATATAGGCTAATGAGCACTGGTATAGTGAGTTCTAATACAACTATGAGACATATGACCGAAAATGTTTCAGTGACCAAAATGTCTCAGGAAAAAAAAAACAGGTTGCAAGTACCTTCATTTATTGGGAATGCCCTTTGCAAAACTTGCTTCACATTGCATATATGTGTTTTCAGTCTATGCGATCAATAATGTCAATTTATTACACCCATAAAGCCATATTTTTGCTTGCAACCTTAAATTCAAATAGAAGTTTATGTCCATTTATAAAGTGGGTTGGCAAAAATGAAAAAATTTTAAACAGGTCTATGTCCACAACGGGATAAAGAAACAAGGGGGAAGTCCCAAGAGTTACTAAATTTGGTTGATTTGATATGTACCACTATGACCTACAATTGATCAGAGTTTGAAGAAGTAACTATGTAAGGTGAAAAGGCAGCAAAACTTTTAGCTGAAAAAAAATTGTTTTTTGACATTTTCTCAAAACCCCATTTTTGGACATAGCTCAGTTTGGTTTTACAGTGGGGATATGTATTGGTGCTAGCAACAGGGCTGCCTGAGCCGTAGACTTCTACAGTCTTTCTCCAACACTTTGTGATTCAAATATGTTAGTTCGCATCAATTTGGTAAATCTGAATTTTTTTATGTTTTTATTATTTTCATCAGCATGCAATTAATCTCTGCTCTTTGATGTTATTCTTTTTTTCCTCCTGTTGCATATATGTTATTTCCTGATTTGAATCACAAAAATGCATAAACAAACCATACCACATCTTATGGTGTTCTGGTTTTGACAAGATAACTGTTCACCTTTCATTAATAAGTTTTCATAGTTGGATCACTCTTACCTATCACCAAATACTATCCTGTATGCATAGAGAGTGAATGCCTTGTGGGTTTTGTGCATGTGACCAGTGAAAGAAACATTCCCAATGGCCTGTCTGTGTAAAGGAATTCTCATAAATGTATCCATATACAGCAGTTCTTCATTAAAAGTGTTCAGCATTAGATAAAGGAAATGCCATCTCCATTCCAGGTGATACTTTTTAAAATCTTCATGATGAAATTTGAAATATTTTACCTAATGGATTTTGAAATATCCATTATGCTAGATGGAAATGTGTGTGTTCCTGTCTATAAGTGTGTACTTGTTTGAGAGTAAAACGCTTCATGACCTATGTGCATCAACTGTGAAATTTCGTTTTGATTTACCCATTCCTGAAGTGATAAGACAAGCAGTAAGTGATTTATACATTCCAATCTGTATTTCATGTTTATATTCCAGCTTTGGCTGTCTTATTTATCAAGTTATTGCGAAACAAGCTCCATATTCAGGCGCCCCACCTGGCTTGATACGGGAGACTATTATTGGGAGACGAAAACCTGATCTAGAGCCACTCAATCATGTTGAACGCCAGTTGGCATCCAGTAATGATGAATCAATATTTCAGCTTTTGAGGAGTTTAATGGCAAAATGCTGGATTGATGAACCAAAAGGTCGACCTTCAAGTAAGGAAGGTTAGTGGCAACTAACACAAATTAAAAAGTTTTGCTGGTGTAACTTTTTTAATAAGATCTATGAAGCACAATATTATGCAGTAGCAGGTAAGTTTCCATGTTTTGCAAGCTGTTTTACTTTCCACACACTACCTTATCAAGGCTTTTTATTCTAATTATTCTCTGCTCAATTTAATATGTTAGATCAAAAACCACTAAAGTAATTTTAATCCCTGAAATTTGCTTCAGCAACTTGCCCAAAATCCTCTGGTTGAAATTTTTCCAAATCTCTTGGACTGTGATTAGAAAATAGATGAGTGATTTCCAAAGTATATAGATCTTGGTTGCCATTGTTGAGTTGTAAATATGCTGCAATGTATAATATTGAGGAATTTGATGTAGTGCTGTGGTTGGCAGTTACACCAAATGCTACAAATGGGAAGATAAACCAATTTGTTACATTAGCATAGGTCTCGTCTTTCAACTAAACAACCTGGCATTCTCAGTGTTGAGTCAAAGCAAGGCCACTGAGAAGAATCTGAATTGTTCAAGTTCACTTGCAGGGTTTATTGACACCATGACACAAACTTCTATCTAAGCATGTTTCTCTCTGGCTATCATATGGTTTCCTTCCAAACTTCAAGAAAATAGTCTTAAATTTATGAACATCGTTGTTTCAACGACCATTCTTTTCGTTTCAGAACAAACTTTTGTAAATATGTAGCTTAGATAAATTCTAATATTTGCCGACGAAATAAGTTTTCAGTGTAAATGAATCTTTTAGTTATTTGTGAAAACACTGTTTTAATAATAGAAAGACTTTCTTTAACATGGTTTACCAAAACTTTGTATATGTTTTAAAATGGAAATTGGCATGTAAGCGTGTTTTAAGTTGGACAGTGGACAACCCTTGGGCTAGGGCAGCCGTTGACATTGCAAGCATTTATGTGTAGCAGTGCGGATTCATTTGCAGGTTGTTTTACAACTAACGGAAGCTCATGCCATGCGGCTGTGTTGCACAAGATTAAAAAAGAAGTGGTCTTGCTGGCTACCTTTCTACTTATTGCGGATATTAAGTGTGTAATTTTACTGATGAGGTTCAGGAACTGTGATGTGAAGTGAGCTTACACTGTGGTTATAGTCCAGATCCACCACTGTAACATTATTGTTTCGCCAGTGTGGCAAAGCGAATATTGAATTAATAACAAAATCAAGCAGATAAGTTCATTCTTCTGGCGTTATTTTTATTATTTAGCCGCAGAAAGGCGTCTTAGCAGCTGTAGCTTCATCTGCTGCTTGAGTAGGAAAATGGAAGCAACTCGGTGTGGCAAATAATGGCAAAAAGGTAATCCCGGGCTGGAAACAAGATGTGAAGGATGCTATATTTTGTTGGTTCGCATACAATGCGACAGATTTATTTAACGACAGTTGGCAGCAGGCCGAAGTGTGTATAATGCTTTTTGTCGAAGCTGTTGAGGTGAATGCTCTTGCCGAAGGAGCGCTACGGCGAGTCACTCAGTGGCCGTGGATCGAACACCCAACCTTCCGACTGAGAGGCGGACACTCAAAGGATGCTATTCAATCAAAGAAAGTAGCCTACAAAAACTGGCTTCAGAACAAAGCTGAATTTTCTATGCAGTGCGCTAAAGCGCCAAAGCTGCGCCCATGGGATAAAATAAAAACTGCAATTTTGGGAGAATATCGGACGCAAACTAGATTCCAGTTACAAGCAAGTCAACAAGGTGTTGTGGCAAACCGTCCAGCGTTTTTCACGGCAAAAGATTTTATGTCGCTTGATCCATCAAAAACCAAAATGGTGTTTTAAATTTTAATCAGCAGAGTCAAGACATCCATGCTACATGGAGAGAGTATTAGAAAGACCTTGTAATGAACTATGATCTAAAATACACAAAGCCTTAAATCGGTGAGTTCTTTTGCTGACTCACGTGAATGAAGTGGCCTGGTTTTCTGCAAGGTCGCCGAAAGATTGGCAAGCTGGGGTGCTTATCCCCATACACAAGAGTGGAGACGTAAGAGAGTGCAGTGATTACTGGGGCATCTCTCTCCTTACCCTCCCCGGAAAAGTGTATGCCAAGCAGGGCTGTGGAGCCGTAGCCCAAGCAATTTGGATGGCTGGAGCCGGAGCCAAAAATTCTTCGATGGTGGAGCCGGAGCCTGAAATTTGGGTTCCATTTCAAGCGAGTTGTACAAATAATACGATGTTTTTTCTGTTTTTTTGGACCAAATTGTTCTGGAGCCGGAGCCAAAAAGATTAAATGCCCGGAGCTGGAGCCTGAGCCTGAAATTAGAGTACCGGCTCCACAACCTTCGTACCAAGTGCTTTGAAAAAGTTGCCGCGAAAGAATTGAACCAAAGCTCGAGTATACCCAATGCAATTTTCATTCTGGCCAAAGACTAAATCTTTACTCTCTAAAAATTTTTGGAGTATGTTAAAGACGTCTACAGTACACAGGTTTTGTCGAAGTCATGAAAGGATATGGCAGGGTCCCTTGACCAAGCTTTGGGGAGTATTGAGGGAGTACGATGTTGGCGGCCACCTGTTGCTGGATGTCAAATAAGTGTATTCCTGCTCAGACGTTTGTGTCCATGTTGGCGAGGTTAAATCACAACCGATCACAATAGGTGTTGGACTCCGACAGGGGTGTGTGCTGTTACCACTTCACCACTTTTATTCATAGCTCGTAGGATATGGGTAGACAGTCAAAGCCGAGTTGACGAGGTGTCACTGTTGGTAGTTACTGGTTT
>Ga0210059_1017800_pt1 | contig 10081 bp, 3 predicted proteins | sample Ectturendosymbi2_FD_188042 | JGI IMG/M metagenome (GOLD analysis project Ga0210059, IMG submission 188042) | Ecteinascidia turbinata endosymbiont from Florida, USA - Sample 2 (SPAdes) (version 2) | ecosystem: Host-associated > Tunicates > Ascidians > Unclassified | place: Key West, Florida...
GATAGATTCGCTTGGTGTGGGTCACTGTTGTGGCTTTACAAATATTGCTGAATGATACGTACAAGCTGAATCATTGCAAGGAGATGGGAGCAAAACTAGGCAGGAGATTCCTCAAACAGCCGGCTGAAAAGCTCAAGGCGGTTTTTGTTGCTTAAAATGAAACTAAATTCAATTTTTCCATTTGGACAGGGGTAGCCACACTTGTTGACCCGAGGGCCGAATTCGCGACTGCTTGGCCACTGAAGGGCCGTATACAGTGCGATTTACTTAATCTATGCAAAATAGGTTGCTAAAATGCATTTTAATACAATAACAATAAAATTACACCATATTGTTTGCACTTTTATAGCGCTGCTTGCAGCTAAGTTCTGCTGCGGTAGACAAGGAAACAAGAGACAGGCAGCATCCAACATTGTTGCACTGCTGTCCACAGTCGAAAACGTGATGCTTAGAAATGTGCATGGTATTTGGCGGGCAGGATGCGGTTCGCGGTCCGCAGTTTGGCCACCCCTGGATTAGGACTTCAAATTCCGCAGAAAAGTTTTTATATTTTGTAGAAGCACGTGATTTGTGCAGATTTAATTGCGTGTAGTGTTAAGCTGCCTTTTCATGCAGCTGAGCATGGTCAATTAAGTTTTGTAATACTAGGGTACGATTGGGTTTACAGTTTAATTCCATTGTGTATTTCAGTGAAGTCAGTTAAATTTAGCAAAGTCTCAAACAACTTAAAGGAAGTAAGTTTAAAGTAGCTACAGAGTTTTACGGAGTAAGTTAAACGCAGCCACAACATTTTACGGATTATCAAAAATCTAAACAGTTTTCAAACGCGTTGAGAGGCTCTGTCGTTTACGTTTATCACCCGCAGATATCAGTTAGTTGCTCAAGAATTAGACGACAACAGGATCCACGTCCTATATGCGCGAAAACTTTGCAGAAGGCTTGTTTCGGAAGTCAGTGTCTCAATAGAGCAAAGTCGCTGCTCGGCTTCGACTTAGCGTGTGTTGGAGTACATCAATAGCGTGTAAATAGAAAAAGCGCAATCGAAACTTCTTGCTAAACTGCAAGTTACTGGCTGCAGAAAGCGTTATGCAGATCGCGCACTTATAGCATCGAAATTTTTTACTAGCGCTTTTGCAGGAACGTTTTATGAATAAATGATGGTATCGAGCCAAAATAGAAGCTTGGAACTTCACTATCAAAACTTGTTAATTCAATGAAGGCAGCCTTTGCATTTACCGGCTTAAATCTGAACACAATCGTTCAGGAAGTAAACGCCTGATAATTGCACGTTTTATGAATGATTCTTCAAAAATACGATGCATTAAATATTGAAACTCGGTTGTTGTTTGCCCCCTCTCCTCAATCAAAATTTCTGGCTACGCGCCTGACTTGGACGACCTTTTTGTTGCTCAAGAAGACGTTTTCCATAACGGTGGTAACATACTCCACTGACGTTGATGGTATTTCTCACTAATTGTAGGAGTACATTTCTTATCAAACTAGGAAATATTGTGCAATCTTGACCAGCAGCGAGATCTAAAATACCACAGAAAATATAAATCCAATGCCTCTAATTTAAATTTGGTTTTTATTTTGTATGCGTAGGGAAACATCGAAATTTAAACAATCAGTCCTAACCCTTGTTTCACCAGTTTCTTCAGTTGGCGCATGTAAACACTGTAATATCAAGTTATTTTTACATTAATGAACACATTGAAGTTTCTGATGAATTTATCACTTCAAACAACCCAGCTTAACGCTATTTTTCTTAATTAAACCTGGATATCTAGGTCCACTAAAAAAGCAGATCTGTGTGGAAAAATTCTGCAGTTGGATCCCTGGTCACATGCTAAAAAACGCCTACTACCGTAACTTGAAGTAAACATTTGAAGATTTATTGCCGTGTTCAGTGTTACGCCATAACACCAACAGTAGAACAATCCACCAGCAAGATTCGCAACCTGCCTCTGCAGGAAAAGGAGCGGGCATGACCGAAACGCGATCTCATCACTGTTTGACACCAGGGCAGAACAGTGAACCTGGCTTTTGTGCAGTGTCTGTGTCACATCGGCAAATGTTCTGCCGGGGCCTACGAAAAAGCGTTTTTATAATAGACGAACTGTAGTTGAAATTCTTTTGTGTCGCTTTAAGCATTCTTAAACTTTTTTCGCACTCTGTATGTTTATTCCAACGCAAGCAGTTCATTAGCATTTCTTGCTTCCGTTTAATGCACATCAAGGATAAGCTAAAACGGCGTATTTTCCTTGCTGATATGGAAGGTCTTCTGAAGTCAAGTGCCAGATTCTCGGTCAAAAAGCGTTACGTTACAACGTGAAATGTAGACTAAACACGTAAGTCGACTAGTTGCCGCTGGGGTGACGTAGTGTAAACAATACAATAAAACAGGCGTCTTGCTTTAGGACCAGTACGTCATGGATCCGGTGGGAGATGCATGCTTCTTGTGCCCGCGTCGCATGCGTGTTCTGTGTTACGTGCTTTCGAGCGTTTCGCTGTTAAATATTCTACATAGAGCTGTTTTTTATAGTTTTAATGAATAGTGCTTTCTGTGTTTCTTTCTGCTGCGCTTACATCGCATTAATTTTTCTTGCAGCTGACTGCATCGGAAAGAGCCCGACAATTCGCCGCCATTTGTTTATCGTTTTGTTTAATAAACTTGTTTGTGTTATCAGTTCTGTTCTTTTTCGTCCGTATTTTAGTACTGCGCGTTCCAAGGAAACGCGCTGACTCTATGGGTGGCGGAACCTTTTTCAAAGTGGGGGGCACAAGTGCACGTCAAAAAACGTATAGAAAATCTTTGTGCTTTGAAATGGCAATTGTGACGTCATTAATTTTTGTCAGCATGTTTAAGCTATTTCATGCAATGTTCTATAAGCCCTCGACGACCCCACACCTTATCTGTCTACGCTATACACTGACTTGAGCACATAAATGTAGCTAGTTGTTGTTAGTATTACACAAAATTAATTTACAAGTACACAAATATAACATGCACAAAGTCACGGGAGCGTCCACGACCACATATTACATCTGTAACCTTCCGTTACGTAAACTCCTGAGTGAAAATGAAAAATGCACAACTACTCGCCTACTATCATTCGTACTCGTTTAATCTCACATTGATCATAAACCATCAGAGTTGCAAATCATTCACTTCAGCGAAGCAGTCGTGATTTTTCTAAAATCACAGCACCAGTGACTCTGCCGTAGGAACAGGCCTTATGCTTTTTCCACAGGAAAACGAGAACAGTAAATCGGCCTTGTGCCTTTCCAACTTAAATACAGTAAAACGGCCTTTCACCTTTACACGAGAAAAAAAAGTCAATCGGCCTTGTGCCTTTGCAATAAATCATCTTTGTGCTTTTTTGCCAAAATGTATTGAACTACTTTTAATCACTGAGTCGCGAGGCATGCTTGAATTACGCCAATCGGCGAAGAAGCCTAGAGCAATCACAACAACTCTCGAAGTGACCGTAACAACCTCATCAGATTGGGGTGAGAGGGGCTTTCAAAATGATGGGTTAAAAATAGGGATCTAAAATTCTGATGACGGAATATGGGTTAAAAATAGGGATCTAAAATTCTGATGACGGAATATGAACGCTCCGTAGTAATAACATATGTTACTGTGCCAGAGTACAAACTTCTTTCCAAAAACGTTACATCTGCTATGAATTCTTGCAGTATTGTTATGAGATCAATCTGATCAATTAAGTGTTTGTGAATGTGTAGAAACATCCTGTGGTTCAAGTGCTCTTGGTTAAGTTTGATTGTCAAGTAGTTATTCAGCTGTTGAAGGTATTAGGTAAAAAAGACGGTTATATGTTTGATATTGGTACTGCCAATTACAGCAGTACTCCTGTACATTCCCCTTCGAGCAGTGGTGAGAGTTTTGCTGGCATCGCGTACCGTTGCGAAGGTATACTGTAAGGTACAAAAGACGATTAGATGTTCTTCAAAAGTGTTAGTTCCGTTGTAAAGGCATCGACATCTATGTTGTCATGCAATTTGAGATACCGGAATGCAAAGACAAGCATTTGCAGCAAGTTGTCAGTAAGGATGCCAATTGTGTTGTCAATGCAAAAATAAAATATAGCTCTTTAGCGTTGCCAATGTAAAAACACAATTGAAATTGATCTGTCAAATATTTCATTTTGGGTATAAAATTCAGCAAAATCTCACTATTTAGAATAGTGTTAAAACGCTTGAAATTCCACCAATTTTTCGATGGTGTGCCACGAAATTTTTTCTACACACAAGCATGCAAATTACTATTGCCATATTGTTCGACAACCAGGGACTTAACGAGATTAGATGTCCCCCAAGGCAAGAAGCAAGTTTTACACCCCCATGTTCGAACCTGAAGTCTTTCAGAAGCAATGCAAATGTACTGTATTGAAGAAAGTACAAAGACATTGTTGGGACTTTTCGGCGTCTCCCGCAGAGAATCGGCTCTCCCATAGTGATTCAGCGCCGGGTTTTGTGCCCTTCTTGCTCCCCCTTAGTTACGCCACTGTCGACAACAATACGGTAAGCAAGCCTAGGCAGGCTGACCAGATTGTGCACAGCGTATTCTGCCAAAAGTTTATAAAATCCTGCCAAATTACAGATGATATATACAGTAACAAATAATATTTCCAAAATTCTGCAAGTTTTTCCTTAAACGATTTACTTTGACAATAGACCGAATAATAATTGTGATAAACTTATATCGGCAAATTTCGAAATGCAAAAGTGGAGGGGTCTAGGCTCATGCGGCCTCCCCGGTTCCGCCACCTATGGTTGACTCCAATGTGAGCGTTCACTTGTGCTATTGTTTCGCTCAAGTAGCATCCAATGAGACGACACACGACTGTGTTTTCTCCTGACTTGCATTGGGTTCATCCGCTGAGTGCTCTGCCTATAGTTTGCTGCTGATGTGGCGCGGACAGAAAATTTGGGCAGAGGATGAAATGGATGCCGATTTTGCGCATTTGACCTGAAGTAACCTCCCGCGCTGGAAACACTGCACGTTTCTGCGTCAAGGTAGTAACTACCGATTCGCCTGGCATAAAGCAGCTCGGGTAAAACGCTGAGTTGTCAGTCAGTCGGCAGCAACCTCGTAGCCTAACAGACATGTTTCAGGGCTCGTGCTTGTATGCCAATGCTTTTCGGTTTGGCTCTCAGCTTTGGGAGCTTCGTTTTGGTAGAAGTTGTTGCACAAGTATCCACACTTTTTTTCATAATTGTTGTTTTGCTTTACGTTTGCGCTTTAGGTTTAGCGATTAGGTTTAGGGGTTATTTTTAGGAGTTAGGTTCAGGGGATAGGTTTAAGGTTTCAAATTTTAGGTTTATAGCGGAATCAATCGAGTACAGCACAAACCTCCCTCCGGCCCGCTACCTTGTCGCAGCAACGAGCAGTGTTTCCAGCGTTTTCATCGCGCAAGGTTACCTCAGGTCAAATGCGCAAAATTGGCATCCATAACATCATCTACCGAAAATTTGTTGCACTTTTCCCTGTCTGCGTCCGCATTGCAGCACAACCCAAACACTTGTTGTGTTTTTTCCCCGACCAACGGCAATTACCTTTTGTCCCCCACCTGAAGCACTGTGCTCCCCTAAATCTTTCTTTAGTGCCAACTCCTGAGTGTAAGAATTGCAGATAAACTTGGCAGTGTCTATTTTGCCTCATGAGACAAAAGCACTGCTCGAGCTATTTTGCCTTTAGCTAAAGTTTAAAACGTGTGACCTGCTGTTACAGGCAGGTTTTGCCTGTAACAACTTTACTGTACAGAAAACAGGCCTGCTGAAGTACTCACAAGCCTGAAACAGCTAGAACAAATTCAAATAGATTCCAACCAATCAAAATTCACTATTAAGTCAGCTGGTTCTCAAAAGGCAACGTCTCTCGGAACGTCACTGAAGTCACGAGATGAGTCACAAGATACCAGCAAGGTTACAAGAAGTTCAAACACGATCCGGGGAAACCCCAAAGTACCTGAAAGACTCTAGAAACTTTTCAAACAGACCAATCACCAGACAATTAAACAAGCGTTAACCACTCGAAGCACCTGAAGAAAATGGCAACCCCCAAACCACATGACACCTCATGAGTATAAAAGGCGTCCCATTTGGACTGAAAATCAGACTTTTTCTTTCTGCCTTTAGTGCCCGTGGCCGAGGTTAAGTCGTTGTCGTGAGTCTAAGCGCCGGCAATGATCAAGAAAGAAAACTTGACTTATTCTGCCTTTAGCGTCAGTGACCGAGGTTAAGTCGCTGTCTCGATGTTGGGCGTTTGACCCACTTTGGACAATGATCAAGAATGAACAAGTGGTGATTCGCGGCTCATACCAAGCACCATATTAGAGATTACAGCAGAAATAAGCTGCCCTAAGCCTCTGCTAGGCTAGAGTGCTGTGTCAGGGTAGCCTCGTCATGACTAGTTGTTTAAAACTGATGCTGTATTCGTGAGTTAGTTACTTTTGCGTCCTATCAAAACAGTGATATGGCAATCACGATTGCTAAACCGCCGATTCCGAAAAACAGTAGCCTCGAGATACTGATTGATGATGAGTTTCCGTTATGAGTTATGCAAATTTTGTACAAGTGTGCGTTGGTGTTCAGAGTTAGTAGCAATGAGGTACGAAGATGAAATGGTTAGCTCAGTAATTATTAACTAACTGGATAGATCGCCACTTATCGTAGCGTATGTTCTTATAAGTATATGAATATCGACAAACATGTTTGGTATTAAGTCATGTTTTTCATTAAGATAAAACGTTGAGAAGCAGTAGCTAGACTATTACGTAACCAATTAAGGCTTGTCAAGCATACGTGAGTTTCTGTGAAGACGGACCTGGTCTCAGCAATGAGAACTCACACTTAGAAAGATACTGCTGATTCCGAAGCACAACTTTATCACTCTTATGAGTCGTAAATTGTGTAACACTGCTTGGTTGCTTTACGTTCGTGTAGAAAAAAAACAATGTAGGCTTGACATTCAAACTTGACAAAAACTCCACAAATTTATACTGTTTCATATTCCAATTTAGCGAGGCTTGGAGCTTTGTTTGGGGGGACTAAGCCCACCAAAAAGCCCCCCGTGGCAACGGGACTAATTCTACTTGTCATGTGACCATGTCAACCAATCGTGTTCGACTGAAGGCAGAATAGCCCTAGCACAGTTTTTGCTTCATGAGACAAAATAGGCAATGCCTAAAAATTTACAAGTGTTCTTAATTCTTCGAAATTGTCACACCATACATCCCCCTTGCTACTGCGCACAAAGCCATATCAAGGTTGCTGTCACAAGTTAATCGAAATTTGGTGGTTGGTTTCGCAGTTGCCAACTGACAGACAAGCAAAAATTCTTTCAAAGCACTTCGTACACCAACATACATCCCCTGCTTGCATTGTGTCAAAGTTTCATAAACTTAACATGCGTTCCTTCCATACCTGTTGGAATTGAACATTGGTCGTATGATGCATTTATGTTTCAGCTACTATCACAAATCTAGTCAGCCTGGCAAGGTGTGCAAATTGAAACTCATTCACATTTACAACGTTTACATGTCAAGCGACGGTCCGCAATAACGAGACAGCCCGATCTGACGTCATTGTACCGTTCGCTTAACATGTCTGAAAGTCATTCACGTGTGGCAAACGCGTCGGTAAACATCAACTGTGCAGGCTCGTGACCAAAGGGTTGTATGGAGTTGGAAAGCATGTGCGCTGATGTACAGATTTCACGAATTTGGCAATTCCTGTTCATGCCTCTCGTGAAGTTGGTGCTGTGCATAATGGATCGTGCTGCAGCCTGTAAAATCCATCCATAGCAGACTACACTGACGTTTACAGCATACGTTGGTGTCACAGGTGCAAAGTTACAGGCATACAAATTTCACACACGTTTCCCAAGCACAATGCTGAAAAACATTTTTGAGATTACTGCTTAATATTGCATGTGTCTACAAGTGCCTAGGTGGAACTTTTGGTGACACATCAGTCAAAATATAGGTAATTTACACTGGTACTTAAATAGCCTAATGTCACATGATGAATACAAAACATTCAGTATTTGTTATATTAAATATACCCTATGACATTTTTTCAAGGAGCTAGTGAAATAATTATATATCTTTTACTACTATCACCACTGATGCCAGAAAGTTGCCCAATTCTTGCAAGCCTGATTTATGAAGATTAGTGCAATACGCAAGGTTCTTACTTTCAAAACAACTATTCCTAACACTGCCAAGCCACTCCAGCCGATCAGTAGCCTATTTAAAATATATTTGTATTTGAACAGAGCCTCTTATCATATGTTGTGCACAGCTTTCAGCCTTTATTATGAATAAGCATCTTCTCAGTCATGTTCACTTTCTAAACAATAAGGGATACCTAAACCTGGCAGATAGCCTATATTTCAAAAAGTATATTTTAGTTACTGTAGTATCTTCTACTTCTATCAACACTGATGGCAGAGAATTATTGCACTGAATTTTATTTAATGACATGTAAAATACAGAAGCAAACAGTTTTTAGCAGGGGTGATTTCTAAACATTTGGATAAGATTCTTGCCTTCAAAATTAGAAATCCTAACACTGCCAACCCAAAGCCTAAATAACTGCTAAATATTGTAAAACCAGATAGATAGATTTATTTGGCGGTACTGAATTAATTGCGCTACATATACTTGCTAAAACAGAAAAAAAACGCGGGGGCACCGAAAAGCACAGAGGTAATCTAGTCAGGTGCCCCATAAATTACGTGAGATTGGTGTTCCCATGGTGAAGGTTGTGTCGACCGCTAGACGTGCTGTCGCAGTCCGATGTATAGGTTGCGGGATTAATGGCCAATTGCAAAGAGGTTACTCTTGTCGGGCACAAATGGCCGTGACATTTAATTGTCATGGACCGCAAGGTTCCAGACGAAGAGGAAATGAAAAACTCGACAAAAAAGAAATCCTCTTCGGGTTGCCATAACCCTTTCTTGATCCACGCACACCCATTATAAAGATAGCTTGATTTGATTATGACCGCGATGCAAATTCCATGGAGATTGAGGAGTTCATTTTTGGAGATAATCTTCGTAAGAGAATTGTTTGCTTCTTCTATAGATGTTCTTGATATTCTGTAACAAAAACTGGACCGCGGCAGCAACGTATTCACGAAGTAATAAGCTACATTAAAACACAGAAAAATAGTATACTACAAGTACATACATTTTGTAATACAGTAGTATACTACAAACACACGCAAATATACACATACGAGCATTTAATTACGAACATGGAATGACAGACAGTCGTATTATATTATATATACTATAGTAATTCAGGCAATGAAGATAGATGTTGACTTTCGGGGTGATTCGTTGGCTACAAACAAGAGGATGTGTGGAAAGCAGGGGTGTGGAGCCGGAAGTCCCGTCCTCCGACTCCTGGCAATTTCGATTATCCAACTCCGACACCGACCTTCAGCTGTATTAGTTACTTACTTAATGTGATAATTCTTTTCAGATGAATTCATAAACCCTACTTGCACTCTCCAGGAATACGGAAACTTGTTTTAAATCGATGTAAATGCACGATAATCTCTCACTCTTGCAAAATACGATCAAGCAGAAGTTAGTCTATTAATTTTACAGAAAAAAGTACTCATCTAAAAAAACACAATTAAAATTATTAGAGAAAGCTGATAAATAATCGATTTTAAAGCAGATGCCTTACAAACGATATCAGTAAACAAGTAAAATTGAAATATGTATGCATTCTACCGGTGAGCATGTGCACATATTGCGCAACGCGGTTGATAAACGCGCTCGGGCATACTCTCTCAAATGAATTCATTGACACAACTTTTTACGGTCGAGCGCTGTCAAGCTTCAGCTCTGTTGAACGTACATGTGTCGCTACATTTTTCCTTAGATGGCCAAATGAACATGTTACAGGTAAGCTCCTATACAGGTCAAAATCCACAAACTACCAACCAAGAAAGTAAAACAAATCAGTTTAAGTTTTAGCTTAACCACTTGGGAGCATTCACTTTTCTCTTCGTTATCTAAACACTTCATTCTACCCTC